>Ga0209541_10010016_pt1 | contig 15218 bp, 17 predicted proteins | sample RifCSPlowO2_01_FD_184027 | JGI IMG/M metagenome (GOLD analysis project Ga0209541, IMG submission 184027) | Groundwater microbial communities from Rifle, Colorado - Rifle CSP2_plank lowO2_0.1 (SPAdes) (version 2) | ecosystem: Environmental > Aquatic > Deep subsurface > Groundwater | place...
CTTCAGGCCATTGGGATCATTTCAGGGAGCATATGTTTGACGTAACAATGGACCACAAGGAAGCTGCTCTAAAACCTATGAACTGCCCGAGCCACATATTAATTTACAAGACCAAAGCAAGAAGCTACCGTGATTTGCCATTGAGAATAACAGATTTTGCGCCGCTGCACAGAAATGAAATTAAGGGAACATTAGGCGGATTAATGAGGGTAAGAAAATTTTCACAGGATGACTGCCATGTTTTCTGCACTCCGGAACAGATAAAGCAGGAGGTTAAATCACACATAGCCCATGCAAAGTATGTTTATGCTGATGTTTTTGGCTTTGAGTTTAAGATTGAATTAAGTACGAAGCCGGAAAATTCTATGGGAACTGAAGAAATGTGGAGCATCGCGGAAAAATCCCTGAAAGAAGTATTGGATGAGAGCGGGCTCAAATATGATGTTAATCCTGGCGGTGGGGCTTTTTACGGCCCGAAAATAGATTTTCACATCAAAGACGCTTTGGGAAGAAACTGGCAGTGCGGTACTGAGCAACTGGATTTCCAGCAGCCGCAAAGATTCAATGTTGAATACACAGGAGCTGACAATGCGCCTCACACAGCTGTAATGCTGCACAGGACAGTAATCGGCTCAGTAGAGAGATTTTTGGGAATTTTAATAGAGCATTTTGCAGGCAAATTCCCTCTTTGGTTAAGCCCTGTACAGATAAGGGTATTGACTGTTGCTGACAGGTTCGATGATTATGCAAGCAAGTTGAAAGAGAAATTTGAGAAGCACAATTTGAGAGTTGAAGTTGACTCTGACATGGAAACAATAAGCAAGAAAGTCTACAATGCAGAGATTGAGAGAATTCCCCTGATACTTGTAGTAGGAGAAAAAGAAGAAAGCAATAATACTGTTGCTGTCCGCACACTTGAAGACAAGAAAATAAAGTTTGGGATGAAAGTGGAAGAGTTCTTGGAGAAAGTATTGGATAACGTTAGAGAGAAAAAGATTAAGGTGGAGATTTAAGATTTATTCCAAACTAAAGGCTTCTATATTTTTTGCATTTACCTTATAAATTTTTATTAATTGAACCATCTCGTCTCTCTTATCAAATGGAACTATTATGCAGCTTTTGCCCAGCCTCTTGCCATTCCATTTTTCTAACAAGCCGCTATACTTTTTCCCTTTAATTGTATACCCATAAGTCTTATTTAGAAAAGCCCCCCTATTTTTTCCTATTCTGTCCCAGTAAAAAATGATTTCATGCTTGGTCCCCACAGGCAATTCTTTTGGCTCATACTTAGAATAAAGAGCTATTCCGCTGCTGCTTATGCTTCTATGCAGCTCTTTCCATCCTTTTAACTCACCAGCTTTAACACTGAATTCATTTTCTATTCCTTTTAGCTTAAACAGCATAAATTCATTGCTCTTATAGAATTTTTCAATTGCATTTTTTATTAAAGTGTTTACATTCCCCTTTGTGTCTATAAAAATATCTATATCACTTTCTTTTGTTAAATTTCCGGTAGCAGCAGATCCAAATAAAATAATTTTGTCTATTTGTTTGATATCAACATCCCTAATAACAAAATTAACGAAACTATAAACATAGCTTAATATGTCATTCTGGTTCAAGTATCTCACCTATTTCAGTTTCAATTAACTTTTTCAGTTCTAAGAATTCAGTTATCTTATTTTTGAGCAGGTTGTCTTCTTTAACAGGGGCGCCATAAGCCATATCGTCTCTTTTATCTTCTATGCTTTTGGCTATGCTTATTATTTTATCAATGTTTCTGACTTCACTCAAATTACACACTATTTGATTTGAAAGAGCTTCCTTAATCCTGCTTTGCTTAAACCAAGTATGCTTTATTCTGGAGCTGCTTTTCATGATATTTAATTTGTGAAAATAAATTTCTATTAATTCGCAAGCACCTATCGATAGCATAATAGCCAGCCTCCTTTGGTGCTTTGTTATTCCCTTTGGATCCTTTAATGCATTTTCGATCTCATCAATTACTTCCTTCAGGCTTTCGATATGCTTTTCGACTCTCATTAAGTCACCTGTCTTTATTTAATTAAGATATTTGTCTTTATAAACCTTTCTCTTAATTTTAAGATATTTGTCTTAATTCTAATAAGATGTTTGTCTTGATATTTTAAAGAAAAGAAGACTAAGGTTGAGATTTAGATTTATTTTTTATTTTATTTAATGCAAAAACAACCAAACATGAAACCAGATATGAAATCAACAATTCAATAACCCAAACAACAATTGTAATCCAAGAAAATATTGCTCTCTGATTAAGTATATCCGTCAATTTCACAAACTGCGGCACAGGATTGCAAGGCGCTGTGATACAATTAACTATCCATAAAACAACAGTTGCGCGGAAATAGAAAAGCCATAGGAGTAACAGAATAATCGTTAATGATACTTTTCCTATTGTTGGCTTTAAAAATTCCTTCCAGTTCATTTTAATAAAAAAATAAAAATTTTATTCAACCATAATTGTTTCTACTGGCCCTCCCCTATAGTAAGGGTACTAATTTTTCTCATAAGGCAACTTGATTTCCTTGATTTCTTTTAAATCACTTAAATCATTGGCTTTTATCTTGCCGTCAGATACGGTGTAAAGCATATCGTCCATGTAAAGGCTTCTTCTGACTACATTCGGAGAGCCCCACCAGTAATATCTGTCCTGCTCGTCATTTTCATTGTGGGTTATCTTTCCCTTGACTTCAAAGCCATCTTCCGGAGTCAAGCCAAACACATAAGCGCCTTGCCAGTATCTCTGCCTGTAATATCCAACTCTTTCATCATATTCAAGCTTCCCTTTAACTTCTGTCACCGGAATCACAAGCAGGTTCTTTTTCTTGTCGAACAAAAATGCCTTATGCTCTCTTAATGCTTCTGAATCGGTTCCTGATTCTCCAATTTCATATTTTGCAAGCTGCTTTGGCGATTTAACGTCGGAAACATCAAACAATGCCAATTTGACTCCTTTTGTTGAAACTCCGCCCCATTCATTGCCTTCTGTCTCTTTTCCTATTCCGATTATGTGATTTTCATCGTATGGATGCAGGTAATCTGAAAATCCTGGAATTTTTAATTCTCCAAGCACTTCTGGCTTTTGCGGATTTGACAAATCTATGACAAATAATGGATCAATCCTCTTGAAGGTCACCATGTACAATCTGTCGCCTAAAAACCTTGCCGAGTATATTCTTTCATCCGGAGCAAGCGCCTCAAGCTTTCCAACTGTTTTCATGTCCTTATCCAAGACAAAGACGTTGTTGTACATCACATTGTCCCTTCTTGTCCATATTTCTGTGGTTGTCGCAACTCTGAAATAATCTCCATTTTCATCCATTGAGAATTGGTTAAGCAAATATCCCGGAACTTCTCCTTTTGCGCCATATTCTATCTTTCCGTCATCTATTGCGATTCTATGGATTACTGTCTTTCTTCTTTCAGCTTCCAGCTTTGCCTCATAATCAGCAACTCCATTTTCTATTTTTTCAATTAATTCCTTTTTGTTTTCTTCATCCATCTTGTTGTACATCTCATTCAAGGCCTCTGAGATTTTATCCCATCTTTCGAAAGAATCCAGCTCTTTGTTATTTTTTATTTCATTCAATTTAGCCTGCACCTCTGATGGCAGCAATGGAACAACAGCATCAAAGAACCTGTTCTCATTATTGTCTCTGTAATATGTGTAAGGGAGATTCTTTTGATAGGCTATGTAGATGTCATCTTGTGAGACATATAATGTGTTTGAATAGCCCATCATGAATGTTTTTGCATTTACTTTGTCATCATCAGAAAAAATATTGAATGATGCTATTGTGTTGAAATTATAATTATAATCCGGATTGTCAAAGTAAAATATTTCAGGCCTGAATATCGCCCTTGAGCTTTCTTTTATGACAGGAACATCTACAATTCCACCATAGTAATAGACATTTTCCTGAGCTACGAAATATACAACGTCTCCAATCATCCTTGAGTCAAAATAATATCCATTAATATTGTAGTCTTTTACAACTTCAGGAGCGCTCCTGTCAGAGATGTCATAGACATAAACATGCGTTATCGGAGTGTATCTTGGCCTTGGCACAAAGTCATATTTCGGGACAACATAGACTTCATCATTCCCATCTGCAAAAACAACCAATCTGTCTTTGTTGACAAATAAGTTCCTTGCATTTCCTTTTATTTTTGTTTTTGAAAGAATCTTTGCATTTTCTGCAGGGTAAGCATCAATAATGACTAACTTATTCTGCGTCAATGTGTATATATATTTTCCGTCATTCTTCACGAAATCAGCCTCATCAACGCCAGCAACCTGTATATTTGTCTGCGAGTAATCAGAAGCTCCTGCAGAGCCCGCAGTTGATTCTGCTGCGGCAGATTTTACCATTGGAGCGCCAACTGCCATGTCAGCCGCCATAATCTCCATTCCGCCTCTTCTAACAATTCCTGAATAGCCTGCATTCTGGCTTGCTTGCTCAAGAAATTGCGCCAATTCTTCGACAGAACTGAATTTTTTCAATCCCTGCGATGTTTCAAAGCTTGTCAATTTAGTGTCTGGTGTTTCTACGTCTCCTATATCAACTGTCGGCTTGCATGCTATAATGAAAATTGACAATACAGCTATAAGCAATATTCCTTTTATGAAATTATTTTTGTTCATTTTCATAACCTCCCCTGGCATAAATCCAAGCCTTCAAATTTTAGTTTGTCCATACTCTCGCAAAAATCAGAACCAGCTCCAGACAACCCTCCGCAGTAGCCTAAAATCCTTGCATTCCTGTCGTAATACATAACGGGAAAATCAATGGCTGGTGTTCTTAAACTCCCTTTTTCGCCTGTGGACGAATCCACAAATGTGGTAATTTGATAAGTTGTAACTTTATAATATCCGCCATCTGTTGATTTCTTCACTTCCGGAAACAAATTTACCCTATCGTGAAGATTGCACAATCTGTAAACTGCATCTATCATCTTATCTTCAAATTTTATTCCCGAAGCTATTACTTCATCTTCAAATTTTACAATGTATTTTGAACTTTCAGTTACACCATCTATTATTTCATTTATTTCCTGTGGCTCTCCTACAACCTGAATACACATCACTCCTTTATTTGAGTTGAATATGTCAATGTTCACTTGTGACCTTTGCATATCCTCTGTTCCGCCTACAATTACAGTCCAATTAACGCATGGAGTCCCTCTACTCAGCTTTCCCTTTAAAGTCGCTGTTCCATAAATTGATTTTCCGTCATTAAAGTAACTCAATGTCAGCTGGCCATCCCTTGTTTCTATTGTCTTGGCTGAAGTATAATTTGCATTCACGCTTGGGCTTTCTTTTATCTCCTCAACGAATGTCTTTCCGTCTCTGGTCTTGCATTGCTTTGGGTGTGATTCCATAACAAAACCGATTTTAGAGCAGTCTTCAAAATTGTTTGGCTCTGCTCCTGCAGGGCATTCAGGAAACTCGCAATTTGGCCCAGTTCTCCAGACTGTTGACCCATCCAGACAAGGCTTAGCATCTTTTGGGCAACCGCCATTTTGTTCAGTACATGCTGCTAACACTACTAGCGCAACAATTCCGATGATTAATGTGAAAAATTTTGCTTGGTTCATTCTTATCATCTTTCAGTAAATCAATTGTATATAAATATTGTTTTATGACTTTGAATCGGTTTGAAGTTATTTTATTTATTAAATCTTAATGTTTTCAAAGATTTTTCTATGAATGGAGAATCTCAGTAAATTGAATACCATTGGCCATCATATAAAAAATGATAAGTCGCAAATGTACCCTCTTGTTCAAAATACGTATGGACTGCTTTCTGAATCTGTATATTTTCAACACTTATGTTTTCTATATAAAGAGGAGTACTTCTCCCGCTATTAGCAAGATCTTTATTTATTAATGGGTGATCTTTAAGTATATGAATGATAAAGTATGTAGAGTTCCCCCTAAAAACAACTTCTTGGTTAATCTCAATTTGATGTTTTCCATCATCTCCAATGTAGTCTGTCGTAAAATTATATTCAGCAACCTTAAATTGCGGAGGATATTTGATTTGAAATCCGTACATCTCGTTGGAGTAAACATTCCAGTCCTCTATATCGTTGCTTATAGATAAATCGCATCCTGATAAAATTGCACTTATAAAAAATATTAAAGCCAAAAATGACAGATTTAGATTTTTCATCTCAATCAACATCCTTCCTTATTATCTTTATTATCAAATAAACTCCCAAAGCGAACAATGCGCCTGCCAAAAACCACAATGCTATATTAGACCAAAATGAAGCTGGAGTTGTCATGACTTGTGTAGTTACATCTGGGCTTGTTATGTATTCTTTTGTAGCATTAGTAATGTTCTGTGCCGCTTGCATGGAATCTGCTGCGTATGGAGTTGAGATGGCTGCGCTTTTTGCCACTGCGCCGGATTCCTGGGAAGCTGTAATCAAAGTTTCCCTGACGAGCATTTGGTTTGAGCTGGTAAATACTCTTGTAACACTTCCATGTGCAAAGAACTTTTGCGTTAATTGAATTACCAATGCAGCGCCTGAAACAATCAAAACAACTGGTAATATAGACTTCAATTTTTCCTTAATCCCAAATGTTTTTTTCGGCGCTATTATAATATATTTGTTTGCCAATCTGTAATGGTTTACTTCCTTTCCCTTTTCGCTGTAATGAAACTCTGCCGCTTCAATCAATCCAGTTTCCATCAATTGCTGCAAATTATAGTGGACAGTAGAGATTGGAATGTTGAGCTTTAATGCTAGCTCTGATTCAGTAGCTTCGCTGTTTGCAAGATAATCAAGTATCTTCCTGCAGGAATCATTGCTGATAACATTGGATATCTTCTTTATCTTTTCGTCTTCCATTGACAATAAGATGAAATTCTTCTTTGCCATAGTAAATGACGCAGATTTAGCTTTATAAATAGCTTTTGATTACTTCGAATTGGGTTGAAGCTATTAAGAAACATTTATGACTTTACAAATTCTACATTTTCCATATCTTCAAACTTCTCATCCCCTGTAAGAAATTTTATGCCTAATCTCTTTGAAATAACATAACCTACAGAGTCTGGTATCGAAAGTTTTCTTTTTGCATACTTTATTTTCAGCTTAGTGGTTTCTCTTATGTCATCCAACTCAAAATTAACAACGCATTGCGAATATTCCTCAAGCACGTCATTTGCAATTTTCTCTCCAAAAATTCTTGTTATATGCAGATGCAGCTCTGTCAAATTAAATGCCGATATAATAGCACGGCATTCTTTATAATTTTCATATTTGTTATTGCCTTTCAGAATCTCTATGATTGAATACGTGTCAAAGAAATAGTTGTCTTTAGTCATCCCAGCTATCTTTCCTCATTTCTTTTATGATGTCTCTTGTTGGCGTTTTCCAGTTTCTAAGCATTCCAAATGTCTTTTTGACTGGGTTCGAGTTTTCCAGAATAATCAGCCTAATCTTTTTATTTTCCTTTAAGTTTATTTTGCTGGCTATGTCCTTCGGTATAGTCAACCCAATGGAATTGCCCCATTTCCTTGCAACAGATTCGCATTCTATCATATTCATAACCAGTATAATTAAATATAATTAATTAAGTATAACTGATATATAAAGTTTTGCTTTTGCCGGCTCAAGAAAGAATTTAATCAGGTATGTACTGCAAGATATGAAACGTAGAAAATCCAAAATAATCAACATCGTTGATAACATCTTCGAAAAGAATTGTTTATTACTACTTTAAAATAGTCAAAATAGAAAGATTTAAATAAATTCTATAGTTTTAGATTAAAAATGAGAATATTAACAAAATTTGGAGAAAATATACCAAGATTAATAGCTAACGGAGCAGTAGCCCTAAGTGCAGATGAATATATTTTTTATGGTGTGTATAGTTTTGGAAGTAAGGAAGAAGAAAGTACTGTCAAAGATGTTGGTGCTGAAGAAACTGTGGAACATGCAGTAAACGAAGGAGCAAACGTTATTGTTAACTTTACACAGGGAAATAATGGACAAGCTCTAAAAAAAGCAGTTCATTCTCATAATCATGGTCTGTCCCTCGAAGACATGATAAAAGTCGTCCATATAATTCCAGATGTCCCTTGGATTGAAGAATCTCTAGGGAGCAGATTAAAGGGGTTCGATTATTCTATACCATTGATATTTGGGAATTTTAATAAAAGGTGGTTAGATCCAGAAGATAGGGTAAGATTAGCACATGGTATGTTGAGAACAGATTCGCACTTTGACATTAGAAAAATTGTTGATGTTACGCATTATGTTTCAAACGAATATGTTAAGCAAGCCCGAGAAATATTACAAGATAAAATTGAAGGGGGTTATTTAGACTTTTTAGCCATCCCTGTTGGTAGTGGTAGAGTATATGTAGCATTTTATAGAGCGCTACAACAATTACTAAATGAGGGGCAGGAAATTAAAACTAAGTTAGTCGGGATAGTTCCTGAAAATGAACATCCAATTTATCACAAATTTGTTTTTAATGGAAATAAAATTAGACGTTATAACCCTACCTCGATTGCTGATAAACTATCTTGTCCAAATACAGATTTATTGCCAGAATTAAAAAAGGCGCAAGAAGATGGCTCTCCTTTTGTTCAAGTTAATAATGAAGAAATTGAAAGAGCAATGAAGGATTATGATAGAAAAAGAACAGTATCTATGCATTGTGGTAGAGATTTTATACCAATGTTAGAACCAAGTGGTGCTGTTGGCTTTGTGTTAATGAATCCTCAATTCACAAAACATATTACAAAAACTACGAGAATAGGCATATTTACAACTGGAATGGGGATTTATATGCCACTTGAATACGCCCCAAGTTCCATAATTTTTTCAGTAGATAAGGATTACAGAATTACTTCAATCAAATGAGATGTCTGTAAAAATAAGTTTATAAAGTAACAATATACTCTCTTATATCTATGGTCCTCGAAAAACTCAGCGACTCCTTAAAAAACACCCTGCAGAAAATAGCCAAATCGCTTTTTGTAGATGAAAAGCTGATAAATGAATTAGTTAAAGACCTCCAGAGGGCATTATTGCAGGCAGATGTAAATGTAAAATTGGTTTTTGAGTTGACCGAGAAAATAAAACAAAGAGCTTTGAATGAAGAAGCTCCAAAGGGGCTGACAAAAAAAGAGCAGATAATCAATATTGTCTATGACGAGCTGGTGAATTTCCTCGGAAAAGAGCAGCATAAGATTGAGATTCACCAAAAGCCATTCAAGATAATGCTAGTAGGACTCTTCGGTTCGGGGAAAACCACCAGTGCAGGAAAATTAGCAAAGTTCTACACAAAAAGAGGCTTTAAAGTTGCTTTGGTCGGCTTGGATGTCCATCGCCCGGCAGCTATGGAGCAGATTGAGCAGGTTGGGAAAGGCGCAAATGTAATGGTTTTTTCCGATAAGAAGATTAAAGACGCAGTTGAAATTTGGGAAAAATACGAAAAAGAAGCAAATGATTTTGATGTTTTAATTATTGACACGTCAGGAAGAGACGCGCTATCCAAAGATTTAGTCCTGGAGATTGAAGAAGTCAATAGGAAAATACAGCCGAATGAAAACATCTTGGTCATTTCCGCAGACATAGGGCAGGCAGCCCAAAAGCAGGCAGAGCAGTTTCACAAAAGCTGCGGCATTACTGGAGTAATAGTTTCAAAGATGGACGGCACAGCAAGAGGCGGCGGAGCTTTGACTGCCTGCGCTGTTTCAGGAGCTCCAATCAAATTCATTGGTATAGGAGAAAAGATTGATGATCTGGAGCAGTTCAACCCGCAAGGCTTTGTCGGCAGGATTCTTGGCATGGGCGATTTAGAGGCATTGCTGGAAAAAGCAAAAGAAGTCATTAAAGTCGAGGAAGCAGAGGATTTAGGCAAGAGATTTTTGAAAGGGGAATTCAATCTTATTGATTTATACGAGCAGATGGAAGCAATGAGCAAAATGGGGCCATTAAGCCAGTTGGTTGAGATGATTCCGGGATTTGGCCAGTTAAAGCTGCCGAAGGAAATGCTGCAGACTCAAGAGGGAAAACTGAAGAAATGGAAAATCGCTATGAATTCTTTTACCAAAAAGGAGCTTGAAGACCCGGAAATAGTGGATTCCAGCAGAATAGAGCGCATCTCCAAAGGCTCCGGAATCCAAACATCTGAAATAAGGGAATTGCTGAAGCAGTACAGGCAGTCAAAAAAAATGGTCAGGATGTTCAAGGGCAGCAAAGGCGACATGTCTAAGTTCATGAAGAAGTTTGGGGGTAGGCTGCCGATGGGAGGGTAGTCACTCCAAGAATCTCGGATTAAACTTGTCATACCACTCTCTTCTCTCCATCTCGTCAAGCAGGTTGGAGAAGCCAAAAGTTGACGCGTCGCCGTAAACCTCTATCTTTCTGTCAAATCCCTCTTTCAATGCGTAAAAAGCGCATATCCTGAACCCTGCTGAATTTTCATTCATGACGTCAGCCGGCGCGTATAAAATCTCCATCATCTTTTCTTTCATAGAGTAGATTGCTGCAATGGTGCTGGTGCCGCTTTCAGGGTCCGAGTATGACAGGTAAATTTTGTCCAGTAATGAGTCAAGGAGCCTTGCAAACTTCTCGATGTCGGCAATGTCCGCTTGGCTGTGGCCTGCCTTTCCGGCAGATTTCAGCCCCGGAATCTTAGAGGCCGATTCCGAAAAGAATTCCTTGACGTCCTTTGAATTCACAAAAAGCCGCACCTTATAGTGCTCTATCGTCCTTTTAGGCTTTATTTTTATTCCCTTGTACTTTTTGTTGAATTTTTCCACCAGCTTTTCATATTTTGGGATAAGGGTGTCCAGGTCGTGCTGCGCTTCTCCATAGTAGCGGTCAATTTCGGCTCCGACCTTGACTAATTCGATAAAATCTTTCCTGAAATGGCTGACGTCTGAAGGGCTGAATTGTGCAAGAAGGTCGTTGTTTGCCATAGCTGGATTATTTGGAAGGGGTTATTTAAATTTTATGAAAAGTTTATATAAATATGGAATATTCTGTGCTTTTATGAAAATCTTCGCAGACCTGCAGATACATTCAAGATTCTCAAGGGCGACGAGCAACGCAATTACTGTCCAAAACCTTGAGAAATATGCGAGGCTGAAAGGGATAAATCTCCTTGGCACAGGCGATTTTACGCATCCTAAATGGCTCGCTGAATTAAAAGAAGAGTTAAAAGAAGACGGCTCTGGAGTTTTGACTTCCAAATCAGGCTTCAAGTTTGTTTTGCAGGGAGAAATTTCAAACATTTACACCCAGGACGGAAAGGGAAGAAAAATCCACACATTGCTTTTGGCACGTGATTTTGAAACAGTCGAACAAATAAATCAGTCATTATTGAAAAAAGGCAGGCTGGATTATGACGGCAGGCCCATTTTCGGCTTTTCCTGCATTGAATTGGTTGAGATGATGCGGAACATCAGCGATGACATAGAGATCATACCTGCGCATGCATGGACACCTTGGTTTGGGATTTTTGGCAGCATGTCGGGGTTTGATTCTGTCGAGGAGTGCTTCAAAGACCAGGCAAAGCATATACATGCGATTGAAACTGGGCTTTCTAGCGACCCTGCTATGAACTGGAGGCTTTCTTCTTTGGATAAATATACTTTAGTGAGTAGCAGCGACGCCCACAGCTTCTGGCCGTGGCGCCTTGGAAGAGAGTGCAATGTTTTTGAATTTGGTGAAAATTATAATTACAACGACATATTGAATGCGATAAGAAAAAGAAAAAATTTCGTTGAAACGATTGAAATGTGGCCTCATGAGGGCAAATACCACTACACGGGGCATAGGAACTGCAATGTCTGCCTGTCTCCCAAGGAATCCCTGAAATTAAAGGACATCTGCCCGAAATGCGGCAGCAGGATGACGGTCGGGGTTGCCCAAAGAGTCGAGATGCTGGCAGACAGGCCCGAAGGATTCACGCCGGAAAATGCAGTTCCTTTTCGAAATTTGATTCCATTGTCAGAAGTGATCGCCGGCACCATCGGGGAAAAAACAGAGTCAAAGAAGGTTTGGGAGGAGTACTATAGGTTAATTGGCGCATTCGGCAGCGAATTTGAGATTGTTTTGGGCGCAGAAGAGAAGGAGCTAAACAAGATAACCTCAGAAAAAATTGCCGCCAATATAATAAGAAACAGGCGCCAAAAGATACCTTTCAGGCCCGGTTACGACGGGGTTTATGGGGTTCCTGTTTTTGACGGCAACGACTCAACCAAAGATTATGAAATCAAAGTACAGCAGAAAGGCCTAGACGAATTTATGTGATTCATTTTTATTGACTCATCTTTCCAACTCTTAAAACATATTCATTTTTAATTATTGCATAAGGCTTATTATGGCTATTAAGAAAAAGATATCCCCACTGGCGGATTTGAACCACCGACCTCCCGGGAACGGCTGACTCTATGTCATACCTCGCCGATATAGCTTACGGTCTTAGAGCAATCTATGGCCAGACTATTAGTCTCACAGCCGAGCGCTCCATTCCCCAGCGGGTCAGCTTTGCGCTGACAGCTACCAGGTTGAGCTAAGTGGGGGATTTAGATTCAGAAATAAATTCAATTATTTAAAAAACTATGTCTTTTTAAATTCTTTTTGACGGAATGGCGCAATTCAATAGGCTTACCCCCCTACGCTTACCCTGTTGGAATTGCTTATGATAACCTTGTTCCCGACCTTGGCCCTTGCCGTCGCCGCAGGCAGGTTGAACTCTCCAAGCACCGGCAGCCTTGACTTCATTTTGTAGGACAAAACCCTCTCGTCGCCAGGCTCCAAAGACTCAATTGTCCATTTTATCATTACGCCTCGCTTAGGGTGCTGCATAACAGCATGCGGCTGCATAGACCCGATTGACAGCTCTCTTTCGACATGGGCGATGTGGGACAGGCTGTCAATAACCTCTATGTTAGCAATCTGCTTTGAGCTCCTGTTTTTTACCCTTACGACAACTTTTGCCTCCGAAACCCCACCCTCGCTGAAGCTGACATTGGCTATGCCTTTTCTCACCACAACAGGGCTCCTGAACAAAAAGTATAGGACAATAGCAATAACAGCCAAAGCTGTGATAACCACAATCGGCCTGTAATTTTCAAAGGTGTACATTATCATAGTCCTGTCTTTGTTAAGCTTAACATTCCAGACAAGATAATGCTTGTCGCCATCTTTCACTGATTCTGCCCGCGGAGAGGTGCTTGTGAACAGGCTTTTTATGGGCGTTGTCTCGACCCGCACCGTGCCCGCATATTCAAGATTATTAGAGGTCACCTTGATTCCCTTCCTTATCTTCAAGAACGACTGCTCCTTGGGAATCTCTTGCTGGGTTGAATACTCCGCAACCTCAAATTCCTTTACTATTGGGGTGACTATAATCCTGCCTTCCTTGAATATGGCAACCACAAGCCTGTCTTCCTGCGGAGGAGTCATATCATCAAATTTTTTTCTTAACTCGACAGTCCTGTCTTCCCTTGGGCCGAGGGGCACATGCAGTTCGTCTTTGAACAGGTTGCTTTCCGCCCTGATCGTGAGATTCGGGTAATCCAAGACGTTTTGGTTGTTGAGTGTGATTCTTACTGCAAACTCTTCCCTTGGATCTATCTTCTCAGGCGAAACGCTTATGCTCGCCAATACAGTGGGGATGTAGCCTCCAATCAATGGCTCTGTAGAGATTATTCCTATGGTGATTGGAACCTTGTACTCTTCGCCTGTGCGCTCAAGGACAACCCCGACGCCAAGCGTATAAGTGTCAACTGACGTGATGTACAGGGGATCCACAAAAAACCGTATAGAAGCCGAGCCCTGCGCAGGCACCTTCAAAGTGGCTGGGTTCTGCAGGGGCTTTGTGTACATGTCCCAAAACGGATAGCCTGCCTTTTTTATGACAAACTCTTCTTCTGTATCAAGGTAGTTGCTGATGGTAATGTCGAATTCCGCGATCTCGTCCACAACAATCTTGTCCTTTATGGCTGTTGCCTCGGCTCCAAAGGATGCCGCATAAGCAAGGTTAGGCAGCAGGCAGAATAAAGCTATAAGAACAAAGAATGTGGTTTTATTCATAAATGCACCTTTTTCAAGCTCTTTAAGCCGCTCACTTATATATAAATCTTTTTCTTACGCCTTTTGTGTTTCCATACCACACACCACAGAAACCTATTTAAACTGCCAATGCTTCCATTTTTCCATGGCATTATCGCAGTCAAGGCCAAAAAGAAAGCAGACAGGCGCAAGGTACAAGGACTACAGGAAGAAAAGGCAGTACGAGCTTGGAAGAGAGCCGAGCTTCACAAAGCTTGGCAATAAAAGGCTGCAGGTCTTAAGAGTCATGGGGGCAAACAGGAAGCTAAGGCTGCTAAGCGCAGACACCGCAAACCTATTTGATCCAAAATCAAAATCTTTTAAGCAGGCAAAAATCAAGACAATAACAGACAACCCTGCCAACAGGCATTTTGTGAGGAGAAACATAATGACAAAGGGCTCTGTGATTGACACGGAGCTTGGCAAGGCGAGGATAACCTCAAGGCCCGGCCAGGACGGGGTTGTCAATGCTGTGTTGATTTCTTAGTAAATAATATTTTTAAAAATTTTATTTTAAAATGGCTCCAATCAGATATGTGGTTGTTCGTAGAGTAAATGATGACAATGTGGTCTCAGCAATAATGGATGCCAATGAAAGAAAAAAACCTTGGAACGCAGAAGAATTGAAAGATCATCTGCAAAGAGTAACGGAAGATTCCCAATTAGTAAAGATAGTATGCGTGGATATCGCTAATACTCCGGTCGATGCGCTTGAAAGAGCTTGGCATGAGTCGGTCGCTTATCCCATAAAGCCGGATGGTACAATTTCATTTGAGGATGCTTATTTTGCTCTTCCTCCAAAGTAGAAATTTATTACTTTCTAGTTACAATTAATAGAAAGATTTATAAACTCCCTTTTCATCGAAAGAAAGTATATGGGAAATGCTACAACCGATGAAACAGGAAAGCCTGGCGAGGAGAATATCGGCACCATAATAGTCAATAACTTACATTCTTTTGGTTTGCAGGATTTAGAAGGGGAGATAATAAAAATGAAATAAGGGGACACCCCTTATAATCCCCTTCCGCCTCGTTCCTCGTCAACTCTTTCAGAGGTTGCCGTATCTCACGAGGCGGCGAAATCT
>Ga0209541_10010019_pt1 | contig 15216 bp, 14 predicted proteins | sample RifCSPlowO2_01_FD_184027 | JGI IMG/M metagenome (GOLD analysis project Ga0209541, IMG submission 184027) | Groundwater microbial communities from Rifle, Colorado - Rifle CSP2_plank lowO2_0.1 (SPAdes) (version 2) | ecosystem: Environmental > Aquatic > Deep subsurface > Groundwater | place...
TATCTTCGGCTGTGCGTTCACCAATCATCAAATTATAAGTTTTTCTCAGGTATTCAATGATGGCCTCATCCATTTCATCTCCGCCGATGCGTATAGATTTAGAAAAAACTGTTCCGGCTAAAGAAATTACCGCGATCTCAGTAGTGCCTCCTCCGATATCTATGATCATGTTTCCGATGGGCTCCTGTATAGGAAGGCCTACGCCAATAGCTGCGGCAATAGGTTCCTCAATTAAAAATACCTCTCTGGCTCCTGCGCGCTCCGCTGAATCTTTAACCGCGCGCTTCTCAACTTCGGTAATACCCGAAGGTATGGCAATGATTATACGCGGCCTTACCAGCACTCGTCTATGGTGCACTTTTTTTATAAAATATCGCAGCATAGCCTCGGTGATTTCAAAATCCGCAATCACGCCGTCCTTCATTGGCCTGATGGCTACGATATTTCCGGGAGTGCGGCCGAGCATACGCTTGGCTTCTTCACCTACAGCCAAAACATGCGATGTGCCGCGTTCAATAGCCACCACCGAAGGTTCACAGAGAACCACACCCTCCCCTTTTACATAAACCAGGGTAGTAGCCGTACCCAGATCGATTCCCATATCATTAGAAAATAAACCTAGTAGGTAATTAAGCGCTTTTTTTGCCACATCTTTAAACTTTAGCATCTTGATCTCCTTTAAATCTCTGAATGAGCACTGCTTAAGGATTTAACGGGCATTCTATCAGAGATTAAACCCTATGTCAAATAAAAAGTTGGGATAGATTATCTTAATAATCTTTTTAAGATAGTGAGAAAATCTGGAAAGGATTTATCAATACAGGAGATATCGTCAATTCTGGTTTTTCCCTTTGCCGCCAGGCCAGCGACTACCATACTCATGGCAGTGCGGTGGTCTCCAAAACTTCTGACTTGACTACCAGATAGTTCTTTTACTCCATGAATCACAATATCTTCGGATCTTGCGGTTTTCTGTACTTGAATTATTGCTCCCATCCGGCTTAAATTTTTCCACATCGAATTTATACGGTCTGTTTCTTTTAGGCGCAACTCTCCTACCGCCTCAAATGTAGTTTTACCCCTGGCAACACAAGCAGCCACCATCAAAATCGGCAATTCATCAATCAAAGAAGGCACTTCTTCTTTTTTAACCGTTGTACCTCTTAAAAAGCTGCTCTTTATTAATATATCTCCCATAGGTTCATAATTTTGGATTTTTGATTTTTGATTTTGGATTTTTATAAACGCACCCATCCTTCTTAAAACTTTCACTAAACCTAAACGCGAGGGATTTAGGCTCACTTTCCTGATCAAGATTTGCGCATTTGGCAAAATTGCTGCCAGGCCTATAAAAAAACCTGCCGAAGATATGTCACCGGGTATATAGATTATTCCGGGAGAAACTAATTTTCTATTTCCCTCTACAACTATTTCATTTTGCTCAACTTTTATATCTGCTTTAAACAACTTTAATAGCCGTTCTGTGTGGTCGCGGCTCGGAAAAGGTTCTTTCACCCGGGTAATACCTTTGGCATAAAGCCCGGCTAATAATACTGCGGACTTTACCTGCGCCGAAGCCACTGGCATTTTATAAGTAATAGCTTTAAGGTTGCCTCCTTGAATTGTAATGGGCGGATATTCTTCTATATTTGATATTTGATTTTTGATTTTTGATTTTATAATCGCGCCCATCATCCTTAAGGGCATATTTACCCGCAACATCGGCCTTTGCTTTAGGGATTTTCCGGTAATTAGCCTAACTTTAAACTTCTGGCCGGCTAAAATACCTAAGATCAGCCGCAAGGTAGTGCCTGAATCACCTACAAAGATAGGCCCTGAGGGGTTTTTCAGGCCAAAAGGCCCTTTGCCAAATACAGTAACCTTGGCCAAGCCATAGTTACGGCAATATTCTAGAGTTATTTTTATGCCTAATTTTTTAAATGCCTTTATGGTATTCAGACAATCTTTATTGGCGGGAAAATTTTCAATGATGGTTTTTGCTGGACAAATTGCGCTGATGATGATACAACGCTGGGCTATAGATTTATCGCCCGGAAGGCTAATTTCTCCCTTAAGGCATGATGCCTGCTGGACTAAAAAAAAACTCATCTGGTCTTGCGCAGGACCTGATCACCTTCGTTAATGATCCCTTTTATATCCTTTGTGACAAAGCCTGCCGCAGCCATAGAATCATGTATCTTCTCTATTTTAATATCCCCTAAATATTTATTATTGCGGTAAACAGAAAATATGTTTCCTATGCCTATCCCGTCTTTGCTGCCTAAACTTATGACCGCAAAATTATAATCTTTGTTTACTACTAATACCTTACCTTGCAATTGCCCAATAGAATCTGTCTTTTCTCCTGTTTCGGCCTTAGATTCGCCCTCAGGATTAACTACGATTTCACCTAATTCTACATTCTGCTCCTTGGCCTCTAAATCCTTTATCTTTGCCTCTAACTCTGATTTCTTTGACTCAAGCTCCGCCAACTGCGCCTGGATTTTTTTCACATCATCCTGTGCTTGATTAAATTTCGTTTCTAAATTTGACCTTAGGGATTTTTGCTGTTGGAGGTCTTGCCTTAACTGTTCTATCTCTGACAAGGCTTGGTTTTTGGTTGTTTTTTCCTGTTGCAGGTCACTGGTCAAGATATCTATCTGGGATTTGGCCTCTTGCAACCTAAGCTCCAAAAGAGAAATTGTTTTTCCGGATTCCTGGAGTTTTGCTTCGGAAATCCTCTGGCGGGTATTCAGGTCTTCTAATTTTTCTTGCAGGTCTTGTGTTTTAGCGTGTTCTTTTTTCAGGAGATAAAAAGCGCTACTGGTTAAAGATAAGAATAACAGTAGTAATGCCACTAATAATGATATGGGCGATTTTGCTTTATCATCCATTTTTTACCTCCTCCTATTTTAATTTATTAGCATATCACTAATTATATAAAAATCAAGCCTTTATTTTAATGAGCAGACGACTTACGGAATCCGCCGAAAGCGGACGTCTGCGAATTACGCTTATCAATAAGTTCTGCAAACTCTCTTGGCGTAGCACAGGAAAATTCCATAAACTTTCCTGTGCGCGGATGGATAAAACCAATAGATTGAGCATGCAGCGCCATCCGGATGAACTCATTATTTTTGCCGTATTTTGTATCTCCTAAAACAGGGTGCCCTAAAAATGCCAGGTGCACCCTCAATTGATGGGTTCTTCCGGTGAAAGGTTCTAATTCTAACATACTGAAATCTTCTCTGCGAAGCACGGTCCGATAATAAGTTTTAGCGTATTTGGTCTTGTTGCCAAAGCCCACGGACATGCTCTTTCTCTTATAAGGGTGCCTGCCGATAGGTAATTCAATAAAATGCTCGTCAAATTCCATCCTTCCCCTTACCAGGGCAATATATTTGCGCTTGATGGTGTGTTTGGCAAATTGTGCGCTTAGGGCTAAATGGCTGAAATTATTTTTAGCGATTAGCAAAAGCCCGGAAGTCTGCTTATCTAACCTATGCACAATACCGGGACGCAGCGGATTGACATCTGATAATTTCTTGAAATGGTAGAGGAGTACATTTACCAGTGTATGTTCGCGATTTCCCGGCGCAGGATGCACAACCATTCCTATGGGTTTATTTATTATGGCCAGGTCATCATCTTCATAGACGATATCCAAATGCAGGTTTTCTTTTTTGAGGGCTTCGCTCTTTTTTTCTTCAATATAAATCTTGAGTTCATCATCAGTTTTTACTTTATGGTGCGGGATAATCAGGCCCTGATCTTTTAAGATTACCCTGCCATTACGGATTAAACCCTGTATAAATGTCCGGGAAAATCCCAGATTTTTATTCTTTGAAAATTCTAGAAGGAATAAGTCCAGGCGCTTGCCTGAATCTTGCGCAGAGGCCTTTAGTGTGTATTCCTGCATTTCGTTAGGTAGAGTTTTAAGGCAGCGAGGCAGAACAAAAAGATACTTAAGATTTGAAACAGGGTCAGCCTAAATAAAATAATCTCATTGTCGGCACGCCAGAACTCAATAAAAAATCTCTTTATGGAATAAAGCATGAGGTAAGTAAAAAAAACCTCGCCCTCCCTATGCGGCCGGTCCTGTAAGAATCTTAGGATAATAAAAATCAGGATTAAGATTAAGGATGAATATAATTGTACGGGGATGATGGTGAATCCGAAACAGCAGCCATTTAATAAACAGCCTATCCTGCCTATGGCCTGACCTAGGGCAATGAAGGGTACGATTAAATCCAATATTTTATATACCGGTAATTTATTCTTTTTTAAATAGATACTCCCACAGATACCTGCCAATGTCAAGGCGCCAAACCAAGACAGCCCTCCCTGCTGCAGCATGATTATTTCCAGGGGATTATTGAGATAATAACCGATATTTTCAATAATAAAAAAGAGGCGCGCGCCGATAATTCCGGAAATAAAAATAACGAATGAAAAATTAAAAATTAAACCAGGGTTAATGTTGTCTTTTTTAGCCTGGATACCGGCCAAGTGAGAACTCACCAAAAAAGCTACAGCCAGCATCAGGCCGTATGCATAGACAGTGAAGGGGCCGATTTTACAGATTATTGGATTTATCATTTAATAAATACTTTATCTTTTTTAAATAATATAGAGTAGCCTAATAATATTGCCCCAATAGTAATAGCGCTATCCGCCACATTAAATACCGGCCAGATACGAAAGTCCAGGAAATCAATAACGTAACCGAAAAATAAACGGTCAATAAAGTTACCTAATGCCCCGGATAAAATTAATCCTAAAGACAGGCTATAAATATTGAGCTTTCTATATCTTTCATCTTTTAGATTAAAGATGATTAAAATTATAGCGGAGAATGAAGTAAATATAAACAGGGGAATTTGATTCTTGAGTATTCCGAATGCCGCCCCGCGGTTATGAATGAGGCTAAGATGAAAAATGTTTTTTATTACCGGTAGGGATTGATTTAATAATAAATTATTAGTGGCGAGAATTTTAGTGAGCTGGTCTAAGGAAAGGATAAGTATTGCGATGATAAAAATCATCGGGAGAGGTTATCTCTTTTCTTTTTTCTCTTGGCATCTTACGCAGAGTCGGCAGGAGACAACGGCCTTTAATCTGGTTTTTGTGATCGGGAGTTTGCATTCTTCACAAACACCAAATGTTCCTTCCTCTGTTTTTTTCATGGCATCGTCCAATTCATACAATAATTCTCTTTCGCTAGATGCCAGGCCCAGAGAAAATTCCCGATCATAGGTATCTGTAGCTACATCAGCCATATGGTAGGTATAGCCGGATATATCTCCGGAGGCTTCTTTCTGGGATTTCTTTAAAGTATCCTCTGCGATGTGCTTTATGCCATCCAGAATCTCTTCTTTTCTTTTTAAGATTAATTTTTTAAAATAGGCTAACTCTTTTTTATTGAGTTTCTTTTTCAACTTCTCTCTCCTCTTCTAAAGCCTCTAAGCACCTTTGACAAATCAAAGGATGCGCCTTGGATTCTCCTACCAAGATGCTGTAATTCCAACAACGTACGCATTTTTTGCCTTCTGCCTTTTCTACGCTGATCGCCACATCGGGATAAATACCGCTCTTACTTGCGCTATCCAGATTATCTTTCTTCGTAATATCAACTTGCGAAACCTTAAATATCTCAGGGAGTTCACCTTTAAGGCTTCCTAAATATGTATAACGAAATTCATTATTTGTCAATAGATTTATTTTGGCGTCAAATGAACTGCCGATTAAGCCCTCGCTACGTTTCTCTTCTAAGGCCTTGGCTACATCCGGAATCAAATCTATAATGCCCTGTATTTGCGTAGCTTGAGCAAAGGTCAAATTTTTTTCTGGCCAAGTCAACAGATGTACACTGGGTATATCTTTATCCTGATCTTCCTTCGGCATATACTGCCAGATTTCTTCTGCAGTAAAGACCTGTATTGGCGCAATTAATCTAACTAAGACATTTAATACTTCGTAGATAGCTGTCTGGCAGGCGCGCCTTTCAGTGGAATCAGCAGCATAAGTGTAAAGCCTCCCTTTAACCATATCTAAATAATACATGGATAATTCTGCGTTACAAAAATCGTATATTCCTTTATATGCCTTATGAAACTGAAAATTATCATAAGCCTGTTCTACAGCCTCTAAAATATGCCCTAATCTAAAGAGTATCCATTTATCTATCTTTTCTAAATTTTCATAACTTACTTTATCCGTGTCAGGATTAAAATCAGATAGATTGCTTAAGATGAATCTTACGGTATTTCTGATTTTACGGTAGCCTTCTGATAGGCGCGACAAAATCTCATCCGATATGCGGATATCTTCATTATAATCACTGGAGGCAACCCAGAGCCTGAGTATATCAGCGCCAAAATCCTTAATGATATCAAAAGGAGAAATAACATTGCCCAGCGACTTAGACATCTTCTGGCCCTTGCCGTCAACGACAAAACCGTGCGTGAGCACAGCCTTAAATGGAGGGATGGAATCTATGCACATAGAGGGTATAAGCGAAGATTGAAACCAACCCCGATGCTGGTCAGAACCTTCTAGGTATAAAGCGCAGGGAAACTCCAATTCCTTTCTTTTCTTTAATACTGCCTCGTAACTGACTCCGGAGTCAAACCAGACATCCAGGATATCAGAACCCTTGGTAAAATCTTCTTTCCGGCAATTCGGACAGCTCAGGTTTTCTGGCAGAAAATCTTTTATCTCTCTGGTAAACCAAGAATTTGTGCCTTCTAAAGATGCGACTTTAGCAAAATTTTCTATAACTTGCGGATCAAGAAATTCTTCTTTACAGGCCTGGCAGATTAAGGCGGGGATAGGCACGCCCCAGAACCTTTGCCGGGAAAGGCACCAATCCGGCCTTAATTCTACCATGCTAGAAATTCGCTCTTTGCCGGAATCGGGTATCCATTTAATATCTTTATTTATCGCATTCAGAATATCTTTTTTTAGATTCCGGTGCTCCAGATTCAAAAACCACTGTTTTGTGGCCCGAAAGATAACCGGATTTTTACAACGCCAGCAATGAGGATAGGAATGCTGGATCTTATCAGCCGCAAGTAAAAACCCTTCTTTTTGCAGTTTCTCAATAATCACCGGATTGGCATCATCAACACTTAAACCTTTGAATTCTCCGTAAGTTGAATCAAAATTTCCCTTTTCATCCACCGGCATAATAATATCCAGCTTATATTTTAAGCCGGTGGAATAATCCTCTATTCCGTGGCCGGGCGCAGTATGGACCAGGCCGCTGCCTTCTTCTTTAGAAACATAATCCGCAAGCACGATGCGGCCTTTACGCAAAGCAAAAGGATGCGTATAAATCAGGCCTTCCAGGTTTCTACCCTTAAAAGTGCCCATCTTTTTGACATTCTTAATACCCATGAGAGAAAGTGCCTGCTCTCTGCATTCAGCAATAATCAAATCCCCTTTTTCAGTATGATAATGGGCATAGGAGAATTCCGGATGCACGGCTACGGCAACATTACCGATCAATGTCCAAGGAGTAGTGGTCCAGATTACTAAATAGATTTCCTGCTGAAAAATCTTATTTTTCTCTAATTTAAATTTTACAAAAATTGACGGCGAAACATGGTCTGCATATTCCACCTCTGCTTCGGCCAGGGCGGTTTCGCACTTAAAACACCAATTTATCGGTTTTAAGCCGCGGTATATGTAGCCGGCCTTGACTAATCTGCCAAAGACGCCGATTATCGCTGCCTCATAATCAACAGTTAAAGTTAAATAGGGATTCTGCCAGTCGGCAAAAACGCCCAATCTTTTAAACTGCTCCTTCTGAATAGAAACGTACTTCTGCGCGTAATCATAAGCCTTCTTTCTAAATTCTACTCTGTCAATCTGATATTTATTCATGCCTAATTCTTTAAATAATTGGTGTTCCACCGGCAGGCCGTGGCAATCCCAGCCCGGGACATATGCGCAATCACGGCCTTGCATAGTTTTAAATTTAACCACTATATCCTTTAAAGTTTTATTTAAGGCGTGCCCGATATGAATATCTCCGTTTGCATAGGGCGGGCCGTCATGCAGAATATATTTTGGCTTACCTTTAAGTTTTTGGCGGATAGCCCCATAAATGTCAGCATCCTGCCACTTCTTTAAAAGAAGAGGTTCTTTTTTAGGCAGGTCTGCCTTCATCGGAAATTCGCTTTTAGGCAGATTTAATGTTGATTTATAGTCCATTTATTTAATATATTTTCCCATGATAATCTTTAAATCTCTTTTAATTTTAGCCGGTATCAGTTTTCTATCGGTGATAATGGCGAATTTCAGGGCATCCTGGCAGGCGCAGTCCCTTTTGGCAGGCATATTTTTTATTACCGCCCGTATTATCTTCTTGGCATTTTCCGCATTCTTTAAGAGATTCTGAATCACCATATCTATGGTCACGCTTTCGGCCTGCGGATGCCAGCAATCATAGTCGGTGACTGCGGCTAAAGTAGCGTAACAAATTTCTGCTTCTCTGGCCAATTTTGCTTCAGGCATATTGGTCATACCAATTACATCCATACCCCAGCTGCGATAAAGGTTAGACTCAGCCAAAGTGGAAAATGCCGGCCCTTCCATATTTAGGTAAGTACCTCTGGGATGCATAGTTAATTTTAGACTAATACCTGCTTCATATATCAATCTGCCTAACCCCTTACAGATGGGTTCGGCAAAAACAATATGCGCAACTACCCCCTCCTCAAAAAAAGTCATTATTCTGGCCTGATTAGTACGGTCTACAAACTGGTCAACCACTACAAAATCCAATGGCTTAAGTTCTTCCTTGAGGCTACCGCAGGCAGTCACTGAGATAATCCTTTCTACTCCGAGTTTTTTCATGCCATAAATATTGGCCCGGTAATTTATCGCGCTGGGAGATATGCGATGGCCTACTCCATGGCGGGGTAAAAATACCACCTCTTTACCTTCTAAATTACCGATCACAAATTTATCGGAAGGCTTGCCAAAAGGCGTATCTACAGATACTTCTCTGACTTGCCTAAGTCCTTCCATTTTATATAATCCGCTTCCACCGATAATTCCGATACGGCCCATGTCTACCCCCTGGATAATTCTCTTGCCCGGTTTAAAGCCGCCCTCACTGCTTCTTCTAATGTACCGCCTTTTTGCAGTACTTCTAAGCCTGCCTCTGTTGTGCCACCCTTAGAAGCAACGCGTATCTTTAATTCTTCAGGGCTGATCTGCCATGCTTCTACTGTGGCCAGTGAACCCCTGACTAATCTCTGGGCTAAAAGACGAGACTGTTTTTTTTCAAAACCGATACTTTCTGCCGCAAGAATAAATTGCGGGATTAAAACCTTTTCACTATAATCTTTCCATTCGTTTCTGGGTTTATCTTTAACCGCGTATCCCCAAAAACCAGGGCCGCTACCGCAAACCGCCGTGGCTGCCTCCATTAAATCCTGCCCCAAAACAAGGGTAATACCCAGAAACTTGAATAATCTCAGCATGGATTTTAAATCTTTATCCGAAGCAAACTTTCCTTTGCATAAACAACTTACTCCCTTTCCAATCCTGGCTGGCAGATTCGGCATTACCCGTATAACACTAACCTCTCCCAGAATTTTTTCGATAAACTGAGTAGAGATGCCTGCGGCGATGGAAACTACCAGCTTTTTATCTATGCCAGCCTTAATCTCTTTTAATGCCGCATCAAAACCTTGAGGCTTAATTGCCAATATAATGACCTCGGCAACCTTTACTAACTCATCAATACTATTTGAAACGCTAATATTTTTCAGCGTCTTTGTTTTATTTCTATCTATATCAAAAACAAAAACGTTATATTTAGACTTGATACGTTCGGCGATTACCGAACCCATATTGCCGAAACCGATAATCCCTATTGTTTTTGGATTGTTTCGCATGCTATGCTTATCTTGTTGCGGGACAGTCCCCTTCGGGGACAGTCCCTGGCTGAAACACTTATTTCGTCACTCAAAGATCGCCCTGCCTAATCTGACCATATTTGAGCCTTCTGCAATGGCAATCTTAAAATCGTCAGTCATACCCATGGACAGAATATGTAATCTGTTATGTGTAATGTGTAATGCGTTAATTTTATCTCGCAGTTCTCGTAACAATCTAAAATAAGGCCTTGCCTTTTCAGGATTATCTACCAGAGGCGCGATAGTCATCAGGCCTTTGATATTTATATTTTTGAATTTTAAGGACTCTTCTATAACTCCAATCGTATCATCGGGTTTTAAACCAAACTTGGTTTTTTCTCCTGAGGTATTAACCTGGATGAGAATATCCTGTGTCTTTTTTATCCTGCAGGCCTGTTTATCTATCTCTTCTACTAAACGCAGGCTGTCCACAGATTGAATCAAATCAAAAATCTCTACAGCATCTTTGGCTTTATTGGCCTGTAGATGCCCGACCAGATGCCGGTTTATGTTTCGTAACTCGTAATATTTTCTCATCGCTTCCTGGACTTTATTTTCTCCGATATCAGTTATGCCTGAGGCTACGGCTTCTTTTATCTCTTCAATAGACCTGCCTTTGCTGACTGCTACAATGCTGATGGCTTCTGCGATGCCTCTTTTAATATTTAAGATATTTTCTTTAATCATCAACCAACCCCGTACCTGTTCCTTAATTCATTTTAATACAAAGAAGGTGCGGGGTCAATTAATTAAAAATATTCCTGATAGATCTCTTTGAATTTATTTACGGTATTTAGGATAATGTTTCGGCTAAGGTTTACTGCAGATAAATCCGAAGGTTGCTCTGTATGTAGTATTCTGTTTATTAACCCCAAGGCTGTGATATAGGTTAAGTATTTTTGTCCTACGCATTCATGATTATCATTGACTAAAGAAATTATTTTTGGATCGCGGATGCGGCCCAGCCTTACGGGAACCCCTAAACAATTTTCCAGCATTTCTAAAAATCCCTCCAGTAACACGGTTCTTCCCGTAGTGACGAAATTGTTTACTTGGATAAGGTCTACTCTTTTAGATATAGCGTCTTTAATCTTGGCGCATATTGATTTTGTTTCGGAAGTTAAAATCTGGCAAGCAAGTTTTTGCTGTATGGTCTTATAAATATTATCCTTTTTGATCAAAATTTCTTTATCTTCTTTTATTTTTTCATAATCCCCGATTATTCCGTAAGACCTCTTGACGTCTTCGGCTAAATCCAGAGTTATATTTAAATTGCTCGCCAGCTGAACAGCCAAATTTTCTCCCCCTACAGGCAAAATCACAATATCCTTTAGTATCCTGTCCTGAAATATAAGCAACTCTGTCATGTCGCTGCCGATATCGCAAAAGATATTTGTGCCTTGGCTATTTTCTTTATCGAATATAACTTCGCTGGTAACCAATCCTGAGAAAAACAGGTCTTTTGTCTCATATCCTGCCTGATTTATTACCCGGGTAAGGCTCTGTAAGGTTGACAACTTACAGCAGACCAAATACAAGTCTATTTCCAATGTATGGCTGTATAGGCCTAAGGGATTGGGGATATTTGTTTTTGAGTCTATAGTGTAACTAAAAGGTATTTGGTGAATTATCTCTTCTTCTAAGTTTGAACCTAAAATCCTGGCCTGTTCATTAACCTTACGGATATCCGATAAGGTGATTACCTTATTCCCCCTTTCCGCAAGAGGGATGATTGCCCGGCTGTGCTTGGTAACTATATCCTCGCCTGAAATACTGGCATATATGAATTTAATATTTATACCGGATTTGTTTTTTAAATTTTTTAAGACCCGGGTTATGGAATCAATCAAATCTATGGAATTAATAATTACCCCCCTCTTAATACCTTTGGCCGGGACAGAATCAAAGAAGATTTCAGTGATGCGTTTTCTTTTTAAGACTGCAACTGCACCTGCGATTTTACTAGAACCAATGTCTAAGGCACAAATATAATTATTTAACATAAGTGAGCACATAAATTATGGAGATAGCCATTAGTTGGCTAATCAACATAACTTATAAGTGCGAACTTACCCCGCACCTATTTTTGAAAAAGTGCTTGAACCAGTTTAAAAGGTAAGTCTCGCTATACTACTCCTAAATCTATAAGGTCAGTGCGTCCACAAAAATAGGCGCGGGGTTAACTCGGACATAAAAGTTAGTCTCATTGCATTAGCCTAACTTTTGTCCTCGTTAAACTTTATCACCGGCTCTTTAAACCTTAAATCAATGTATTTAATATTATGTAGATCATTTTTCATCTGACTAAACAGCCCTGCCAGTATATTTATTCTGGTTATAATATTACCTTCGTCCATCTTTAACTCTAAATCCGGGGTACCGGGCAAAGCGATAAAGAACGAAGCGTTCCTGAGATTAGCTACAGATATTCTTTTGATTTTATAATCTTTTAATACTTTATTTTTTTTGAATTCTTTTATTACGCTTAAACTAAACAGGAGTTCCTTGATATTATACCTGGTGCCCGGGCTGGGGCCGAAGATCTTTGTTTCAAGGCCTAAGATTACCGGTAAATCCTCAAAAGACGATGTTTGAGGCGGATTAAATAATACCAAATCGCTATCCACTAAAAAAAAGCGGTATAATTTTACATAGGCCAGGGGAGAGCGTTTTACAAAATCTATGTATAAGCGATTGGGCAATACCCTGATTATCCTGACGTTTCGATAATCAGGATATATTTCAGATATATATTTAGATTCTTTTTTTGAATCGAGGTCAAAAATATTTTTTCCCTTTAAATAAGATAGGTTGGATAGATTATCTGCGTTGGAAAAAATATCCTTTATGGTAAAATAATCTAAATTTTTTAATCTTCTTATAGTAAATGCCAGCGTAAAAAAAAGAGCTAAAAAGATTACGCTGATAATAACTATTGCTTTAATCGGCAGTCGCCTTTTCATACGCTAACTGAATTAACTTAAGGCATAATCGGCTAAAATCAATACCTATGGTCTTGGCTGCCTTAGGCAGGAGACTAGTTTTGGTAAATCCCGGGATAGTGTTTACTTCTAAGATAAAGGGCAAATTATCGGTGCTTAAAATCATATCCACCCTGGAACAAGCAAAACAGCCTAAGAGTTTATGCGCCAGCAAGGCTGTATCTTGGATTCTTTTAGCAATCCGCTCTTCTAACTTAGCCGGCACCACATATTCCGTCATGCCGGGCTGATATTTTGCTTCGTAATCAAAAAACCTTTTTTTCGGAATAACTTCTATTAACGGAAGGGCCTGGTTACCTAATATGCCTACGGTTACCTCTCTTCCTTGTATATATTCCTCAATAATCACCTTCTCATCAAAAGTAAAAGCCAGGCCTATTGCTTCTTCCAAATCTCTCCTATCATCAATGATAGACAATCCGATGCTAGAACCGTTTGTGGCAGGTTTTATAACCAAAGGTAAGTTAAGATAACGTAAAAAAAGCGCATTTCTATGATAGGATAATCTGTCAATAATCTTATATCTTGGGACATTTAAATTATAAACCTCAAAGATATGGCGGGAACTTGCCTTATCCATTGCCAATCTGCTTGCTTGCATCCTTGAGCCGGTATAAGGAATATTAAGGATATCTAAGATCCCTTGAATCTGTCCGTCTTCGCCAAAATATCCGTGCAGCGCCAAAAATGCGCAATTTATCTTACGGGATTTTATCAGCCGTATATTCTCTTTTAAGCCATCGGTCTTTATATCTATACCCACTACATCTAAACCCGATCCTTTTAAACTTTCGTACACGGCCTTTCCTGACTTAAGGGAAATTTCTCTTTCCGAAGATGGCCCGCCCATTAAAACACCGATCCTGCCAATGTGTTCTAATTCCATATCTTTATCTCTGGTTTTAGATCAACCCGGAATTTTTTTCTTACTTCGTGTTTTATGAAACTTATCAAATTTATCACATCCTTGGCACTGGCTTTTTTTAGGTTTAATATGAAATTAGCATGCCTCAGAGAAACAAAGGCACCTCCGATGCGCCTACCTTTCAATCCGCATAAATCTATCAGCCTTCCCGCAGATATTCCTTTGGGATTCTTAAAGATACAACCGGCAGATGGATGAGAAAGGTCTTGTGTCACTTTACGGTAATTAAGATACCGGGATATTCTATCATTGATTTCTCTTTCGTTTGTCTTTTTTAATTTCATCCGCACACTTAATACTATATATTTAGATAAATCAGATCTGCGATAACCGAAATTGATATCTCTTTTACTTAAAGTCTTTATTTTACCATTATAATCCATTACCGCAACATCTTCTACTAAATTACTGATACTCCTCCCTTTCACGCCTGCATTCATTACTAACGCCCCGCCTACTGTACCGGGGATGCCGGATAAAAATTCCGCGCCGGATAAATTGTGCTTCCTGGTAAAATTAATCACCTGACTAAGTAAAACAGCGCTTCCTGCCTCCAGAAAATTATTGCTTAAAGAAATCTGCTTGAATGGCCCTGAGTTTAAATGTAAAACTATTGCATCCATGCCTTTATCATTTACTAAAATATTACTGCCTCTTCCGATGACAAAAACAGGTATGCGGTATCTTTTACTGAAATTAAGCAATAATTTTAAATCCGTGAAATCTTGCGGTTCAATAAAATACCTTGCCCTACCCCCGATCTTAAAAGTGGTGTAGTTTTTAAGCGGTTCCTTGAGTTTAACTCTGCCTTTTAAGCTTTTCCACCAATTCATCGCAAGTTTTTACAATATCGCCTGCCCCTAAAGTAATAATCAAATCATGGGGTTTTATAATCTTTAAAATATGCGGGACAATTTTCTCTTTCGGCAAAAAATGTGTCTCTTGAGTTCCCTGATTAAATTTCCCGATTTTATCGGAAAGACGTTCACCGCTTATCCCCTCAAGGGGCTTTTCGCTTGCCGGGTATATATCTGTAATAATAATATAATCGGCTAAAGTAAAAGATTTGCCGAATTCATCCAAAAGCAATTTTGTCCGGCTATAGCGGTGCGGCTGAAATACAGCAATGAGCCGATTAAACTTTAAATTTTTAATCGCTGCGAGCGTAGCCTTTATCTCTGTGGGATGATGGGCGTAATCATCAATTACTAAAAAATTTTTATCCTTAAATTTAATCTCCAGCCTTCTCTTGGTGCCCTGGAAAGTTGCCAGTGTTTCTTTGATGCGCTTTAAATCTATTCCTAACTCTAATCCCAATGCAATCACCGAAAGGGCATTGTAAATATTATGCTTTCCT
>Ga0209541_10010020_pt1 | contig 15213 bp, 14 predicted proteins | sample RifCSPlowO2_01_FD_184027 | JGI IMG/M metagenome (GOLD analysis project Ga0209541, IMG submission 184027) | Groundwater microbial communities from Rifle, Colorado - Rifle CSP2_plank lowO2_0.1 (SPAdes) (version 2) | ecosystem: Environmental > Aquatic > Deep subsurface > Groundwater | place...
TGCTGATCGAGGATTGGGTATTTTAGAAACATTACGCCAGGTTCGTCCACAGCTCCCTAGCCACGTAGCAGCGGTAGAAGCCGCTTTCACCGAATTTATTTCCGGGAGGGCTCCGGAAAAACGCGGAAATGGTCTTAAGCTTGTTCGTGAGGTCGTTACGGACCAGCCCATTGATTTATTTTATACTAGCGGTGATGCGGAGGTGCGCATGAAAGGCTCGGACAAAGCATTTCGTGTTACGCGCGGCCAGCGGCTTTTGCGGGGATGTTTGGCAAAAATAGAGTTCTAATAAATTTAATAAATAAAAATAATATGAAATTACAACTGGAAAAATTCGGCAAAACATTAATATCGCGGGAATTGGGCAGCGAAGCTTTTAAGGCGTTTCAGCCGACTTTGCGCGAATTTTCTAAAGACGAAGAGCTGGAAATAGATTTTTCCGGCGTATTAACATTGTCGCCGTCATGGGCGGACGAGTTTTTAAGTCCGTTGCTTCTGCAATTGGGGGACAAACTGATACTCTTATCAAGCGACAATCTTTCGGTGCACGCGACACTTAGAATTCTCCATGAGGCAAATAAACGGCAGTTTACGATCAAATGAATCAAACCTTCCCCAAACTTCCCAAAAAAAGAGCTTATTGATATTGCCAAGAAATACGAGGAAGAGGAATTTAAGAAAGGAGAAACAAAGGATAGAACATGGACTTGGAGTTCTGCGATCAAAAGATTATTTTCTGAAAATCTCTCAGATGAAGAAAAGAAAGTTTTAGTGCGGGCGCAAAAAAATGAAACAAACAGACAGCTTAGAGCTTTCCCAAACAAGAAAGGTATTTCAATGTCTCCGTCACCAATAAGAATGCTTGAAGTACTGCTCGCGAGCGGTAAAAATATATAGGATTTCTAATTCCTGCCTTCGTTGAAACTGCCTCATGCGCTGAAGCGGTTGCGAAGGCCGAGTTGTCTTGGGTACGGTGCGCGCGGCCGTTTATCTTCTCTAATTCGCGCGAATAGGCGAATAGTCATAACCGTGAAAAAGTGCTTAAAATCCGTGTTTTTCACGGTTATGTTGACAAAACCGTGAATTTTACTATAATGGAGATATGGCTAAGGTGTTAAGCGCATTCAGTAAAATAGGTCCGCTTCGTGAAAGATACTATAAGGCATCTACCGGAAAAGAGGCGCTTATTAGGCTTGTTAGCGAAGCGGAAATCGCCGAGCAAGTCTACAACTCCAATGCCATTGAAAACAGCACGCTTACTCTTGAAGAAACCGAAAAAATACTTCTTCAGATCAACCTGGATAGGTTTATTAGTGAGCGGGAAATTTTTGAAGCAAAAAATTTGGCGCGGGTGGTGGAGTATATAGAGAAGCGGGCCAAAGAGCAGGAATTAACGCCTGATGTGATTTTATCGCTTCATAAAATGCTTATTTCAAATATCCGCGATGAGGTTGCGGGGCGGTTTCGCGCGCATGGAGAATATGTGCGGGTAGGAAGCCATATCGCGCCAAAGCCGGAAGAAGTAGTTGAGAGGCTGGAAAAGATAATTTCGGAGTATAATGCGAGCAGCCAAGAAAATATTATTAAACGAATCGCTAAGTTGCATCTTGCTTTTGAATATACCCACCCGTTTATAGACGGCAATGGGCGTATCGGACGGGTTATCAACAATTATCTTTTGATTCGTGAGGGATATGTGCCGATAAATATAAAATTTATTGACCGTAAGAAATATTATAATGCGTTCAGGGAATTTGACATGAATGATAAAACGGAAATAATGGAAGAAATTGTCGCAAAAGCGCTTACCAACAGTTATCACAAGCGGCTTGCGTATTTGGAAGGCAAGAAAATTATAACGCTTGCCGAATATGCGAAAGAAAATAAATTATCACATTCAAATCTCATCAACAAAGCGACACGCCAAACAATCGAAGCGTTTCTTGAAAAGGGAGTGTGGAAGATAGGCGTATAAGCAAAGGAAGGCAGAATTGACGCTACCCGTCGTGGGATATTGCGCTGGTTTTAATGCTCGCGGCCACTCTCGCGGCGGCCTCTTGGTCCGCCTCCTCCCCAAGCTCCCCAAAAAACTCTCCCCCTCCGCCAAAAAATTACTTTTTGATTTGGAGAGGGAGGGGTTGTAGAAATTGCTCTGGAAAACTACACCAAATTTCTAAAAAAAGTAAAAGATTGACCGAAAACCGTCCTGTTGCTATGGATTTTTCATGAAGAAACATCTATTCAAAACCTTTTTATTCGGTTTTTTTGTTTTGGCCTCTCCCGTGCACGGCGCAACCCCGGTTTTAGGCCATATTTCGGAGGATACGGTCTGGGCCAAGACAGGAAGTCCTTATGTAGTGGATTTCGTAGCAATCGACAATTTCGCAACGCTTACCATTGAATCTGGTGTTGTTGTGAAAATAAAGTCTAGCGCAAGTTTTTTGGTAAACGGAACATTGAACGCTCTTGGTACGCAGGGCGAACCTGTTTATTTTACTTCTCTCAAAGACGATGAAGCCGGAGGCGATACCAACGGCGATGCAGGCGCAACATCGCCCCAGCCCGGCGACTGGTATCAGATCCAGATAAATCCCGGCGGATCAGCCAATTTCGACCATGCTGTTATCCGCTACGGCGGAAACGACGCTTGGGGTCTTTCGCAGGCAAATATATTCAATAACGGCGAGCTTGTCATAACCGATTCGTTAATTACAAAAAGCAAACAATTCGGAGTGCGAAGCGATGCGGGTTTGGTAAACATTGCCGGTTCTGAATTATCGGACAACCAATATGGTTTTTATTTACGCGGAGGCAGCGCGACGATTTCCCAAAGCTCCATGAGTGACAACGACGCTTATGCAATTTATGCTACCGGAGGTTCAGGAAGCCTCTCGCTGTCAGGAAACAATTTTTTAAATAACCATTTCCTATCTTACATTGAACTAAATTACGGATTAAATTTTTTTCATGAGTCAAACAATGCTTCAGGCAATGGTCTCAGTGCTTTTTATTTATTCGGAAATATCCGTTCGGATCAGACATGGCAGGCCGATAATATTCCATATGTAGCAGAATTTATTCTTGTGGATGCCGGAGCAACTCTTACTATTGAGCCCGGAGCCGTAATAAAGACGCCAGGTTTGCAAATCGGCGGGAGTTTGATTGTAAACGGCACCCCGGACAAGCCTGTTTATTTTACTTCAATAAAAGACGATGAGGTTGGCGGCGATACTAATGGCGATGCAGGCGCAACTTTGCCGGAGCCGGAAGATTGGAACCATATTGTGATCCGGCCCGGAGGCCATGCGAATTTCACGCATGCTGTTATCCGCTACGGCGGAAACGACGCTTGGGGTCTTTCGCAGGCAAATATATTCAATAACGGCGAGCTTGTCATAACCGATTCATTAATTACAAAAAGCAAAGATTTTGGAATCCGCAGTGATTCGGGCTCGGTAAGTATTACCGGCTCGGAAATTGCGGACAATGAATACGGCCTTTACTTGCGCGGAGGCAGCGCGACGATTTCCCAAAGTTCTATTCATGGAAATACAGCATTTGGAATCTTAAACTCCACTATTTATAATGTTTCTTCAACTACGATCGACGCCCGCTCAAATTGGTGGGGCGACCCGCTTGGCCCGCGCAGGTTTCCTGACCGCACATTAGGCTTCGGCAACGGCGATTGGATTTCTCCGGGCGTTGATTTTGACCCGTGGTTGGGTTATGACCCGACAACAACTCCTCCGCCGCCGGAATTTGAAGAATGCTGTTCAAGTGTTTTGTTTTTGCCCGGTTTGGAAGCGAGCAGACTTTATCGAGTCGGAGAAGATCAAGTTTGGGAACCAACGCGCAATCAAGATGTGGAAGAATTATATCTCCTGCCTTCCGGAGAAAGCGCAAACTCTGATATTTATACAAGAGATATTATTGATGAAGCCCCGCGAATAATAAATGGTTTCAATGTTTATAAAAAATTCATAAATTTTATGGATGATGAAATGGTCGGCGGCGGAATAATCAGCGAATGGAAAGCAATCCCATATGACTGGCGCCTTGATTTTGAAAAGATTTTAGCGAGCGGTAAAAAAATAGGGGAAACTGATGGCCAGGATAATCTTACATATCTTGAGGCAACTACCACCCCATATATTTTTCAGGAACTTAAACGCCTCGCGGAAAATTCCGATACCGGGAAAGTAACTATAATTACTCATTCAAACGGCGGATTGCTTGCAAAGTATCTTTTAAGCCAGCTTGAGAACACGAATCATCCTTACCATGAGCTTTTGGAAAAAATAGATAAAATTATAATGGTTGCGGCTCCGCAAATCGGAACCCCTGGCGCAGTTGAAGGGCTTTTGCACGGAGACGAACAGCAATTTGGCGCAGCGGTTGGAGTGACTGATTGGGGGATGATAGTTGACGAAGAGCGGGCGCGAGAGCTTGCCGAGAATATGCAAAGTGCATATAATCTTCTTCCTTCAGAAAAATATTTTGATTTGGTCCAAAGCCCGATTGTTGAATTTGATCCCTCAACCGCACGGGTATACGATTTTCCCGGTATTTATGGCCCCACAATTGATTCTATTGGTGAATTAAATAATTTTCTTTTGGGAGATCCGCAGGCGGCCACCCACCGCAGCGAACCGGGCGCGAACGATGAAGAGTCTCCTAATGTTTTAAAAGAATCTTTTATCTCGCGCGACTTGGCGGTACACGAAATCATTGATCAATGGACGCCGCCCGCAACAATTGAACTTGTGCAAATTGCCGGATGGGGCATCAAAACCGTCCGAGGCATAGAGTATTCTTGTAAACATCTGATTAATTGTTTTTCATTAAGCACGCTCGACAGAGATGTTTTAAAAACCCATGTCGGAGATGGGACGGTAGTTTTGCCTAGTGCTGTGGCAATGGAGACGGCAGAAAATGTAGAGAAGTTTTATGTAGATATATTTAATTACAACAGAGATAATTTTCGGACAAATCGCAATCGAGACCATGCTAGTATTTTAGAAATTGATCCATTACGCGGATTTATCAAAAATTTAATTCAAGATGACGAGACACTCACAACACATATTACCACCTCTATTCCCGAAAATCCGGATTTAATTTTCTTGGATTACACCATCCACTCGCCGGTTGATATTCATATTTATGATGCGGCAAATAATCAGCACACTGGGCTCATCCCAAATCCTGTTTTGGACTCCGATATGAAAGCTTATGAAGCACAACTTCCCAATTCATACTATTGGGAATACGGCGAAGTAAAATACGCGGGTTCTGAAGCGTTGGAAAATTCAACCACCACGGTAAAATTAATAGGTACAGATTTTGGCACTTTCACCTTTAACATCAACGAAACGCTTGGCGATGAAATTATAGCAACCACTACATTCACAGATATTCCGGTAGCTTTGGGGTCGGTTTTGACTATGGAAATTCAAACTTTGACAACCCCTGTTTCTTTGCAAATGGATGTGGATGCCAACGGCGTTGTTGACGCGGTAATTTCTCCGGGAGACGGTCTCACAACCGAAGAGCTCATCGGAATACTTACGGGTTTCATCAGAACGTTGCATCTGCCGATAGATAGAGAAACGACTCTTTTGAAAAAAATAGATAAGCTCGCAAAAACCTTAAGCGCGGATTATTACAAAAAACAGCGTACCGACGCCGCATTCGCCAGCCTCGTCCGCGCGATAGACGGCTATGTTAAAAAGGGCCTGTTGACCAGCGCGGAGGCTACGGAGCTAAAAAGTATCATTGGGAAAATACAGGGTGTGGTGGTAGAATAAGGGTATGAAAGCTAAGGAAAACATAGAAACGAAAAAACTGATTCTGAAGATCATAATTCTTTCTATTTTCGGTATTGGTTTAGCTCTTGTTTTTGCAAATCCTAATTATTTCAAAATATGTAGTCAGTCGTATGAGTGGGGCGGTGTCGTTGGTTGTTTGGATGATTATACAGAAGGAGCATCACAAAGTTTTCTCTCTTTTTCTCTGATGTCTATATTTTTTTCTACAATCCTTCTCTTCCTCCATGAATCAGTTTTCCGTTCTTGGTTTAAGTTTGCCAGAATTTATATTCCGCTGGCGCTCATATTTATCTTTCTGTCAGCACTGTCCCCCGGAGGCGGTAGCTGGGGCGTAAGCAATAATTTTGACGGCGAAGCCGCGACCTGGTTTTTTGCCGCTCTCTTCCTCCTCATCTCCCTCATCCTCATCGCCTATAAATCCAGGCAGCTCAAAAAATCATCGGGTTAAATTAAAGTGATTCTCTTCGATAGTCCAAGTTATCCACACCAGGTGAACTTGCGTTCACCTGGTGGCTTGTTAAGATTTAGCCAAGGAAGTTGAAAATTTGGAATCTTTATCATCAGAGGTTACATAAATAACACCATTTTACGTAACCACAATCGCCTCTGATCACGCATGTTCTAGCTTGACCCGAGGCGACCTATACTGCATTCCGGGTTTTTTATTTGCCAAAAAGTCTATTGTTTATCAAATTTACTAGTTTAAATAACAAATTTATGGAACAATTAGAGGTATTAGAAATGCCCAAAAAAACATTACAATTTTCAAATATTTTTTTGAATAAGATTATATGCGGCAGTGCCGTTGATGTAATGAAAGAGATTCGCGGCGGTTCCGTGGATTTAATTATCACTTCGCCGCCTTATAATCTTAAGAACTCAACAGGCAACGGAATGAAAGACGGTCGTGGTGGAAAATGGGCTAACGCCGCTCTACAAAAAGGATATGCGAATTACGATGATTGTATGCCACATGAAGAATACGTGAAATGGCAAAGAGAATGTCTTACCGAAATGATGCGGCTTATACCAGAAGATGGGGCGATTTTTTATAATCATAAATGGCGCGTGCAAGGTGGCTTATTACAAGATCGTCAAGATATCGTGAGGGATTTTCCTGTGCGCCAAATTATAATTTGGAAACGTAAGGGCGGTTTAAATTTTAACGCAGGATATTTTTTACCTACATACGAAGTCATCTATTTAATTGCGAAACCAAAATTTAAATTAATGGCGAAAGCAAACGCATATGGAGACGTTTGGGAGTTTACTCAAGAAATGAACAATAAACACCCTGCCGCTTTCCCCGCGAAATTAATTGATAGAATTGTTGCCTCAACAGATGCAAAAATTATCTTAGATCCTTTTATGGGCTCAGGCACAACAGCAATTTCTGCAATAAATTTTAATCGGAATTTTATTGGGATTGATATATCGCCAGAATATTGTAAGATGGCGGAACAAAGAATAAACGAACACAAATCTGCTCCTAAGCTTTGGTAAAATTATGTCAATTAAAAAACCACAAATTTATACAAAAGATGAGCTCATCGCGAAACTAAAAGAAATTACAGCTAGAGGATGGGTTTCAAATGCGCGACGAGGAAACGCTGGCGGTATTGGTAATACGCTTGAGGACTTGCTCGGTATTGAAGAAAATAATTTACCTATACCAAATGCCTCCGAGTGGGAATTAAAAACGCAACGCATTAAAACAACTTCATTAACAACCCTTTTTCATATGGAGCCATCACCTCGGGCGATTGGGTTCGTGCCTAATGTTCTATTACCAAAATACGGCTGGGCGCATAAAGAAGACGGCAAGAAATATTCAAAGGGAGAAATGAGTTTTCGGCAGACCATTCCGGGAAAGTTCGGTACCGATCGAGGATTTAAAGTTATAATTGACCGTAAGGAGCGAAAGGTATTGATCTCGTTTGAAAGGCGTGGTGTTAGTAGCAGGCATGAGAAATGGCTTGAGTCTGTAAAAAAGCGAGTTGGACTGGACGAACTCAACCCACAACCATACTGGGGTTTTGACGACTTGGAACATAAGGCCGGAACAAAACTACTCAATGCTTTTTATGTTCAGGCAGAAGTTAAAAAGGAACACGAAAAAGAATATTATCATTATACTAAAGTAACGATGCTTCAAAAATTCAGTTTTGAAAGCTTTTTGAAAGCGTTGGAGGATGGCAAGATTCTTCCGGATTTTGATGCCCGCACCGGACATAATCATGGAACTAAATTTCGCATGAAACAGGACTGTTTGCCTATGCTTTATGAGAAAGCAACAGTGATTATTTAAAGTATAAAAATAACTAATTCTACATGAAAAATAAAACGATCTATAAACTTTCCATTACAGATATTCAACAAGTGGCAAAAGAAACTTATGGGAGACGGCTGACTGCGGACGAAATAGAAAAGGTCATTGAACCAATAGGAGATAGAATTTATTGGTATGATATTATTGATGAAGCAATCAATAATTCTTTAAATTTTAAAAAATCAATGAAATGACAAAAGATGTCGTTAATCTTTTTTATATCAAAGACAATCTCGATTGGGACAAAATTATTGAGTATGTTTCCAAAAAGTAAAAATACAACAGAATTTACGAAAGTCTGATTTCAATCAATACATATTTTCTTCCCAAAAATTGCGCGGCATGTTAAATATTGAATATGCTTCCAAGAAATTCCATAAGGAAAGTATATGAGTATTATTTTACTTCTCCGCAGTTTAGCGAAGAAGTTTAAAAGGCTTTTGTGGTGTTTTTCAATACAAACAGTATAGATAATCAGGACAAAGTTGGGATGGTCAACCAAAGTGAGGGGTTGTTTAACGAGTGGTTTTTGTATGATTTTATTTTAAATAATGGCCATACCCCTATCGAAGATTTTGTCGCATGTAATCCGTTTAAACTTGAAAATTCTTTAGTGGATTTATATAAGGATCTGCTCGACAGTAAGTACGCTATTTTGGAAGTATTAGGTATAGATCTTGGAAAAAGCATTAAAGTAAAAGATTTGCAAACTGACAAAGAATGGGTTTTATTCGAATACAACGCTACCTTCGGGCTTAAGGTAGGTAGCGTATTTTTTGGAAGGGTCGGAAAAGTCGGCAATCACCATGAACTTATCGGAGCGGATACGGTTTCTTTAGTGGATATGACGCAAGCGGACAAAAATATTTTACGAAAAAAGAAATTGGAATTTACACCAAAGATTTTAAATGACGCCTTGGTTGGTAAAAAAAGTTTTTGGTAGCCATAAAATGTCCGTTTGTTTTGTATGAAATGCAATCTCGCAAAATCCGCGAAAATTGAATAAATAAAACCCCCCAACCCAACCCCCAAAATTCGAATTGCCCGCCCCAGAACATCCAACATCCTGCAGAATATTGGAATCTCCCATCGTCTCTAACACTCACCATCCTATCATTTGTTCACTATTCTATCATCTCTAATTCGCGCGAATAAGCGAATAGATTGGCGGCAACTCTTTTGTGAACCTAAACAGCTTTATAATCTCTAATTCGTGCGAATGGTTGAATAGATAACGAGGACATGCTAATTTGTGCGCATGAGAAATTCAAAAGACTTAAAGCCGATGGAGAAGACACTGAAGGCGCTTGCGAACAGACGGCGCCTTGCGATCCTGGAATTTTTAAAGAAAGCAAAAGAGGCGCCGGTAGGGGATATTGCGGAAGAGATAAATTTATCTTTTAAGGCTACTTCGAAGCACTTGTCGATCTTATTGGCGGCAGATATCGTGGAGAAAGAACAAAGGAGCCTTCAGATGTGGTATTCAATTTCTTCGGGCGTTCAATCTGCCGCAGCCAAAGCGATCCTTTATCTTCTCTAATTCGCGCGAATAGGCGAATAAGGAAAGGAAATGAGAGGCTTTCGTTTGGTTCCTTCCGAAAAATTTGGCCGCATGTTAAGGTTTTTAATTATGACCCAAGCCGAGGCGTTATCAATATTAAAGACGGGGGCGAATGTTTTTTTGACGGGAGAGCCCGGGTCGGGCAAAACGCATACTATTAACGAATACGTATCTTATTTGCGGAGCCGGGGAGTAGAGCCTTCGATTACCGCGTCAACGGGAATTGCGGCAACGCATATTGGGGGCATGACAGTCCATTCGTGGAGCGGTATAGGCATTAAAAATAAACTGGATAAATATGATCTTGACCGGATTGCATCAACAAAGCACGTAGTAAAACGCATAGGACGCGCGAAGGTTCTGATTATAGATGAAGTATCGATGCTGACCCCAGATACCTTGTCCATGGTTGACGCGGTTTGCCGCGAAATCAAGCAGACCGAGGCGCCGTTCGGAGGCATGCAGACAGTTTTGGTCGGAGATTTTTTTCAATTGCCGCCCGTAGTCCGCAAAAATATAGAAGCGGAGGAAGACGGGCAGCAGATTATAACTTATGATGAAAACCCCCAGCGCTTTGCCTACTCCGCGGAAGCATGGAAGCGCACAAACCCATTTGTTTGCTATTTGACCGAACAGCACCGGCAGGAAGACAATATTTTTTTGGCTTTGCTTTCGGCAATCCGGCACAATGTTTTTGACGGGAGTCACTTTAAACATATTGAACAAAGAAAGATTGAACCGGCAGATGCGCCGAAAAACGTCCCCAAGCTTTTTTCGCACAACGCGGATGTTGACCGCGTAAACGGTGAAATACTCTCAAAACTGCCGGGTAAAGCGGAGATTTTTGATATGCGGTCGCAAGGGGTGCCGGCGATTGTTCTTGCACTAAAGCGCGGATGCCTATCTCCTGAAATATTGCGCCTGAAAACAGGAACTGCCGTTATGTTTACAAAAAATAATCCTAAAGAAGGATATGTGAACGGCTCGCTCGGCACCGTGGAAGGATTTTCCAAAGAAAATAATTATCCGGCAGTAAAGCTTCGGAGCGGGCGGAAGATAGAGGTTGCGGCTGCAAGCTGGGCGATGGAAGAAGGGGGAAGAGTTCTTGCGCGGATTACACAGCTCCCGCTGCGGCTTGCATGGGCGATAACCGTGCATAAAAGCCAGGGAATGAGCTTGGACGAAGCTGTGATGGACTTGAGTCAAGTGTTTGAATTTGGGCAGGGATATGTCGCGCTCTCGCGCGTAAGGAAACTCTCGGGCATTCATCTTCTCGGGTGGAATGAGCGCGCGTTCCAAGTGCATCCTGAAGTTTTGGAAGAGGACGACGGATTCCGCGCGAGGTCGGAGGAGGCAGTGCTGGCCTTCGGAAATTTAGGATCGGACGAAATGAATAAAATGCAGAAAAGATTTATTCAGGCGTGCGGAGGCAGGGCGGCAGAGGATTTGAAGGAGAATGTGTTATAATAATTAAATGGATTCATTTTTGGCGCTTTTTCAAAATCCGTCGTGGGATATGATTGCGTTTCTCGTGCTTATGGCCTGCGGGTTTTTCTGGGGAGTGTCCTACGGAAAAAAAGGCCTTGGGATGGCCATTGTCGGCGTTTATGTGCTTTTTGCCCTCTGGCCATTTGTCCCCGCGAATGTCGTCACCGACGGGCGGGCTATGGTTGAAATATGGGCGTTCCGGAGCGGGATATTTATCGCGCTTCTGATGTTTTTATTGTTGTTTTTGTTCAGGACATTCAAAGGAGCGCTCTTTAGCGAAGGTGTTTGGTGGGAAATATTAATTTTGAGTATTTTGGGCGCGGGGCTTTTAACCACTATTTTGCTCGGACTCGCACCCGCCGAAGTTATTGCTAAAAATCCTCTCAACCTCTCTCCGTTAACTTTGCAATTTTTTTCCGCCACAACATTCACAACCTGGTGGTTGATTTTGCCAATTTTAGGCGTCTTGTTTTTGTAGTTTATTTTTTTGTCCGCCCGGTTGGAATCGCCTCTCGCAGTACTCTGCTCGAAACCTACAGCACCTCACGGTGCTTGCGGCCCGCGGTTCGATTTCTATTCAAACAAACAAAAAAAATCAAAACACCCGTAAAGGGTGTCTGATTTTTTGTCCGCCCGGTTGGAATCGAACCAACGACCGTCTCCTTAAAAGGGAGCTGCTCTACCAACTGAGCTACGGGCGGCTATTATTTTTTCAATTTACCAAATTATGCCATCTCCTCAAAAGGACGAAGCGTCCTACGCCGACTGACTAATGCTATTGACGGTAACGAAATTATTCTACTTCATTTTGGGCTATTGAGCAAGCCTCGCATTTTTCATTTTAAGGCGCTATAAGTGAGATAGATTAAGCTTTGAAAATGATAGTAAACAGCAAGATAAAGCAACAAGTATTGATGAGCCCCCCGGACTATTTTGGGGTTTTTGATAAATATAACGCTCATATGAAGCGCACGCTCGAAATGGGAAGAAAAGTACGGCCGAATGTAGCCTGCCAACAATGGACCGCGCTCCGCGACATTTATGTGCAGGCGGGATATGAGGTTCTTTATATAGATTCCGTTCCCGGTTTGCCCGACATGGTTTTTACCGCGAATGCGGGACTTGTCTACAAAGAAACCATTGTCCTAAGTAAATTTTCCATTGAGAAGAGGCAGCCAGAAACGCCATACATAAAAAAATGGTTTGATGAATATAAAATTGTCGAAATCCCATATTTTTTTGAAGGGGCCGGCGACGCGCTGTTGTGGAAAGATATTTTGGTCGGCGGTTATGGCTTCAGGTCCGAGGATATCGGCGTAATGTGTGCCGCTGAATACATTGAAAAAGAACTTGTGCTTTTAAAATTGATCAATGAAGATTTCTATCACAACGACACCTGCTTTTGTCCGATGGGGGAGAGGGCGCTTTTTTATCCGAAAGCGCTTGATGCGGCTTCAATAAGAGATCTAGAAAAAGCCGGCGAATTGATCGAGGTAAGCGACAGGGACGCCTATTTCTTCGCCTGTAACGGGGTATATCTTGAAACGAAGCCTGTCCCGAAATTTATCGTAAACGATATCAGCAACAAGCTAAGAAAAAAGCTTGAAAATCTGGGCATTGAAATAGCGATAAACCGAACCACGGAATTTATGCTCTCCGGCGGTTCCAATCGTTGCCTCTCACTTTTTCTATAAATACCGTAAAAACCCTTGCTTTACAAGGGTTTTTGTATTGCTATTGCATATTTCATGAATATATGCTACAATTTCAAACAGAGTCTAAAATAAAAACTTTAATAAAAATGGAGGGTTTTTCGATGAGAAAAATGTATAGGATGGCTGTTTTGATGGCCGGTTTATTTTTAGCAGGCGGATGCGCCGCGATTCAGACAGGGATACAGTATCGTAATTTGGAAACAAGCACGAAAATGTCCAGCACGGTTTTTCTGGATCCGATTTCGCCGAATAAAAGAACGGTTTGGATTGATTTGAAGAATACTTCTGATCAGCAGCTTGACCTCGGCAAGGTCGGCGCGATGCTCGCAAGCAGGAGCATTCAGGTTGTGTCTGACCCGATGAATGCGCATTATCGTCTGCAGGGAAATATTTTGCATGTCGGGAAAACTTCGGTGACCGCTGCTGAGCGAACACTATTGTCCGGATACGGCGGAGCACTCGTCGGAATGGGCGCGGGAGCGGCGATTGGCGCGGCTTCAGGAAGTATTCCCGGAATATATAGCGGGATGATCGGCGGAGCGGTTGTCGGCGGGTTGGCGGAAATGGTTGCTAACTCATTGGTTGCTGCAGTAACATATGTCGTTGTCGCTGACATTCAGCTTTCGGAATATTCCGAAAAGCCGATCAACCAGCGGGAAACCGGCAATATGAATCAGGGTGACAGTGCCCGGGTTTATCAAAGCCAGCAGGGCGAAGGCCGCTGGAAGCGTTACCGCACAAGGGTAGTAGCCACCGCGGTAAAGGTCAACCTCGAATTTGGGGAAGCAAGGCCGGCATTGGAAGATAACCTCGCCAGAAGTATTGCCGGAATGTTCTAAATATCCGGCAAAAAAATGAAGGGCTCCGTAAATCCGCACATCCGCCAACTGGCGGAGGCGGACGGAGCCCTTTTTTCGGGCAAAATTTTATTTGACAACAGGTAATTTATATAGTACACTAAAAACAGAATATTTTGTCAATCTAAGGGTAATTTAGTATTGACGCAAACCACGGAGGAAACAATGAAAATATTGCTAACAGGCGCAACCGGAACATTGGGATCCGCTGTATTGGAAAAGATTAGCAGCAACGGACAACTTTATTGCTTGATAAGAAACAAGCACGGAGATGACGCCGGTAATCGTCTAGGAGGAAACAGCAGGGCGATTGTGATACCCGGAGATATTACTTTGCCGCTTTGTGGCGTATCTACAGAAAATATCGAATTACTCAAAGGCGTTGATATCGTTTTGCATTGCGCTGCTTCAATTGATTTCAGCTTGTCGAGAGCAATAACTACCTCAAATATCAACATTAACGGCACAAGGAATATTTTGGAGCTTTCTTTGAAAGTGGCGGCAAAAAAAATTCTTCACATAAGCACTTCGTATGTGGCCGGCAGCACTGAATTTTTTTCAGAAGACGATCATGATATTGGCCAGCAGTTGAGAAATCCGTATGAAAAATCAAAATCTCAAGGTGAAGAAATTGTGCGAATCTTTGCGTCGAAATCTAACATGCCTTTTGCAATATTGCGCCCTAGCGTAATTGTAGGTGATTCCAAAACAGGCAAGATCGGGTCGTTCGAAGGATATTATGGATTTTTCAAATATCTGATATCTTTGCGCGACAAAGTAAAAAAATCCTCCAAAAAAAGCGTCCTTTCAGAATTGGTTAACGGAGAAAAAGTATTTTTGCCGGTTACTGTTCGTTGCTCATACACTTCGACCATCAATCTTGTGCCAATTGATTGGGTGACAAATTGCATATGTTACTTTCTGAAGCAAAGCACCATGGAAAACCGCGCATATCATCTCGTCAATGAAGATCCGCCGCATGTGCGCCAAGTTATCGAAAAAACCCTCGAGCTCATCGGTGTCGATTGTTATCTTCGGGAAATATCCGAGCCGTTGAAAAACGGATTTCCAAAGAATATTATAAAGATCGCAGAAACAATGCAAAAAGGCTTTGAACTGACAGAGAATTTATACTGGCCATATGTGACCAAAGAGCCAAAATTTTCGGTAAAAGAACTGAAGCGCATAATGGGAAAGGATTATTCGCCCGCCCCGCAAACCGACAATGAACTACTTGAGACACTACTCTCGTATGCAGAGAAGGAAAAGTGGGGCCGAAAAAAAGGCGAATTGGCTTTGCCTTGACAGGAGATTCGGTTGGCCGTAGCGTTTATGCCACGGCCTTTTTTTATACACAGCGATTGCTATAATTAGATAATAAATTTTTTATGCTTAATACATTTGCTGTTTCGGGAATTTTAATTGTCATTGCGTG
>Ga0209541_10010021_pt1 | contig 15212 bp, 14 predicted proteins | sample RifCSPlowO2_01_FD_184027 | JGI IMG/M metagenome (GOLD analysis project Ga0209541, IMG submission 184027) | Groundwater microbial communities from Rifle, Colorado - Rifle CSP2_plank lowO2_0.1 (SPAdes) (version 2) | ecosystem: Environmental > Aquatic > Deep subsurface > Groundwater | place...
GCGGCTTGCGGCCGCAGCGTTTGCCCTTTGAGAAGAACGTTCGAGCCGATCGTTTTGAGAAATGCGCGAAATTCCTGCGGATCATCCTGTGACAGCAGTTTTTTGGCCTGACAACTACGAATAATGAACTCCCTCATCGGTTCGAGCCACTCATTGCCATTCCGTTCGCTGTTTCGGATTCTCTGATCGAGGTCCACCTTTCGCTGGAGAAGCTTGTTCTTCTTCTGAATGTATTCCTCGGCTTCGATCATTCCCTCCAATTTCATATCCAGAAGCTTCTCCAGCTTCCGCTCGATCTGCTCCTTTTCTTCCACGAGACAGCGAACGGCTGCCCGACCATCTGTGCGATCGTGAGACTCTTCCCTATCAAGCTCTCTGAGCATGTTCTCCGCCCAGTTGTCGGGCAGTGAGACCTTTTCGACGATCTTTCTCACCTGCTCAAGCAATGATTCCTCACGAAGGTATTTTTCGGAGCAGCTACCTTTCTTTTTGGTGCAACGATAGTAATGATGGCCTTTCTGTATCTCCGCAGTGACAGCGCAGCCACAAACGCCACATTGCATGAGTCCGATGAATGGGAAATCGTGTTTGCGCCTGCGCTGCTTCTTTCCTCGGTTCGCCATCACCCGCTGCACTTCGTCGAACAGGTCTTTGGCAATGAGTGGCTCGTGTTTTCCTTCATAGAGCTCGCCACGGAACTCCAGCATCCCGTAATAGGAGGGACGCCGGAGAATCTTCTGGATGGTGGAGAGGTGGAGGGCATTCCCTTTTCTACTTCTTAGTCCCTGCTCCTTCAGCCACCATGTCAGCGACTGGAATGTGTACTCCCCGGTGGCATACAGCTCAAAGGCCTTGCGGATGAGTGGTGCGCGTTCGGGATCGATGTCGATCTGCTTGGTGTATCGGTTATTGAGGTATCCCGAAGGCGCAGTCCAGCACCACTCACCGCGTCTCAGCTTCTGCCGGATGCCACGCTTCACATTCTCGCTCAAGTTGTCCACGTAGTATTTGCTCTGACCGAAAGCAATATTGAGCATGAACTTTCCCTGCGGTGTTGGCTCAAACCAGAAAGTCGGAAACCGCAAGGCCTTGAGCTTTTCTGTATCAAGGAGATAGATGATCTGTCCACCATCAACAGAGTTCCGTGCGAGCCTGTCGGGGTGCCATGCCAAAATCCCTTCCGCTTCCCCTCGCTCAATCTTTCGCAGCATTTCCGCGAACACGGTTCGTCCGGGTTCTTTGGCGGTTTTCGCCTCCTCGAAGGAGGCGGCAATTTCAAGGTGTTCTCTGGTGGCCAACTGTCGCAGCTCCGTAAGCTGCGCTTCAATCGAGAGCGTCTGACGCTCCTCGCTCTCCGATGATTTCCGTGCGTAGAGAAAATATCTCATGGGATCAGGAGAAAAAGTTTGCGTTTGGCGGCAAAGGGCAAATGTTGCGGCCGCAAGCCGCGAAGGGGTGGCGCGTACTGGTACAAAATCCGCGATTTCGTAATTGGCAGGCTGCGTTCGCAAAAATTCGAACAGATTTTAGCACCTCCGGCTGTGGCGGCTGAAATTTTGGGGGCACCAGCCGCCGCAGCTCCGACGACTGGCCGTTTCGGAAAACCGTCAAAGAACCCGGAAAACGATCGGCTCGAACGTTCTTCGGTCCGCCAAACGCAAACTTTTTCTGAATACTCACACACAAATCTTACCACCTTTTAGTGAGTGTACAATCGTACACCAAAACATTTATTCTAATAACGCACTACAAGTTTTATGTAAGTCGATCTATATTATTCACTATGGAATTTCCAAATGACTTTATCGATAGAATACTGTGTGGAGACTGTATTGAATTGATGAAGAAAATGCCGGATAAAAGTGTCGATCTTGTCGTGACGAGTCCTCCTTATAATTTAAAAAATTCAACAGGAAACGGCATGAAAGATGGTAGAGGAGGCAAATGGTCAGGAGCCGCACTAATGAATGGATACTCCCATCACCATGATGCTATGCCACATGACGAGTATGCTAAATGGCAACGCGAATGTCTTACAGAAATGCTTAGAGTCACCAAGGATGATGGCGCAATTTTCTATAATCATAAATGGAGAGTGCAGGCAGGGCTTCTGCAAGATAGACAAGACATTGTATCTGGCTTCCCTATAAGACAGATCATCATTTGGAAGCGAAAGGGTGGCTTTAACTTTAATGCAGGGTACTTTCTCCCTACATATGAGGTTATTTACCTTATTGCAAAGCCAAAATTCAAACTTGTTCCTAAAGCAAATGCATTTGGAGATGTCTGGGAGTTTACACAGGAGATGAATAATCCTCATCCAGCTGCGTTCCCCGCTGCTCTCATTGATCGGATTATCTCATCTACCACAGCACAGATAATTCTTGATCCATTCATGGGTTCAGGTACAACAGCTGTGGCTGCCAAGGAGCTTCGTCGACATTTTATCGGAATAGATATATCTCCTGACTATTGCCAAATGGCAGAAGAACGCATAGGTATAGCGAAGACCAGAGAAGTGTATAGCCTTCCTCAAAAACAACTCGCGTTACTCCACGCCTAGACTATGCAAATCTATACAAAAGAATCTCTTATCGAAAAGTTATTAGAGATTGTTAAACAGGGGTGGATCTCAAATAACCGTCACGGGAATCATGGTGGGATTGGCAATACACTTGAAGACTTGCTTGGAATCAAAGAAAATAATTTGCCTATTCCAAATGCTGCTGAATGGGAGCTAAAGACACAACGTCTCAATTCCACCTCACTCACAACACTTTTCCATATTGAACCCTCGCCACGTGCCATACGTTTTGTGCCGCAAGTACTCTTACCGAAATACGGTTGGGCGCACCAAGAGGACGGCAAAAAATACGCAAAAGGTGAAATGAGCTTCCGACAAACAATACATGGAAAATCTCGAAGTGATCGTGGCTTCAAGGTGGTGATTGATCGGGAATCGAAGAAGATTTTGATTTCCTTTGACGCGAAGAGTGTTGATCGACGGCATAAGGACTGGGTGCAGTCCGTGAAAAAACGAGTTAGCCTTGGTGAACTCAATCCGCAACCATATTGGGGTTTTGACGATTTGGAACACAAGGCTGGCACAAAACTACTCAATACCTTTTACGTTCAGGCGGAGGTTAAAATAAAGAATAAGAGTGAGTACTACCACTATGCAAAGGTAATGATGCTGCGGAATTTTAGTTTTGAAGGATTTTTAAAAGCATTAGAAGATGGGAAAATCCTCGTGGATTTTGATGCTCGCACTGGACACAATCATGGTACAAAATTCCGATTGAGGCAGAACTGTTTGCCGATGTTATACAAAAAAGCAACGACTATTATTTAACGTTCTATGAGTAGATTTTCATCTTACATCTTCGAGCTTCGATTCCAGCCATCCCCAAAAGTGCTCGATACAAGAGGGCAAATCGCTGAGGCACTTACAGATGATTTGTTCAATAAGTGGTTCATTTCCGCAGATGCAATACAACTCAACAGTGATGCAAATAAGGACATTGTTATGATATTCCGTCACAACTCGTTCGCTTTTGTGGCAAACAAGCAACAAAGTGCGGACTTTTTCATTGAGGGTGCAAAAAACATGTGCAGAAAAACTTGGACTTGGTTTCCATACACACAAATCAAAAGAATTGGAGTGCGATCCTCCTTCCTTACAGAGGTAGATTCTTTTGATGTTACTGTGAAAAAGTACAGGCAGAAATTCTTAGGATTAAGTGATGCAGAGATGGGGCAATTTGGTGGTGAATTGATAGACATAGGAACTCTGCTTAACTTCAAAAATGGAGATGATTTTTTTAATGTGAGTTCGGGGCCTATGGAAAAGCAGCAGTCAAAATGGATGCTACGCACAGAAGACGATGAAATTCCCGAGCAAGGCATCTATGTGGATGTTGATTACTTCACCAAACAACAGTCATCGGGCATAAGGCAAAAAGCAATATTGGAATTCATAGCTAAGGGTATTCTTAAGGGTGAGGAGATCAATAAAACAATTGTTGATTGGATTACCATTACTGAACAAACATGACTCCTACTACACAGGAACCTCCGGTAGATGGAGCAACCGGAAACGGCATGATCCAACGAGCGATATACAGAACTGGTGATGAAGCTTTGGATAAAATAGGCACAAGGGGAGAGGGTACTCCTATTAAGCTATCGGATCGTGCTCTTGCTCGTCTTTATAATACCATCAGAATAGTGCTTTGGATCATCGGAATTTCTGCCATACCCACTATAGGTTTCTTGGCATATCGTTTGATTGTGCCGGTGGCAAAATTGGAGGAAAAGGTGGTTAACGTACAAGAATCAATTGGCAAGATTGAGAATAGAATCGAGCGTTTGGAAAACAGAATATTTCTAGGAGAAGGGATCGATAAAGTGCCGTCTGAAAGTGAAGATCGCCAGAGAACACCTTGAAATTGCCCGAAACGGTCAATCTTCGTCGGAGCCGCGGCGGCTGGTGCCCCCAAAATTTCAGCCGCCGCAGCCGGAAGTGCTAAAATCTGTTCGAATTTTTGCGAACGCAGCCTGCCAATTACGAAATCGCCGGTTTTGCAGCAGAACGCGCCACCCTTTTGCGGCTTGCGGCCGCAGCGTTTGCCCTTTGAGAAGAACGTTCGAGCCGATCGTTTTTCCTCGTAAAAGTTCCTGAATTGTCTGGGAATCCAATGAGCCGAGCATGAAAAGCCAGACGAGAAGAGTATCTCCTAAACTCACTGTGTTTTCCAACAGCATGGCTCTTTGCATTTTGCGCAGTATTGTTCTCCGTTCTCATGAGCTTTTCCGCTGACACATTTTGCGCTGCAGCAGTGGGAACGAATATGAGCACGCAATGTGTTCGGTAGTCTTCGTCGAAGATCTACTGACGTGTGTTTCTCGCAGTACTGCCTTCCGTAGGAATCTTTGCCGCACTCTTTCACGAGACAAACAGCATATTTTTTCTGAATGGGAAGAGTGGGAAGAGGCTCGCAATACGCGCATTGTTGATTGTACCCCCTCCGTAGATTTTTTCCAAAAAGGTCTATTTTCTCTATAAATGTCAAGAAATTGCGTGAATTCGATTCAAGTTGGCTTTGATGAATGACTAGATGTACACTGCTGCAGTATTTTTTCTTTCCCCCTATTCTCTCATGCCTACAGGAACCATTAAGAAGAAAACCGAGAAAGGATTCGGTTTCATTTCCGTCGAAGGATCGGCTGATGTTTTTTTTCATAACAGCGCTTGTAATGGGCAGTATGACAGTATGCATGAGGGCCAAACAGTCCAGTTCGATGTTGAGAAAGGCGAAAAGGGACCGAAGGCCGCTAACGTTGTTGCCGTTTAATACAAGTGCGTTATCCCTGTGCTCCGCTGTCAGTGGAGCACAGGGTGGGGCCATTATTATTTTTTGAGTACTAGTGCGGGACATGCAATCCAATCCACTTCCGTCATTGCAGCCATCGGGTTTTCAGACCCTCGGGGTCGATCCACGACTTGCCACGCTCCTTGCGCAGCATCACATCACGGTTCCGACGCCTATCCAGCATCAGGCCATTCCACCGGCGCTCCAGGGGAAAGATCTTGTTGGTATCGCACAGACAGGCACTGGTAAGACCTTTGCCTTCGGTCTCCCCATGCTTCAGCAACTTGCGCGAACGCAGGGAAGGGGACTTGTTATTGTGCCGACGCGCGAGCTTGCCCAGCAAATCGATGACGCACTCGCTCCTCTTGCAGCCCTCTTCTTCATTCGCATCGCAACGTTCGTTGGAGGTGCTTCCATGCACCTGCAGCGCCAGATGCTTCGGATGAATCCACGCATTCTCGTCGCTACTCCCGGGCGCCTTAATGATCATCTGCGGCAGGGGACCATTACACTCAAGGAAGTGCGTATTCTGGTGCTCGATGAGGCAGACCGAATGCTCGATATGGGATTCAAGCCTCAGATCGATCGAATCCTCGCACACGTCCCGCGGGAGCGTCAGACGCTTCTCTTCTCTGCCACGATGCCTCGGGAAATTATGCAACTCGCGACAGGAGAGATGCATCTGCCTCTGCGTATTGAGGTGGCACCCACAGGGACGACGGTGGCAAAGGTAGAGCAAGAACTCATTATCGTGCGACAGGAGGACAAGGGTGCGCTCCTCATTTCTCTTGTGAAAGAGTATCGTGGGTCAATTCTTGTGTTCTCTCGTACGAAGCACGGTGCGAAGAAGATCACGCGTGTTTTGAACGTGGCAGGTTTCCACTCCGCCGAAATTCACGCAAACCGATCTCTCGCGCAGCGTCGCGCAGCGCTTGCTGGTTTTAAGTCTGGGCAATGCCGCATTTTGGTTGCAACAGATATCGCTTCTCGTGGCATAGATGTCATGGATATCGAGGTGGTCATCAATTACGACTTGCCGGACGATCCGTCAGATTATATTCACAGGATCGGCCGCACGGCACGTGCCGGTCGTGAAGGACGTGCGATTTCCTTTTCTACCCCCAGTCAGGCGCATCACATTCGGGATATCGAGAGGCTCATCCGCGCGCCTCTCCCTCGCAGAGTGCACTCTTCTTTGCCTGCGCTCTCTCTCGATCTCGATGTTGCTGTGACGCCACATCACCGTCACCATGTTCCTCGGTCACCGACCCATTATCATAATAGGCCTCGCCGAGCTTTCCATCAGCGAAGATCGCGGAGATGAAGATCGACCACCTTCGTATGATTCTTTCCGTTCTCCTCACTGCTTTTTTTCTCCTCCTTGTGCTGGTGCTGACGGTATGCCATCACGCCGTTCTCGGTGTGCCGTATGTGCCAACGCCTCGGCGTGTTGCGCGAGTGATGGTAGAACTTGCGCGTATTTGCGGAGACGAGCTCGTGTTCGATCTTGGAGCAGGTGACGGTCGGGTGCTGAGGACGGCTAAGCGGATGTTCCCGGATATTACTGCCATGGGGTATGAGATTGTTCCTGCGGTGTGGTTTTTTGGTTTTCTCCGGTGCGTACTGACGCGGAGTGGCGTGCATCTGAAATTCGGTGATGCATTCAGGGTGGATGTGCGGATGGCAGATGTTATTTTCCTTTACATGTCTCCCGCTTACATGGAGAAATTTGCGGTGAAGTTCGATCGGGAACTGCGTCCGGGGACGTTCGTCGTATCACATACGTTTCGCTTTCCCGATCGTCATCCAATCGAGGAGCGTCGGGTTCCTCTCCGGAGGGGGGATGCCAAACTCTTCCTGTATCGTTGGTAAGTATTCTTTGGAGTGGGACAAGATTCCCTATCCTCAATCCTCCTCCCAAGGTGTAGGATGCACTGGAGTGGTGGGTGCTTTTTTGTGCTGGAGGAACAGGAGGAGCGCCGTGTAGTACACCAGGAGTGGTAGGAGTGTTTGTTGTGGAAATTGGATGGAGACCATGGGAAAGAGGGCGATCGTCTCGGTGACGCGGATGATCCATTGGAGTACGATCCAGCAGGGAAATGCGAGGATGCGACCCAGGAGATCGTGCACAGTTCCACCGATGAGAGCGAGTGGTCCCATGAACATAATGAATGGAATGGCGGGGGCGACGAGGATGTTAGCTATTGGACTTAAGAGTGGAACGTTTCCGAAGAGTGCAGCTGCCCATGGAAGCGCTGTGCACTGAGCTGCCAGAGTCACTATGAGTGTCTCCCGTATTCCGAAGTATTCAGGAATATTCTGGAGGATTTTTTTTAGAATCGGTTGGAGTTCGGTGATGCCGATCACTGCAAGAAAGGAGAGCTGGAACGACGCGTCCCACCAGAGTTGCATGGGGTTCCAGAGAAGCATGAGACATGCTGTCCAGAGAATTATGCGCCGTGTTTCCGGGAGATGCCGTGAGTGGAGTGCGATGAGGCCGATGCTTCCCATGACTGCAGCGCGGACAGCCGATGGACTTGCGCCGACGAACAGCGTGAAGAGCGTCACTCCGGTGAGTGCTACGATGAGTCGTAGAATGGAAGGAAGTCTTGTCAGAAGGATGGAAATGGCGATGAGGAGTAGAGTGATGTTGTAGCCGGAGATGGCGAGGATGTGTGTGAGGCCAGCCGTTTGAAATGCTGTCAGTGTCTCTCTAGAGAACCCCCCCCTCTTCCCCAGGAGCAATCCTGTCAGGAGCGAGGCCTCTGGTTCGGAGAATAGGTCACGGATGCGAGCTGAGACCGCGTTGTTCCAGCGAGCGAGTGCTCGGATCAGGATGGATCCCTCTCGTTTCCCTGTTCTGGTGATTGTTGCGTATGAGATGGAACCAAGGATGCTTTGTGCGCGTAAATACTTTTCATAAGGGTGAGGGATACGTTCGATGTTTCCATCGATGTTGACCATGTCTCCATGGACGAATCGTGCCCGTATGTCCCTCGTGCGTACGGTGATTTTTCCATTTGCGGGGAGACGTTTCTGTTCGTTGGCAATTGTGCGGAGCTCAATGATATAGGTGATGGTTCCTTGTCTGGATTCGGGCAGGCCAGTGACCATTCCTTCCATCTGGAGTTTGGTTCCCATTGGGAGATGTTCCAGAGAAGTCATGATGGATTGTTCTGTTCGTGCGATGTTCCATAGAGCGAGGGAGATAGCCAAGATACAGGAGAGGAGAAGTGTAGTTTTTCGTTTCCATGCGTGGTGAAGGTAACCGAAACAACCGATGAAACCGAGGCAACCGATGGAAAGCCAAAGTGTGGGAGGGTACGATGGACGAAGCCACCACTGGAGTAGGAAAGTGGTGAAGATGAATGAGGAGGCAAAGGATGTGAGAGACATCAGGAGTGAGCGAGAGAAAGCCACTCGTCGGTTGTGAGGGTTTCGGGGCGGCGTGTGGGATCGATACTAGCCGTGGCAAGCGTTGCGGAAATGCTGGTGAATTTTCCAAGGGATGCGCGGAGCATCTTGCGTTTCTTCCGAAAGGCGATTGTGGCCAATTCGAACAACATAGAGAGTGTTTTCTCGTCGGCGAGTGGATGAGGGAAACACTCAATGTGGATGATCGCGGACTCCACGTTGGGTGGTGGAAGGAATGCATTGGGAGAGACAGTGCGGATGATACGAGGAGTGCCGTAGAGTTCGACGAGGAGCGTGAGGAGGCTCCGTTCCGGTTTCCCCATGATCTTTTCTGCCACTTCCTTCTGAATGAGGAGCGTGAGTGAGAGAGGTGGACGCTTGTTCTTCCGAAACACCGTCCGAAAGAGATTGGAGGTGATCTGGTAGGGAATGTTCGCGACGATTTTGTAGGGAGTCTCTGGATAGGAAAATTTCAGGGCATTTTCCTGAACAATGGCCAAATTCTTACTTCTTACTTCTTGATTCTGGGTGTGGATGAATTCTTGGAGGAGTGGTATGAGGCGGCGGTCGCACTCGATGGCGGTGACGTGAGGAGTGCGTTTCAGCAGTTCCCGCGTGAGGACGCCGATACCGGCTCCGATTTCGACAATATGATCGCAGAGTTGAATGTTTGCTGCATTCACAATGCATCGGAGCACGCGCTCATCAATGAGGAAATGTTGACCCATTTCCCTGGAGAGGCGGATGTTGTGAGCCCGGAGGAAGCTGCCGATTTCTTGAGCAAGGGACATAGGATAGAGGAGAGCATAGCGATTTTGTTATAATGCCGTGGTGCGTTTTCTGATTCTTCTCCTCACATTCCTCACCGCTTTCTCGGTTCCTCCACTCCATGCTACGCAATCTCTGCCTGTTTCGCGCGTCGCACACATGCAGCAGAGGAGGGAGCAACGCCGCAGAGCGCGCCTTGCTCGTCGCTTTCCCTCTTCCTCATCGTCCTCTCTTCCCACCGTACTTACTGTACCTACCTTATCCACAATACCCGCCCCCCCGTCCACCGATCCTCTCCCCGCTACCGACGTCCGCGCCGCAATTCTCCTCCTCGGGACGACGATGCCCATTCTTGGGAGCATCCGCATTTTCCCTCATGAGGAGCCACTCGATGTCCGGAGGATTTCCGTCGATTTCCTCGTCGCTCCTTTGAGCGTCGACTCTCTCCTTGTCTACGACGGCGACCGCCGCTTCCTTGGTCGGGCGATGTTTGATGCGTCCGTGAGCGGGAACCGGCGGTTTACACTCCGTTTCGCCAATGGCACGTTCGTCATTCCCCAGCGCGAGGAGCGGTCGGTGTACGTCCGTGCGCTTCTCAAGGAGCGTGATGCGGGTGGCGTGAGCGGGGAGGAACTCCGGGTGTACGAATTCCGGATCGAGGGGGACGGCGTATGGAGCAACGCGGAGTACGTCAAGCCGCTCACGGAAACGTTCCCGACATTCCAAACCGCGCGGGCACGGTTTACGAGTATTGCCAATGCCGATGCGCTGACGGGTCCTATTTCCTTGGGGCCTTCCCAGCGAATTGCGTCGTTCCGCTTCACGGGGGAGCGGAGCGACGGATCTACAGAGCTCCGCGTGACGTCCCTCACGTTCCAAGTGAGCGCATCCTCCGATATCACGTTGAGCAATGCCGTGGTGCGCGGGCGGGACGCGGTGGAGGATTATGGGTGTACGGTCGGATCAACGACGATCACGTGCAGTGACATTCCTGCTTCCCACGGTGTCATCGGGGACAGTAGCCGTGTCATTGAGCTCTATGCCGATGTCATGTCGACGGGGACAGTCAGTTCTCCCATTCTCCAGATCACTCTCAATAATCCCGGGACCGTGGATACCGTAGGACATATTACGTGGACCGACGGCACCACGACCTTCACCTGGGTCCCATTTGAGCAGCCGGTAGTGAGGGGGATACGGTGGAAGTAGCGCCGCTGTGTCATGGTGAGGTGCGAGGCTCGCTCCGCTCGTACTTCAGGGTGACAAACTGTGCACCTTTTTCAATGGTTTCCTAGAGTATTCGCAGCGGCGCGATACTCGTGGCGAATTTCTTTTTCTTCCCGGAGTCAAAGGCGATTTCTACGACGTCGCCGCGGCGGGCGGTGACGGTGCCGTGGCCGTGGGTCGGGTGGTGGACGCGCGTTCCCTCCTGGATGTCGTCGTGAATGACGGTTTCCTGGTTAAAATCGGAAGCGGGTTCCACTTGTCTGTACGGTTCGACGGAGTGTAGTTCGTCCCTCGAATCCGCTCGGGATGACACGAGGTGTTCCATTGGTGATTTTTTTGCAAGTCGTTCTCCTCGTGTCACAGCCCATGCGAAGGCACTGAGCACATCGTCGCTGCGGCGCTCGATCACCTCTTCCGGCAGATCATCGAGGAAGCGGCTCGGAGCATTCGTCTGCGTCTGTCCCCACAGGAAGCGACCGCGCGCGCAAAGGAGACGCAGGTGCGTTTTCGCGCGCGTCATGCCGACGTAGAGGAGGCGCCGCTCCTCTTCCAGTTGTTCTTTGTCGAAGAGGCTCGAACTGTGTGGGAGGAGTCCCTCCTCACAGCCTGCAATGATGGCGTGTTCAAATTCGAGTCCCTTACAGAGGTGAAGGGTCATGATGGTGAGGGCGTCATCCTGCATGTCATTCATCTTATCCACTTCAGAGATCAACGCGACTTCTTCCAGGAAACTTACGAGCGATATCTGCGGTTCGAGAGCATCGTATTTTTGCATGACAGTGAGGAGCTCTTGAATATTCCGCCATCGTTCCTCTCCCTCTTCCGTCTGATCGCGGATCCACTTCTCCATGCCAATAGTTTCGAGGAGTTCTTGTGTGAGGTGACGGACAGGGATCTCCGCTGCTCGTTTTTGGAAATGCTGCAGGCAATCGACGAAATCCCCGATACGTTTTTGTGGCCCCTCTTCGATGTCCTCGATGTTGTTCACGGATCGTAACGTTTCCCAGAGGGTGAGCGAGTGTGCGCTGGCATGCGACTGGATACGACCGAGGGTGATCGCGCCGATTTTCCGGGAAGGGACATTGAGAATCCGGAGGAGCGCAACGGTGTCCTCTGGATTTTGGAGAACATGGAGGTAGGCGAGGACATCCTTCACTTCCCCTCGTGCGTAGAATTTGAAGCCTCCGACGATGCGGTAGGGGAGACCACGCCGCATGCAGGCTTCTTCGAAGAGGCGCGATTGCGCATTGGTCCGGTAGAGGATGACCTGCTCGGCGAGCGCGAGGCCGTTTTTTCTCTGTTCTTCGACTGTACGAATCGCCTCCTCCGCCTCTGCTCGTTCACTGTCGACCTCTTGGAGGATGACCTTCGGCCCCTCCTTCTGGTCGGTCCACATGCGTTTCTCCGGACGATGGGGATTTGCGGCGATGACCGTATCCGCAGCAGTGAGAATCGGTTGGATGGAGCGGTAGTTCTGTTCGAGCGTGACGGAGAACGCATCGGGGTATTCTTTCCGGAACTCGAGGATGTTGCGGATGTCGGCGCCGCGGAAGCCGTAGATGGATTGATCGGGATCGCCGATGACGCAGAGATTGCGGTGCGTCTTTGCGAGGAGCGTTGCGAAGAGGTACTGCGCATGGTTCGTATCCTGGTACTCGTCGATATGGAGGTACCGCCATGTTCGTTGATACCGCTCGAGGACAGCGGGGCATTCGTGGAAGAGACGGATTACCTCGAGAATCAGGTCATCGAAATCGAGAGCGTTACAGGTGCGGAGTTTCTTCTGATACCGTTCGTAGGCGCTCGCGATGAGCTCTGATCGGCGATTCGTGGCTTGTTCGGCAACCTCTTTTGGGCCGAGGGCCTCCGCCTTGAAGCGGCCGATGTATCCGAGTGCCGGGCGGACCTTACAGTCGGACTCATCGATCTTCAATTCCTTGAAAACCTCCTTCATGAGTTTTTCTTGATCGTCCGTATCGTAGATCACGAATGTCCGCTCGCGGCCGAGGTGTTCAATGTCACGGCGGAGAATGCGGACGCAGATACTGTGGAATGTTCCTGTCGCTGGGAGTCTTGGTGAGAAAGTGGTAGTGTCGCCCTTCGTGACGGCCCGATGTGTCACACTGAGGGATTCGGAGCGAAGCGACGAATCGTCTCGAAGTGCGACCATCTGGCCCCTCAGGGTGACACTGCTTTCTTCCGTGATATGTAACAGATTTTGTATCCTTTCCTTCATCTCTTTCGCCGCCTTATTCGTGAACGTGACGGCGAGGATCTGCCAGGGTGGCACTCCTTTATGGATGAGGTAGGCGATGCGATGGGTGAGGGCGCGCGTCTTGCCGCTGCCGGCTCCCGCGAGGATGAACGTTGGCCCCTCGGTGTGCTCGACGGCCTTGCGCTGCTCTGCATTGAGGGAACTGAGAATGAGATCGGTTGTGGTGGGCACCCGTGCATCATACGGTGATGCCTCCCTTTTCACACCATTGCCGGTTCCCGCTCCTGTAGTTCCTTTTGTGGAGTGGGAGCCTCCATGGAATTTGCCTGTCCAATCTGGAGATCGAGGCGCGAGTGTTCGGTGGTAACATCACCCATCTTGTTTGTGGCGTTTGTGAGGTGGCGCTGGAGGACATTCAGCTCTTCCCCAAGTTTTCCGTTTTGCTGCCGGATGCCGCGGATGAGGGAAAGAACCTGCTTCGCATTCTCGGCAAATTGCTGGCTCTGGTAGGCAGAATAGAGAACAGTGAGGAAAGCATGGAACGTGTGGGGGGAGAGCATCGTGACGTGCTCCAGAGCCGCGAGGTCTGTGAGCTCGCTCTCCTGGAGGATTTCATACATCACCGCATCGGATGGGACGTACATGAATGCCGTATCGAGCGTGCCCTCATCGGGCAGAATGTATTTCTTCCGGATATCGCGGATGTGCTTGCGGACATCATTGCGGAATGCCCGTCGCAGTTCTTCGCTCTCCGGTTCCTCGATGAGGCGGAGGTAATTCTCCAGCGGGAACTTCGCATCGATGCAGAGTTTCCCGTGAGCGGTCTCGATCATGAGGTCCACGATGACTCCTGAGCGGAAGGCGTACTGCGCATGGACGCGTTGTACGGGGAGCATTTGCTGTGCCATATCCACAAGGGCTTTCTCGCTGAAGCTGCCCCGGGGTTTGGGCGCCTTGAAGGCTTCGTGGAGCTGCCGGATGTTCTGGCTGAGACTCTCCACCGTCCCATATTGCTTTTGCACGAGGCCCATGAGCTTTGCCGCGGCGTCGAGGCGGTTGTTGATCTCCCCAACGCGTTTGTCGATCCGGTTATCCATGCCGCCGAGTTGCTTGCCGACGAGATCGAGGGTCTTCTCCAGGCGTTCCTGGATATGCTCGGCATTTTTTCCCATGCGGTCGTGCAGTTTATCTTTCGTCTCCGTGAGCTCTCGTCGGATGTTTTCCAGCATTTCCCGGAGAACGACGTCCTCCTTCGTGTTGTGTGCTGGCATGAGGAGCTTCCATGCGATGAAGGCGCAGAGAGCGAGGAGGCCAATGAGAAGGGTGAGTTCCATATATGCTCATTCTAGCTTGCTTTTTCCCGTTTCCTATGGGAGGATGTTCCGTCCGCGCTACGGGGTGCGTTCCCAAGAAAGAGACGACGCTCTCGTGGCCAGGTCTTTGTGACATTTTCCCCTGTCTCTATGGTGCTCAAGCGTATCCAAAAGAAGAACCTCATCACGAAGCACCGTCTCCATACGAAGGATACGGGTTCTCCCCATGTACAAGTAGCGATCCTCACTAAGGAAATTGGTCTTCTTACAGAGCATCTTCAGGAGCATAAAAAAGATCATTCTGCCCGTCGTGGATTACTTGCAAAGGTGGCCCAGCGACGGCGGCTCCTCAATTACTTGCGGATGAATGCGCCAAAGGAGTACCAGAAGGTTTTGGAGGGGAATAAATTGAAGAAGTAGAGCGGAAGAAAGCTATTTACACAAGGGGAAAAGCGTGTACAATGCTCTCGTTCTTTCCCTTTAACCCTTTCTTCCCTGGATTTACGCGTAAGTGCCGCCATTTGCAGAGCGACACTTGCGTGTGAATCCACGATGAGGGGATGGGAAGTATTTCCCCCTCATTCATATGTCGCAGAAAGAATATTCTCTAGAGCTTGGGAACAAGCCCTTCATCGTTCGTACCGGACTTCTCGCGAACCAGGCGAACGCGTCGGTCGTCGCCCAGATGGGAGACACCGTCGTTCTCGGAAACTGCACCGTGAGCGCCAAGCCGCGGGATGCCGTCGATTTCCTCCCGTTGCAGGTTGTGTACCAGGAAAAGTTTTACGCCGGGGGGAAAATCGCCGGAAGCCGGTTCCGCAAGCGCGAGGGGCGCCCGTCGGATAATTACGTCCTCCTCGGCCGCATGGTGGACCGGGGGCTCAGACCCATGTTCCCCAAGGG
>Ga0209541_10010023_pt1 | contig 15210 bp, 17 predicted proteins | sample RifCSPlowO2_01_FD_184027 | JGI IMG/M metagenome (GOLD analysis project Ga0209541, IMG submission 184027) | Groundwater microbial communities from Rifle, Colorado - Rifle CSP2_plank lowO2_0.1 (SPAdes) (version 2) | ecosystem: Environmental > Aquatic > Deep subsurface > Groundwater | place...
GGTAGTAATCGTGGTACAATTTCAAATTCTTTTTCAACTGGAAGTGTTACTGGAGATTGGATGGTAGGTGGTTTTGCTAGTGAAAACCGCGGAAATATTTCTAATTCTTTTTCAACTGGAAGTGTCAATGGAAATCAATATATTGGAGGATTAGTAGCATCTAATTATATAGATACTTCTAAGATATCTAATTCATATTGGAATAAACCATCTGGAAGTTCTTTAAATTGTTGGGCTAATGATACTGGAAATTATAACATCAATTGCACGGCAATAAATAATAATGTTTCATATTTTAAGGGAGATGTTTATCCTAATAGACAACCATTTATGCCATGGCCTTTCTTTTCAACTTGGCAGGAACGAGCAAATGATTATCCAAGCTTGACATGGCAGAATTTAGGTGGGAATATTAATTCAAGCGGAGGAGGTAATCCAAGTGTTCAAATTCAAATTTCTACCTGTCAACAATTGCAAGATATAAGAAATAATGTTATTGGAGGTTTTATCACCGGAGATTATATTTTGATGAATAATATTGACTGTTCTGCAACAAGTGGATGGAATGGAGGATTAGGGTTTAGACCTGTAGGAAATGAAACTAACCCATTTACGGGGACATTTAATGGTAATAACTATAATATTACAAATCTTTATATCAACAGGCCAACTGAAAATCATATTGGTTTATTTGGATGGGTAGATGGTTCAAATTCAAATATAATGAATGTTGGATTAACCAATATTAATATTAATGGGAACACTAATGTTGGCGCTTTAGTTGGATATTTAGTTAATTCAAATATATCAAATTCTTATTCAACAGGTGATATTAGTGGAAATGGTAATGTTGGAGGTTTAGTCGGATGGAGTATGGATAATATCTCAAATTGCTATTCAACAGTTAATGTTGTAGGTTCATCGAATGTTGGGGGGTTAGTAGGATTAGCCAAAGATCATAATATACTAAATTCTTATGCTGCTGGGAATGTTGTAGGTTCTATATCTGTGGGAGGGTTAATTGGACAGGCAGATGGAGGATATGTTCATCCATCTAATCCACCATATGTTATATACAATTCTTTTGCTACTGGATATGTTACAGGTTCATCCATTATTGGGGGTTTAATTGGTGAGAAAAAGCCTAATATTGATCTGATTGATTCTTACTGGAATAATCATTCAGGAAATCCTGACCATTGTTGGGCAAATGATACACGATGGTTTGATTTAAACTGCACTGCAATACAAAATAATGTATCTTATTTTAAAGGTGATGTTTATCCTAATAGACAACCATTTATACCCTGGCCTTTCTTTTCAATCTGGCAGGAGCGAGCAAATGATTATCCAGTTTTAAGAGGGAATGATAGCGTAGGAAGTGTAATATGTGTTTCTGATTCTTCATGCGGTGTAGAAGGTTTTGTAGGTTCTAAATTCTGCATTAATGGAAATGTATTCCAGAATTCCACAGATTACACATGCAGCAATCCAGGAACACCTTCAAGCTCTTGCATTAGTTCAACAGTTTCTGTATTAAATCAAACATGTGAAGCTACAGAGATATGTTCAAATGGAGTATGCATCAATATAACTGGTGGTATTTGCAGTAATTATACAAGATGCGAAGATTATTTGAATAATCAGACTGCTTGTGAGCAGGATACATGTTTTAATAAGACCTCTGTAAATCTTGGAGGAGCAGAATTTTCTTGCGCAAACATAAATTTCATTCCTAATTCTAAAAGAGCAGAAAAATGTATATGGGATGAAGGCGCATGTAAACTAAAAATCAATAATACAATAGATGGTTCAAATATTTCTGCTAGTAAAGATTACGCACATACCTGCAATGAAATACAAAGTCCTGGTGAATGTGTGGATGGGAGAATGATTGTTAATTTATCTAAAGAAATAATATGGGATCCATCTTTCCAAAGTGATGTTGCTGATATATATGATATACCTTTTGAAGATTTTATAAATGATACTACTAATAATCCTGGATGCCAGGATATGGTTGAGAGTTGTACATCTTTATCTGCCCTGGTTATATGCAATGATAATTTATCAGGCGCCAAAGTTCCATTTTTTGGGTTTACACAGTTTGTTATATCTATTTTTGTAATAGGAATTGTTTATTTTATTATATTATTTAGGAAGAATTCAAAGTTAAAAAATAATAAAACTAAAATTCACAAGCATTACACCAAAAATAAAAGAAAGCAAAATGACAAATGAATCTGGAAAAAAATAAAAAGACTAAAATAAATAAGTTCCAGCTTTTTATATTAGTTTTTACAATTTTATATGTATTATTATTTGGATTATATTATATAATTAATGGCAATTTTGAATTTATCTGGTATGTAATCATTCTTGTTTTTTTGATTATTTTTGTATCCTGGTTACATTCATTATATAATTTTAGCAGTGGTGTGCTTCTTGGTGTTAGTATATGGGGATTGATTCATATGGCCGGAGGATCAGTTAGAATAAATGGAACTGTTTTATATAGATATATAATATATCCTTTATTTTCATCTGATGTTGCAGGGACTGATATTCTGAGATATGATCAATTTGCCCATTTTTACTGTTATTTCTTTGTTACTTTACTATTATATTACATAATGAATGCTTATGTGAAAAAGGACATCAACAGATTTGCTCTCTCTATATTGATTATATTTATGGCCATGGGTATTGGGGCGCTTAATGAAATATTAGAATTTATACCTGTTCTGATATTGGAAAATACTGGAGTTGGTGATTATTTTAATACTTTATGGGATATAATATTTAATACTCTTGGGTCAATTGTTGCTGTGGTATATATTTATTTTAGACGAAAATAGTTGATTTAATATATAAAAACACTTATAAATTATTCTTATATCTTTTATTAATGGGAAATAATGAAAATCAAAGATTTTCGAACTTTTGATTTTCAAAGGAGATAAAAATCAAAAATAAAGAAAAGGGGTCTAAAGCTGAAAGAGAATTATATCAAATGTTTATTGATAATAATTACAGGGCTGTTCGAGTTGCAGGCAGTGGAACAATGGAGGATTCAGATTGTGACCTTATAGCAGGTAAAAAGGGGAAGAAATTCGCAATAGAGGTTAAATCATCCAAGAAACCAGTTAAATATATATCTAAAAAACAAATAGATAATTTCATGGTCTTTTCAGAGATTTTTGCTTTAAAGCCTGTAATTGCGGTAAGATTCAACAGAATAGGATGGTATTTTTTAAATCCTAAAGATATGGAGGAGTCTGATAAAAATTGGGTTGTAAATTTAGAGGTTATAAAAAAAAGAGGAAAAAGATTTGCACAATTTTTTGATGAAAAGACAAAGAAAGATAAAATTTTATTGGAAGAAACAGAAAAGAACAGAAATAAAGAAGAATACTATGACGATATTAGAGATGATAGAGATGAGGATATTAAAGATGTTGATATAAAGGTATAATAAACAAACTTTAAAATAGATATGCAAAAAATATTAACAATTATTTTAGTAAAAATATTTTTTATATGCCTCTTAATTATGTTTATTTCTGCAGAAGAATCAATTAATCTAGAATATCCTGAAGAAATAAATCTTGGAGAAGAGTTTGAGGTAAGTATTGAATTAAATGGTTTTGAAAATGATATATATGATTTTAAGATAGATTTCACGAAAGATGGGAAAAGAGTAAGCAGGATATGGGATGGAGATTCCTGGCAATCAACATTTAATTATTTAAATGAGGTAATAGATACAAGTTCTTCAAATAAAGAGACATTTAAGATAAATATAAGCTCAAATATTGATGGTGAAGTTAATATAGAAGTGAAGATAAGAAATTCTAAGGATAAAGTTTCCAGCTTTTCTGGTTATTCTCTTAATGTTAATAATGTTGACGAATCTGATAATGAAAAAAATGGGGAAATAAAAGAAGAGTATCAAGGAAAGGAAGAAGAAAAAGGAAATAATAAAGAAAATGAAGAGGAAGAAAAGCAAGTTAAAGTTAAAGATGATAAAAAAAATAATATAATTTCTGGAAATAGTATAATAGAAACAGAAAAGAATGAAATTATTGAAGAAACAAGTATGATTAAGCTTGGAAATCCAATAAATAACACTCTTAAAGCAGAACAGATAAAAAGAGAGGGATATGTTATCTATGAATCAAAAAGCGAAAAGATTAAAAAATACGCTGTATATTTTTTCGCGTTGCAATGTGTTATATTAGCAATTTTGATAGGTTTTAAAAGGATAAGTTAAAAATGGAAAAGATAAAATGCGCCTTTATTTTTGAGATATTAGGAAGACCCCCAGAACATATAAAAGAATCACTTGAAGAGTTCATTGATAGAATAGGAAAAGTAAAAGAGATTAGTATAGTAAGAAAGATAATTCATGAACCCAAAATTATTGAAAGAGAAAAGGATAAAGAAGATAAAAACTCTTCAAATAAAGAGGAATTATACACTAGTTTTGCAGATATTGAATTAGAGGCAGATGATATAAATGTTATATTCAGAATTGTTTTAAACATGCTTCCATCAAATGTTGAAATAATATCTCCCAATGAGATTGTTTTAAAAAATTTTGATGCTTCACAATTGTTGACGGAATTAACTATAAAATTGCATAGATTTGATGAAGTTGCAAAGGTACTTCATTTTGACAGAGAAAAACTTATCAAAAGAATAAAGGAGTTAGAATCAAAGATAGAAGAATTAGAGAAAAATAATAAAAATAAAGATAAGAGATGATATATTATTCTTTAAATCCTTGAGGACCAAAATTTGTTAAGATCTTTTTAATTTCATTAATAGTTTCTTGTTGATGTTTCTTATCTGACATTCTAACAAATCTTATTAACATATCCACTAATTTTGATTCGTCCATTATTTTTAGTTTATATCCATCTGTAATAAAATAGAATCTGAAATTTTTATATTTTAATTCTTTGATAACAATCCCACCTACTTGACCTAATAATTTGCCTTTTTTTGGACTTTCTTTTAGAGAATACATTAGTCTAAATACTGTTTTAGATTCTTTTTTGAATTTTTTTAGAATTTCGTCTTTTAGGTTTTTTTCTATACTTACCTCGGCCATTTTTTATCTGCTTCTTTCATGGCCTCTTCAATTGGTATAAATCCTTCATCAGACATTAAAAATTCTCTTAATTGCTCTTTAACAGCTAGAGAATATATCCTACTAATAATATCCTCATAACTCTCCCCTTTAGATCCAAAAGAAGAAATCTTGTCTTTTGTTGCCTTGCTTAATTGAATTGTTGTTATTTCCATCTTAATCTATAGTGACTATAGTGGCCATAGTGGCCATAGTTTTTAAACTTTTTGTTTAATATTCCTTATTTAGACTTTTGTTAATTTTCCTCTTGTTTCTTCAGAAGATGATTCTTGATTCATTCTTTCTTTATATTTCTTAGACTTCTCATTTAAAATATCCTCTGAAGTCAAATTCTTATTCTTTTTAGATTTTTTATACAAGAAAAATCCTGCTATTAATAGTATTAATATTAATGTTATTCCTATTATCTTTGGCCATATACTTTTCTTTTCTTTGATTTCCAGGCACGTTCCAACACAACAATCTCCCTCCAAACTTGAAGTTATTCTTCCTTCACAAGATTGTGTTATAGTACATTTTATTCCTATATCTTTGCAACTGAAAGAACTGGTAGCACTTGTTCCTGTTATATTTGATTCTTTTTGTTCTTCTACTATTTCAAAAGATATGTTTATGTATTTTAATCGATTTTCATATTCTATTGTTATATTGCCGGTTAAGTTTTGCTTCTTAGCAGGAGTTTTTACAGTTAGGTTGATTAATCTTTTCTCATTAGTTTTCAAAAAATCTATTTTGTCCGGGTTTATATTAAAACCTAAATTATTTGTTATGGTTATATTACTTATATTAATAAAATCACTATTCCAAATTATCATCTCAAATAAATAGTCCTGATTAGTTTTTAATTTTCCTTCCAAAACATTTGGGAAGACCGAGATATTTTTTATTTTTTCTGGATTTGTTATGGGATTATCATTGATATTTATCAAAAATACAGGTATTTTATAATCATCAATAATTATATCTACTCTATTTTTGTTTACATCTTTTATATTAAATTCTATTTTTTTATCTATGCCTTCTATTAAATGTATAAGCTGGGTTTGATTTGTCTCTTGCAATTCTGCCTTAGTATCTAAATTTCCATTAAGACTTTTTATGTTTAAAGAAATTTTCTCCCCATCTGCTACAATAAATCCTTTATTTACTGATATTGCTGACTCATTAAGAGTTGATAGTGCAAAATCTTTTGTTATACTATCACTTACTGGTTTTCCATTATCTAAATATTCTGCATTTTCTATTCTTAATGAAAAATTTCCTTCTTTATTTGGCAATATTGCATAGAAATAATATATATCATTATATTTTATTAAATCTGAGATAACTGGTGTTAATCTTGGGATGTTATTTTCATAAATAAGGATATTATTTTTATTTAGTTGTATAAAATTTCCTGTTATCTCTGCCTGGAGTGTTTCTCCAGGAAAATAATTATCTTTTGATAATATAATCTCAATTGAACTAACATTACTTATATTTATGAATCCTATTGCAGATATTATAAAAAACAATAAAACTCTTTTTTTCATATTTAAATAAAAAAATATTTATTAATAAATCTACCTAATTTGCTGTTTCAATAAGAATTACTTTTCTTTTCTTACAAATAAACCTATGTCTATTGGCAAATCAACTTCAAGATTATGCAAATTAGCCCTACTTTTAAAATTTAAAATTCCAACTCCAACAACTTCATCGGTATTTTCGTCCTTGAAAATAGTCACATTATCATTGACTTCCTCACCATAGTTTTCGGTCTTCTCACCTATTCTTATCTCTAGATAGTCTCCTTCTTCATCATAATAAACTCGCATTTTTCCTTTCATCTTGTTCTTATATGTCTCTCGAAATAAGCTGTTACAACAAAACCATGGTTATTTAAATACTTAACTGCAACTCTTAGATATTTTGATTTTTGTTTTCTATGCTTATAATATTTATAGTAATTATAAACATCATTATTACCTTCAATAATTTTATCAGGTTTTATCAAAGCTTGTTCTATTTCATAAGTATCCTGAATATCAGGGTGTTCTGGTTTTATATGTTCTCTCCATCTCTCTTCAAATAAATGTATTTTCCTTCCAGATTTATCCCTAATTTCAAAAATAATAGTCATATTGAAACAAAAATTATTTGGTTATATCTCTTAATCTCTTCATAGTTTCTTCATATTCTTTATCTTTTACTCGTCCTTCTCTTCTTACAGGAGTTCTAGAAATAGATCTTCTTGGTATTATTTGTCTTTGTCCTGTTCTTGTTGGTGTTCTTCCATAATATGAAGGTGCAGGAGGATAAGAAGGCCTATTAATCCTTTGAGGACCTTCTTTTGACTCAAAATTGCTTCTTCTTTTAAACCACCATATCCTTAATCTATTCCTGAAAATTATTGCTAATATAACTAGAATTATCAAAATTATTAAGATTATTATTAATAACCAATTTATCGATTTTTTTTCTATATTCCCACAGCAGATTTGTCCGAATGAACATTCATTATTATAAGCAGTTCTTTCTTCTTGATTATCAAAACATCCATCTTGACATGAATATCCTGCTTCTTCGCATTCATTTGATTGTTCTTCTATTAACAAACATTCTCCTAGACAACAACTATTTGTGTCTGATGCAATAACTTCTCCTATTGAACATCTGTTTCCTACTCCACAAATCTTTCCTAGTTTTTCAGAGCAAGTTTCTTGTTCTATATCAACCGAACAGCAAGTATCTGAAAGAGATGGGCAATAGAAGTTGCTTAGAGTGTTAACTAAAGAACACGCTCCTATTGGAATACAATTATATCCATAAGCTGGGTCTTCACATTGCGATGTTGAACCACCTCCACTACTTCCTGCAAGAGAGGGTGATTTTGGTGAAATTGAATAAAGAATAAGAGAGGTATCAGATTGCCAGCAGCCATTATCTTCTTGTAAGCTGAAAAGATAAGTTCTTGAATTTTCTACTTCTTCTACACTAAAACTATTCAATGCCAAAAGTGCTATAGCACTGTCATAAAGCCTGTTTCCGCTAGCTTCCCAATATTTTCCATTTTTCTGCTGCTCAATTAATCTTAGATAATAATCATCTCCATAGGATAATATTTGCAAGAATGCGTATGGAAGGAATTTTTTGTTGTCATTCTCGTCTGCAAAAGCAGAGATATAGGGTATGTAAACAGAATAGTCTTCTCCCATCTTTGAAAGAGCTAATGCAGCCCATAATGTTCCTTCATAATCACAGGAATTAGATGTTGAAAAGCAATAGGAATCAACTTTTTCTATTGTATCGTCACCTGCCGGAGCTGAATGAGTATCTCCAGAAACATAAAACACATTACTCCTTGGTTTTTGGTATATTAATGTGGATATAAAATTTTGGTCACAGGAAATTGTATAATTTTTGGATATATCTTTTATCTCAAACCAATAATTGTTATATGCTTTTTGAAGGCCTGCTGGATTTGTTCCTGAGATTTTCTTATCTTCATTTATTGTAAAAGAAACCCCATTTACTTTACATTGGGTTTTATTAATAGCATCAATTTCAAGATACCATTTAAGTCCTGTGTCAGATTTTCTTTTTGATAATAACCAAGCAAGATAGGGATCTATATCTTCATTTACATTATTAAGAGCGAGCATTGCTATAGCAGTTGATTTTACATTGCAGGAACCGGAATCAGTAGAACTAAAGCAATCACCATTTTTTTTATCGTTCAATAATTGCACACATTTAGACTGGAGATTAGAATCATATGAAATAGCAAGAAGATTAAATGCGGCTTCGGTTGTGCTTCTAGTATTCCCGCAATTATCATTTAATCTCTGTTCCAGACATGCATATCCCTTATCAATGTCGCTTACTCCTGCATCCTGTGATAATAAAGATGGAATTAAAAATAAAAAAAGTAATATAAATAGTATAATTAATAATATAAACCCCTTTCTTTGTTTCATAAAAATTTAAGGTTATTGAGGTATTTAAATATTTTTAGTTAAACCCAACATTTAAAAATATTTAATTCTTGTAATAGTTAATAAAAAAAGAGTGTAAAATGGGTTGGAAAAACTGGGCTTATTGGGTGAGGGGAGGAGTAATAGGATTAATTTATTCTCTTATAATTGCTTTATGGAGTTTAAAAATAGTCCTTACTGCATCTGATTCTACTTCATCAGGATTTGCATTAATTTTTTTGAACCTATTTCTAAATTTTCCTTCTTATTTTATTTTTAGTCTTCTTGTTGATTTATTACCTTACGTTGACGAGATGCTTGCTATGGTTATTATATCCTTTCCAATTAATTTTATAATATTTGCAATAATTGGTTGGTTATACGGAAAAATAAAAAATAGATAATTTATTATCATTAATTCCTATTTTGAAAATATTTTTCTGCAACTCAAAAAAATATTTTAGTATATAGATACATATGATTCTTTTTTGTATTGAGTTTTTTAGGTTATATGAATTTTATTTGGATAAAAAACCGCAGCATTTAATCCACACCAAATCTTAATTCTATAGGTTCTATGTTAAAAACATATATTTATAAAGATACATTAATTACTTGCATATTAAGTAATTAATGTTAAATTATCAAGGAAATATGAAAAATAAGACTAATAATGAAAAGTATAAGAAAGGAATAACGCCTCTTTCTCAAAAGGAAGTAGAAATAATAGCTTGGCTTGAATTTTATCAAAAATATTTTTTTATAATAAAAGATATTGAACATTTTTTTACTAATAAAAAACAAAGATACAATACTATACAAAGACTTCTTAAAAAAAAGAGGGTAGTCAAACTTAACAAAGATAAATATTATCTTATCCCAATAAAAGCAAGAACAGGTGGGTGGGCTGAAGACTCGTTTATAATTGCTGATGAAATGTTTAATGGGGAAAATTATTTTGTTGGGGGGTGGAGCGCTGCAAACTACTGGAGGCTTACAGACCAAATACCTTTTTGGATAGAAGTTTTTACGACAAAAAGACAGGGAAAGAAAGTTATCCTTAATACTAAATTTATTTTTAGAAGGACAACTCTTAAAAAGATTAAAAAGGCGATAGTTAGAGAAATAGATAAACATACTTTTTTAATAATGAATAAAAAGGAAATGAAAAAATGGATGAAATCAAGAGAATTCCTAGTATAGAATTAAATGTAATTGTCTCTCAACATGACTTTGAAAGAAAGTTGCTTGTTAAAGACTACTACATCACTTTAATCCTTTATTTAATAAAAGATATAAAGGGAATCTATTTTAAAGGAGGAACTGCACTTCAAAAGATATTCTTAGACCATTCTCGATTAAGTGAAGATATTGATTTTACATTAATAATAAACGAGAAAGAAGTTCAAAAGGAAATTTCAGATATTATTGAAAAATCTGGATTGTTTACAGGAATTATAGAGGGTAAAAATGTTGACGGTTTCTTACGAATGATTGTAAAATACAACTCTGAACTTGGAGAGGGAGAGATTTTTATTGACCTAAACAAAAGAGCAGCACTTCTAAAAAAACCTGAAGAGCATAAAATCAATCATTTCTATTCTCCTTTTATTCCAGAGTTCTCAATAAAGACACTTGCAAAAGAAGAAATGATTGCAGAGAAATTAAAAGCAGCAGTAACAAGAAACAAACCAAGAGACCATTATGATGTTTATATGATAATTAAAAACAACTTGCCGATAAACATTTCTCTTGCAGAAGAAAAATGCAAAGGTTCAGGAGAGGAGTTTTCAATCATAAGGATGTTCAATAAAGCAAATAAATTAAAATTTCGGTGGGATAGAGATATGGCCCCTTTAATTTCTGAAGATATAACTTTTGAAGAGATGATAAAGTTTCTTGCAAATCATTTCAAATTAAAAGAGCATAAGGAAAAAGTTAAAGAGAAGAAGAAAAGCAAATAAATATTTGATTTTTTATAGTTAAATTTTATCTTCCACAACTTGTGTATTATTTTCCATTCGTAAACTAAAAACATGTATATTAGTTTTTGTTTTGAAACTTATGAATTAGATTTATGAACATAAAGACTTATTTATTTCCATGAAAATATTTTTTTATTGCGTAATTGACTGGATTCTTAATAGCCCTACATAAAGCATCTGGTTTGCAAACACCTAAAGCAGCGTAATTTGGCTTGTCACAGTTCGGGGGAAGGATTGCTCCCTTTTTTCTATACCATATTAATTGAGATTTTATATAACCTTCCTCTAGAGGTTTGTAATTCTTTTTATTCCACTCAGAAATTCTTCTCTCTAATTCTTCATCTGATATTCCCAGTGATTTAAAGAAATTTATTAAGAGGAATAATGCCCTTTTTCTTCCGTCATTTTTTATTCCGGATAAAAGCAACTTCATGCATGGAGGAAATATATTTTCATTCGGATTTTTTATTTCAATTTTCCTGTTATCAAAATTTTTATCTTTGAAATTCTCTCTAATTTTCTTTTTTTCTGTTTTTGTTTCATTTTCTTTTTTCTGTTTTTGCTCTTTCCAATCCAATGCCTGTAATAATAACTCTCTTGCTTCATCCGGTGTTGGTTTTGGATAGTAATCCCTTATTTCTACTTTTAAAGGATTGGCGTCTGTTATCTGAAAATTTTTTATATTATTTTTATCAATAACTATTGATGAAAGGGAGGTTTTTTCATGTAGGCTATATGGCATACGAAAAAGATGCCTTGATGAAACTAATATTAAATCTGCATCTATTAATCTCTCTGTTGCAAACCTTTCTTTTTCCTCAAATAATTCTGGATTTTGACTTGAATTTTTGCTGCAAAAATTGCAGACATATATTTCTTTTTTATCTATTTCTATTAATTCTTTTCTGCATTCTGGACATTTTGATTTTTTTCTATTATTATAAGTTTCTTCTTTTGTTGTTATCTTATTCTTGCAATATTTACAAAACCAGGTTATAAGAAAACTTTTTTCAGAAGGTCTTCCACATGATTTACATTCCCTTATTATAAGTTCTTCTTCCTTTTTTCCGGTTTTTCTTGAAAGGTCTTTTATATTTGATTCTTCAAATATACTCTCCTCCAATTTTGGCTTTATTAGATAAGACAGATATTCGCATATTAGTCTTGGCCATTCCGGGAACATATCCTTTGTTTTATTACCATAAATCTCTTCCGGGAAGGCTTTCCATGGAATTATAATATGAAATCCACGATTTCCTGAAAATTTTACCCCTATATTTTTTATCCCATGAAATTCCAGAATTTTAATTAATAAATCAGCATATATTTTACTATATTCTAAATAAGGAGAATCTATATCAAGAAGCAAATCATATCCTATTTTTAATTCCTTTATATCTTCATCAGACATATTATTTGAAATTTCAAGCGGATCTTTCCATAATTCCTCGGAACAATGAAAAGAAGTGGCTCCTTTTTTGACCTGTTCTGATATATCTTCTTTATATTGAAAATTATCAGGTCTTTTACCAAATACTTCATAATATCTTGGTATACATTCCCTGTTTTTTGAAAAGTCAAAAATAGCATTTTTTACATCTTTTAGATTATAGTATAGAGATGTTAATTCTCTTATTCTCTTTTCTTTAAAGTCTATTTCCTTTATTTCTGAATTATCTTCCAAATTAATCGTCCTCCTTTGTTTATATCAATTTTTGTGTCCATAAATCTAAAACATATTATTTAAAGATATATGGTCAATAGATTTAGTGTTTTAGATTTTGGATCACAAGAAAATCATATGATTTTCTGTGCAGAAAAGGACCATAAAAGCCTTTTCTTGCATCCCAAAAACCCAATGTCCAAAATGTAAGGGTTTTTCTGATTTATATATTTATATAATAACTTATTCTATATGATAATAATCTTTAAAAATAAATGCAGGTTTTATTCTATTACAAAAAATAAGGTATATTTTTGATATATTAAAATGCTATTAAAATTGGAGAATCCTAAGATTTTTTCAGATATTATAGGGATTATATCTGAATTGGTTTTAGAGGTAAGACTGAAAGTGAGTAAAGAGGGCATGAGCATAATTGCAATTGACCCTGCAAATGTTGCAATGGTGTCATTTTATCTTCCAGGCAGTTCGATAACTGAATTGAATATCGAAAAAGATGAAATTTTGGGTTTAAGCCTTGAAAATTTAAAGGCAGTGCTAAGAAGAGTAAAATTAGGAAGTGTTCTTGTAATGTCTACTCATGAAAATGAATTAAGATTGCAAATTCATGACAAAATTAAAAGAGAATTTAATCTTGCTCTTATTGAAATTGAAAGTGAGGAGAAAAAACTGCCGAATCTTGAATTCAATAGTATGATTGAAATGTCATCAAATGATTTTGCTGAAGCAATTGAAGATGCACGTGTTGTAGCAGATGCTTGTTCATTTATTTCTGAACCTGACAAGTTTGTAATTCTTGCCAAAGGTTCTCTTAATTCTTTTAAATCAGAATTTTCTTCAGATGAAATAAGTGTAACATCACAAAGAGCAAATGCAAAATACTCGCTTGAATACCTACAGAAAATGATCAAAGCAGTAAAATTAACAGAGAGAGTAAAAATAAATTTTTCTGATGATTATCCCTTAAAATTGGAATTTTCTGATAATAATTTCAGATTAGATTTTGTCCTAGCACCAAGGGTTGAAACTGAAGATTAGGATAAAAAAATATTTAAAATTAAGCTACTCTAGATTCCAAATTATTATTTTCAGAATTATTATATGTTTCTTTTACAACTTCTTCGCTAGCTTTTGATCTTTCTTGATTTGTATTTATATAATTATAGGAATTATTACTTAATATTTTTGATATTATCACGCAACTAATTCCACAAGAGATCCCCATCATTATTTTGTCAGCTATGTCCATAGAAGGTATTTCTATAGGAGAAATATATGGTGCTAAGATTGTTCCAATTCCAATTGCTAGTAAAGGAGATGAGTCTCTATTTTTTCTGTTTTTATAACTGTTATACATATCTAATTACATTATTTTTATTCTTTATAAATATTTTCTACAGAAACGTTTATTACTCAATAATATTTAGTAATATTAAATAATATAATCACAAAGTTTTTAAATTAGTATTACTAAGTAATATAAATTAATATATTATAATACTAAAGATTTTAGGAGAAAGAAGGTGGTTAAAAAAAGAATATCTGCAACTATAGATGAGAAAACAGAGAAAATTATAGATTTACTTCTTAAAGATGGAACTTATAGAAATAAATCTCATGTTATTGAAAAAGCTATTGAACTGTTAAAAAAAGAGGTGGAAAATGATAAAAATAAGAAAAAATAAAAAGTCCCAAATAACTATTTTTATAATTTTGGGTATATTAATTTTTGTTGTGATAACTTTATTCTTCATAATAAAAAATCCCCCTCAATTTTCTTTAAATGATGATCAAAACCCGCAATCTTATATTGAATCATGTGCAAAAGAAGCCACTGAGGAAGCAATTGATAAAATGTTGCCAAGAGGAGGAGATGTGAATCCAAAGGGTAGTGTTTTATATGAAGGAATAGAAAGAACTTATCTCTGCTATACTGCAAAATATTATGAGTCTTGTATTAATCAGAGACCTGATTTAATAAAACATCTGGAAGATGAAATAACTAATGATATAAGAGGTAAAATTTCATCTTGTTTTGATAATATAAAAAATAATTTTGATGAAAGTTATGATGTTTCTATGGGTGAGATGTATATTAAAACAAAGTTATACCCAAAACAAATTTTAGTTGATATCAAAAGAGATTTTGAAATGAGAAAAGATGAAAGTTCTAGAAAGTTTGATGAATTTAAAGTTGTATTGGTCCATCCTTTATACGAATTATCCTCAACTGCGATAGAAATAACCAATCAAGAGGCTCATTTCTGCAATTTTGATTATCTGGGGTTTATGATCATTTATCCTAAATATGATTTAGATAAATTTGAGACTGGTGATGGTGACACAATTTATACAGTCAGAGACAGAAGTACAAACAAAGAATTTATTTTTGCAATTAGAAGCTGTGTTTTGCCTCCAGGAATATTAGTA
>Ga0209541_10010024_pt1 | contig 15209 bp, 20 predicted proteins | sample RifCSPlowO2_01_FD_184027 | JGI IMG/M metagenome (GOLD analysis project Ga0209541, IMG submission 184027) | Groundwater microbial communities from Rifle, Colorado - Rifle CSP2_plank lowO2_0.1 (SPAdes) (version 2) | ecosystem: Environmental > Aquatic > Deep subsurface > Groundwater | place...
AGTTTTAACTAGCTCATTGAATTCATAATCATTTATAGAATAAATATTTATCTCTCTTCGCTAAATAGCTACGACCCCATCTTGAAAGATAGGGATTTCTTTTTAGTTAAGAAAGTTACAGAAACAAATTATGTTATGGAAAAGAAAAACAAGCAAATATTGTGAATTCTGCAATAAAAAATTTATTTACATTAAAAGATTTGATTGGTGTTCAAGTTAAAGAGGAGGATAAAGAAAAATGAAAATAATATCTTACATATATGATTTTTTGTCTCTTGTTTTTGAAAAAGAAGAATTGAAAAAAGCAGTAAAAGAAATTATCTTATTTGGGAGTGTTGCTAAGGGTGTTTTTGATAAAAAAAGTGATATTGATTTGTTTTTTAATATGGATAAAGCTCAGGAAGAAAAATCAGAAAAATTAATTAGAGAAGCATTAAAAAGTTTTCAAATTAAAGCAGAAAAAACATGGCATCTTAAAAATATTGATTATCCTATAAATTTAATTGTTGGAGATCTGAATGACGAAACATGGGATAATTTAAGAGATGAAATAGCAAGTGGGGGGATTATTCTATATGGAAATTATAAAAAAATTCCTGATAAATTAAACCAGAAATATCTTTTTTATTATTCACTAAATAATCTCCAGAGAAAAAGCAAAATGAGATTTATCAGAAAAATGTTTGGTTATACTATAAGAACAAAAAATAAAAAGTATCAGCAAAAAGGAATTACTGATGAAATTAATGGTTTAAAACTTGCTTCAAATGTAATTTTAGCAGACTCAAAAGATATTTTAAAAATAAAGGAATTATTCAGGGAATTTAAAATAAAATATAAAATTATTGAAACTTGGGTGAGATTGTAAAGTAGATATTTTTGACCTAGCAATTATAGGAAAAAATTATTGAAAAACTTGCTAGTTTATTAATTCTCCAATAAAATGATTTTGCTCTGTTTTGATTATTTTGACTTTTATAATTTTTCCAAGAAGATTTTTCTGACTTTTGAATAAAACTAATTTATATTCAGGACTTCTTGCAAGATAATTATTATTAAATTTATCATAGACTAAGACTGAGACTGGTTTATTAATCCAAAGTTTATTTTTCTCTAGCAGGACTTTTCTGAATAAACACATTAATTCAACTACTCTTCTTTTAGCTTCTTTTTTAGGAACTTGTTTTAATTCAGCAGCAGGAGTGCCTTTCATGGACCAGTACTTAGCCAAGTTAAGAACATCTGGCTGAATTTCTTTTACTAGATTTAGCGTTTCTTGATAATCTTCTTGAGTTTCTCCAGGATAAGCTACAATTATATCTGTAGCAATCGTTATATTGGGAATTTGTTTTCTAAATTTTTTTATTATATCTAGAAAATCTTGTTTTTTGTAAAATCTATTCATTGACTTGAGAATATTATTAGATGCTGATTGAAGAGGAATATGAAGAAATTTATATATTTTTTCATCTTTATAAATTTCTACTAAATCCTTGAGAATTGGAAGAACATGATTTGGATTCATCATTCCTAGCCTTATCCTGAATTTGCCATCTATTGCTAGAATTTTTCTTAATAATTCTATTAGTTCATTTTTTCCCCTATCTAATCCATAAGCAGAGTTATCCTGACTTGTTAACCATATTTCTTTGCAACCATTTTTTAAATCTGCCTGAATATTTTTTATTATATCTTCTTGGGGATATGAAAACAATTTTCCTTTTGCAAATCTTGTTATACAGAAATTACACTGGCCTAAACAGCCTTCTAAAATCTGGGTTATTCCAATTTTTTTGACTTCATTTGATTTTGGAAGATTAAGCTTTATTTCCTTAGAATTAATAAAAAAATCATTTTCTATATAATTATTCTCACTTATCTTTCTTATTAATTTAATAATACTTTTAATTTGGTGATTGCTTAATAAATATAAATTATTTTTTTGCAATTCATTTTTTCTTACATCAGGCATGCATCCTGCAATTATTAAAGGCTTATTTAGTTTTTCAAGTTCTAGAATCCTTGCTTCAATTTTCTTTTCAGTTGGCTCTTTTACTATACAAGTATTAATAATTAGGACGTCTGCTAACTCTGGATTAGATGTTAGTTCTAAGCCAGATTGCAGGATTAATCCTTTTATTATTTCTGAATTATTAAGATTAGCTGAACATCCATAAGTTTCTATAAAAATAAATTTTGGAGTCATAAAACTCTAGAGAAGATAAGATATATAAATGCTGTTTTATTAAGGATAGTATGAAAAAAGGCATCTTATTACTTATTGTAATTCTTTTAGTTTTGGCTTTGCCTATTTTAGTTTATGCAGATTATGGCAGCAATACGACTGCTAATTTAATAACAAATCAAACAGTAAATATAAATGTAACACCAGACATAACAATAATTGCAAATATATCAGATACAACTGAAATAAGAATAAATACCAATATAACAATTGCAGATGAAAATGTGAGAATAGGCAAAAAAATTGATGGCAATGGAATAGAGGTAAACCTAAGCATTATAAGAACTATAACAAGAAGCTGTGATAGAGAAGATAATAAGGTTGAATGCCAAAGAAATATGTATAAAGAAATTAAGATTGAAAGAACAAAAGATAATGAGACAAGAATAAGAAGTAAGAATGTCTCTGTAGTAATTAATGGAGAGATAGAAACAGATGAGGATAATAAAACTTATTTTAAATTGAATAATATCTCAAGAGAAGTTAAGATAATGCCTGATACTGCATCTGAAAGAGCAATAGAAAGATTAGGAATAAAAGTTTGCAATGAGAGCAATAACTGCACTATTCAATTAAAAGAAGTTGGGCAGGGAAATAAGGCAAGATTAAAATATGTTGTTATGGCTTTGAAAGAGAGAAAATTTTTATTCTGGAATTGGAAAAAGCTAGTAAAAACAGAAGTTGATGCAGAGACTGGGGAAGCCAGTTAATTTTTATTTTTCTTATTTTTTATTATTTGAGATACAAATTGAATGATGTTATATCAACGGAAATTAATTTTCGGAAGAAAATTTTTCCTTGATACCGCAAAATTCTATTGAATTTTAGGGCCCAGAAAACATATGGATGTTTTCCTTGGGATAGTAAATTAAATTAAAACATCTGAAAATTAATTTCATTTACTATAAATTATTCAAATGACATTATTGATAGGAGAGATAATGTAAATTATATGGGAAGAAATTACATCTCTTCAATAGACAACTCGAGGATTTCTTTACTTAAATTGTCTTGATTTTCTTTTTCTTTCTTTAATTATCTCTCTTCCTATTTTTATGGCTTCTTTATTGTTTAATGTGCCTGCAAAATTAGTTATGCCAGTTTTTCTTTTTGTTATATTAATTTACATCTCTTCTATGACTAAACCAGATATTCTTTTGAAATGGCTTAGATTTCTAGTAAATAATGATTGTTTGTTGCTGATAGATATTGCAGCAATAAACAGATCTAGCTGATCAATTAATTCTCCCCGACTTTTTAGTTCTTTAAATATTTCTGCGGCCTTTTCTGAAGAGCTATAATTAAAATCAAGAATTTTTAGATTTTTCAAAAATTCATACCCTTTTTCTTCTTCATTAAATTTTGAAAATCCTTTTAAAATCTCGAAAACATTTATTGAAGTAGTAGTTAATTCGCCATTTTCTTCCAATTGAATTATTTTTTCAACGACACCTTTTTTATTATTTAAAAAATCAATTATGATATCAGAATCTATACACACCATTATAACATCCTTCTTGAAATTTTTTTTCTATCTTCTTCTATTTCTTTCTTCATGGCTTTTGCTTTTTCATCAGAGAGAATCCCAACAAAATTCAACAAATTACTTTTTTTTCTCTCTTTTGTGATAGTTACAATCACTTCGCTGAAACTCATCCCATCCTTCATTCTTCTAAGTTCTTCATATGCTTCATCAGAGATTGAAATTACTTTTGTCATGTCGGAAATGGTTTATTTGGGTTCGGTTCCATTTCCGAGCATCCAGAAAACCCAACAAAACTCAAGGTTTTCTTGATGTATGCATGTATGCATGCAGGTATTTAAATGTTTCGTTTTCTAATTTTACATCTCTTCCATAACATCTATGCCAAGAAGATTAAAAGAAGATTTTACAACAATTTTAAAGGCAGCTACTAAAGCTAATCTAAATTCTTCCTGCGGTGAATTTATTACAGGGCATGCATGATAAAATTCATTGAATATTTGAGCTAACTGGAAAGAGTAATTTGCAATTATTGCAGGATTTAACTGCTTGTAAGATTGCTGGATAATTTCTGGAAATTCTGCTAGTTTTTTTATTAATTCTGTTTCATGGATTTCAGGGAGATGTTTTATTTCTGAGCCTGCTTTTTTCCTGCTCTTTCTTATTATTGAAGAAGCTCTTGCATAAGAATATTGAATATAAAGCCCAGTATCACCTTCAAAATTAAGAGCATCTTCTTTTGTGAATACAATTACTTTATTTGGAGATTGTCTTAGCATGGAAAATTTTATTGCAGATATTGAAATTTTCAAAGCGCGATTTTCTAATTCTTTTTCTTTTATATCTGGAAATCTTTTTTTAATCTCTTGCTTTGCATATTCAACAACTTCTTTTTTAAATGATGAATATAAGATATTATCTCCTGTTCTTGAACTCATTTTTCCAGTAGGGAGCCTAACCATCCCGTAATTAACGTGAATACATTTTTCTCTATTTTTAAAATTCATCAGTTCTAAAGTCTTAAATAACTGCTGAAAATGTAAATTCTGCTCATCTGCAACCATATAAATACACTTATCCAGTTTATAATCATTAAACTTTTTCTCTATCAGAGCGAGATCTTTCCCAGAATATAAGACTGTCCCATCTTTTCTCAGTAAAACCCAGACATTTAAACCATATTCATTTAAATCCATAATAGTGGCTTCATCTGAAATCTTTGCTATGCCTTTTTTCTCCAATTCTTGAGAGATTTCTTTTCCTCTTTTTTCTACTTGAGATTCAAAATAATATTTATTAAAATGAGTATTAAGCTCTTTATAGATAATTTCTAAAGCATCTAAACTAATTTTTCTAGTTTTCTTCCATAATTCCATTAGCTTTTTGTCTTTGCTTGATTCCAGAGATCTATTAATTTCATCAACTTGCTCTTGAAGCGTTTCATTTTCTGCTAGTCTTTTTACAGCATCTACATAAATAGAAGCTATCCATTGCTCATCTGCAGCAATTTTCTCTTTAAAGTGATTTTTGGAATAATTCCAAATCCATTTTGCAACATGCATGCCTGTATCTCCTTGATAATTTGCTCTTATGACTTTATTTCCTTTAAATTCACAGACTCTTGATAATGATTCTCCTACTGATGTTCCTCTTATATGCCTCACATGAAAGGCTTTGTGAGTATTAGCTTGTGAGAACTCAACCATAACCAATTCTTTATCTTTCCCCTTTCCAAATTTATCTTTTTCTTTTAGTATTTGCTTTATAACCTCAGAAGCAAGATTTTTTTTATTTATAAAAAAATTCAGATATGCTCCTTGTGCATTTACTCCTGAGATTTCTTTAGGCAGTTTTTTGTTTAAATTTAAAGATAATTGAGTAGAAATGTCTACAGGGCTTTTTCTAAGCTCTTTAGCTAAAGAGAAGCAGGGAAAAGCAAAGTCTCCAAGCTCAGAATTCGGAGGAATTTCTATTAAATTTATTATTTCTTCTTCTTCTTTCTTAAGTTCTTTTGCGAGCAATTTTGTTATAATCTCTTTCATACAGGAAGAAAGAAAATAGAGATTAATAAATCTTATTGATGTGTTAAGTAAAGTGTCAAACTTGATATTTCTCAATATTTGATGCTTATACAAAAAGACATTGATATTTTATTATTTATGTCTTCGGCAGATAGAGAAAGATATAAGACAATGGGAAATATTTATAATTTTTACTATAGATTATATACTATTAATTAAAAATAATTGAGTATCAGAAAATATAAGCAGCTGAGATTAAGGCAGTCTGCATATTGGCACTTTAAATTAAGAAGATGACTTGCTATGAGGCTGGCCTAGAGGATAATATGAAAAAGTTTCTTTTTGTTTCTGCATGCCTCCATATATAACAACCCCTGCTCCTGGGTTGCCTAATCTCTGCAATACTGCATTTACATTCTTGAGAGTTGTTTCAAGCCCTTTTTCCCTGTATAATCTTTCACCTTCTCCAGTAATACTTACTTGCTTAAGATTTGTTGCTCCAAAATTACTTCTTAAGATCAATAATCTAGCAAGAGTTTCTTCATTTGCAGGATGTTCAATTGCATTTAATCTTTGGTAATATACTCTGAACATTTTCTCCCTTGCATTATAGGGATTATTTTCTTCAGGAGATTTAAAATATTGCTTGTGTGGCAGACTATCTTTGGGATGTTGAGAAGAAACAGGTTTAGAAGCAGATATGCCTAATTTTTTTCTTACTCTGTCTAAAAATCCCATAATCTTGTATATTTTAATAGATTAAAAGTTTTATGATAGTGCAATATAATCTTTATTTCTTGATAAAGTTAGTAGGATTTCCACATTCAGGGCAGAACTTTTCATTTCCTTCAAGAATTTTCCCGCACTTTTCACATTTAGGGGCTGGTTTTGTAACTTCTATAACTGCTTTATAACCAGATTTTCCTGAAACTAGCTTTCCAAATAAATTAGCAATTTCATCAGAATTTTGAATTCTGTTCATCTCTGTTTGTACATAACTTGCGTTTGCCATCTTTTTATAATTTTATTTTGTATTTAAGGTTTTTAAATATTATTATTTTACGATATTGCAACTTGCTGTAATCTCCTCTATTTTTTGAATGATATAAGATAGCTTAAAATATTATATTTACATTCATCTAACTGCTTTCAATAAAAAAACAGATGATAGTTTAGTTTATTAATGATATCAAAGCAAATCAATAAGAAGTCTGCTTATTTTTTTAGTAGTATTTTTAAAAATAATACTATAATAACTTGATAGCATATTATTTTATAAAGCCTCCAGAGAGATTTGCACTCTCGACCTTTGCTTTTTTCTCATGTCGGAGAAGTTGATACTTCTCCGAGCACCTAAAAAATTTACATTTTTCAGGTATACGAAAGCACTGCTCTACTAACTGAGCTATGGGGGCGCTAAGAAACAAATGTTTCTTTAGCATAATCATCCTTTATTAGTATAACAAGCTTTTTATATCTAAAGTTTTCTAGAAGAAAACTCTAAGAGATAAAAACCCGAAGGTTTTTATATCTCTTTCTCTCTATAATAAAATAAGGCATAGAAAATAAAATGAATCTTGAAAAGAGCAAATATTTGATTTTATCTATATTAGGATTCCTTTTTATATTTCTGCTTATAGTAACTATCTTATATTACACTCAGCCAAGACTAGTTCCTGGAGAACCATTAACTTGCAAGACAATTATACAGAATGGAGAGCCAAGCAAGAAAATTGATATTGTTTTCTTTTTCGATAATATTAATGAAGAAATTGCACAAGAATATATTAATTATCTTTTAGATATTGTGCCATTTAAAGATAATAAAGGGAAATTTAATTTTTATTCTGTAAATGCTGCGCCTGATTGTAGCATACAATCAGGAATATTAGTTTGCTACTCTAGAAGCCTTGTTCAAGCAGCAGCATTATGCCCTGATGATTATATTGTAGTATTATCAAAGCAGACCTCCAGCATAAGAAGCTCTGCTTATATTAATCTAATTAGTGTAAATACTGAAAATCCAAAGAGTGTTGTAATTCACGAATTTGCACATATATTTGCAAATCTTGCTGATGAATATATTCCTTCAGTTATTCCAAGAGGAAGCAAGAATTGTGTTTCTAGCTGCGATAAATTTAAATCAGAAACAGATGGATGTTATCAAGGATGTTCTCAAGATTCTTATCTTAGGAGCGTAGATTCAGGAGTTATGAGGACATTAAGAACAAATAATTATGGAAAATTTGATACTGAAATATTAAATGAGAATTTGGATAAATATGAATAAAATAATAATTTTTATTTTTGTAATCTTATCTTTATTACTCGGAGCTGTGATAATTAATTCTGAAAATAATATATGCAATCAAGATTATATTTCTTTGGAATTAAGATATAATGGGGAATTTTCCTTAGTAAATAAAAGCCTGGAAAAAGGATGTGCTCCTGAATTAAATCATATCGCTGGCTTCAGATACAGCTATAATCTAACAGGAGATAATAAAAGCTTGTATTCTGCTGATTTTAATCCAACTTTGCTTTATTCTGATGGTTTTGCTGAAGATATAGAAGGAAATGTAGAAGAAATCCAGCAGGATTTCTTTATCCTGCTGCCAAGCCCAAAAGAAGCTGAAAAAGTTGAATTATATGATAATAATACTAAAATACTGGAAATTCCAGTTTATGATGTGGGAGCTGCATCCTGCAGGATATGATAATTAGAAAGATGAATAAGTAAAATGGGGTTAAAATTTGTGAATTTAAACAAGAAAGCTATGAATGCAATAATTATAATTTTAATAATAATAGCTTTGTCTTTGGCTGCTGCTTATCTTTTATATTATAATATAACAAAGATAACTAAAGAACAGTTTGGAGATGAAGTTTCTTGTTTTGATTCGCTGGCGATAACTCCCAGCTTTTTTATTAAAAATGCCTGCTATCTTAATCATGAAGAGATTGTTGTAAATGTTGAGAGAAAGACTGACGCCTTGAATATTATAAATATTAAATTTGCTTTTATTGGAGATAATGTAGCTAGATGGCAGATTACAGATAATAAATGTTCTGATGCCAGGACAATAGTTTCTAAGTATGGGGGATATAATACTCTTTTAGGTTTAGATTCTGAGATAAATTATGTTTTTAATGCTTCTGGTTTAGATGCAAAAAAGCAAGTAAAACTTATAATTACACAGAATTCTAAAGGAAAAGAATTAAGCTGTCTAGTTGATACAAGGAATATTGCAGAAAGATGCTAAGCTTTTTTCTTGACTTACATTTAAAAACTAGTCTATCTTATACCTCTTATGAAAAAAAAGTATAAAATTATTCTTTATATTTTTACTGCTTTAATGATATTAAGCATGATTGTTGGACAATGGAATTTAACTATTTATTTTATCCCCTTAATATTTTTATTTATATTTCTTGGCATTTTTTGCTTTGAAAGGCAAACATTAAAACCAATTTATATTTCTTTTATAGTTGGGTTGATTTTTGGAACTCTTGCTTCTATTTTGACTATTTATTCTTTATGTGCGGGAGATCGCTGCCAAGATGCACTCGGAGCAGCAGCATTTGTAGTTTTTGCATTACCTGCTGGAATTTTTTTCTTCTTATTGCCACTGATTATTGGAATGCGTGTTTCTTACAAGAAAACAAAAAATAAAATTGTATTTTGGTTCATAATTCCTCTTGTTATAATATTTATTTTGGTTTTTCTATTTTTAGTATATATGTTTTATTTTATTTATCTATATACCCCACAGCTTGCTGTGGGGACAAGCTAAAGAAAAACAATTAAACCACTAATTCTTCAAAAGTAAATGGAAGATTTATGCAAGGCAAGCCATAAAGTTTTCAGGTTAAAATATCATTTTGTAATTTGTATAAAATATAGAAAAGACCTGTTTCTTAATGAGAATTATACTGCCAGCATTAAAAAAATCTGTGAAGGATTGCAAGAAAGATATCATTTAAAGTTTGAAACATTAGGATTTGATGAAGACCATGTTCACTTTATGCTTCAATCATTAACAACTATTTATTCTCCTGCTAAAATATTTCAAGTTGTTAAAAGCATCACTGCAATTAAAATGTTTGAGCTGCATAATGAAATCAAAGAAGAATTATGGGGTGGAGAGTTTTGGAGTGACGGCGGTTATGTTGCTTCAGTTGGTGAGGGTATTAATGCTGACATAATAAGAGATTATATTCAAAAGCAAGGCCGAAAAGGAGAGCAATTAAAGTTGTATAATTTTGTCTAGATGCTCCGCAGCTTGCTGCGGAGAGGTTCACTCAACCAAAAATAATTTGAGACAATTAGATAGAACACAAAGTTGATACTCGGGCTATAAAAGAGAGTTGCTAGAAAAGCTTTTTAATAATGCTGTATATATCTTAGCAGCAGGAGTAGCAAAGTGGTCAAATGCGCAAGCTTCAGATAAACTTTTAGGAAAGGTTCCCAAAAGGTCGGGCTTACACAGCCCTCAAAAGAAAAAGCTTGTCTCTTAGTGGGTTCGTAGGTTCAAATCCTATCTCCTGCATAAGGCTTACTTTCTTTAGAAAAGAAAGTTTCCCTGGAAATCAAAGAAACTATTTTAGAAAGGTTTTTTAAAGTAATATTTCTGTGTAAGTATGAAAATCCTCTGGATTTTCATGCGGGGGTAGCAAAGTGGTCAAATGCGCAGGACTTAAGAATTCTTAAGTAATCCTGTGGCTTAGTGCCTTCGAAGGTTCAAATCCTTCCTCCCGCATATAGTCCTTTTGGTATCTGGGCGTGATGTCGATTTAACCCAATAAGATTATAATACTTACAAATCTTCAATAACAATGGTAAATGCAGTAATTTTTGATATGGATGGAGTTTTAGTAGATTCAAACAGGTATGTTTGGCAATCATTTGAAGAAGTTCTTAAGCCGTATAATATTAAATTTACAAAAGAAGAAATAAGGGCTCAATTAGGCAACTCCTTAAAAGACATAATTGCAGGATGGAATAAAAAATATAATCTTAATTTAGTCGATGTGGATAAATTTTCGAGAGAAGCGGGGGAGATTCAATTTAAGTTAATGAAAAATGAAAAACCAGACTTATTTTTAATAAAATTTTTAGAATCCCTAAAAAAACACAATATTCCTATGGGAGTGGGCACTTCTTCAAAGAAATGGCGAGCTGAAAAAATGCTTAAAGTTCTCAAAATAGAAAAATACTTTTCAGCATTAGTTACGGCAGACGATGTAACAGAACATAAACCAAATCCCCATGTCTTCTTAGAGGTTGCAAAGAGACTTTCTATTAATCCAATAGATTGTGTGGTAATAGAAGATGCTGAAAGTGGAATAGAAGCTGCAAAAAGAGGAAACATGAAAGCGATTGGATTTTTAAGAGAACAAAATACTAGGGACGAATTCAAAAAGGCAGACCTAATAATAAACTCTTTCTCAGAAATAGGTTATGAAGATATTAGAAAATTATAGTTTTATTTATACAAACCCTCGTGGTTTAATACTAATCTTTTTCTATAGAATTTATGGATTCAACAGATATGGAAGAAACCCTGCAAAAACTAAAGGAAATCTTAGAATATCTGTCACAACAGGGTGGTCGACAAGTTTTAAAAACTCCCTCCAGCGATGACATCAGCAATGGATTGTCCTACAAAATACATACAAAATTTATAAACAACCGAGATGGACAGACAATTGTACAAAAATAATACAAGAGATATATAAAACAAAATATGTACCGATTTCGATACAGGAGTGTTATAAACAAAAACACCCTAAATAAAATATGAAAATAGATCCATACAAACACGAAGAAAAATACTTACAATGGAAAGAGAAAACACAATCAGCAATCCCAGAAATAACGAAGGCTAATTCTGATATAATTAAACAATACTTGCAAGATATGGAGCAAGGATTAAATGTTTCTGTTTCTTCTAAGAAAGGCTCGAGAAGTTTCATAAGGCTTAATGTGTTAAGACAAAGATTAACTTTTCTTGCTAAACAATTTGAAGCGAGGTTTGGTTTGGATAGTATTCTTAATATTTCCGAGCATCAATTATTTCAGTTTTTCTTAGATATGAGAAGCGGAGTAATTGCAAGAAAAGACGGAGGGAAACTAAAGTCTGCCAAAGATTTTGTTAGAGATTTTAAGGCTTTTTGGCACTGGCATCAGAAGGTTAATAGAAAACAAGATATAGAAATTAAAGATATAACCGTAGATTTAGACCCAAGTGGAGAAAAGCCAGATTGGGTTTATTTGACAGAGGAACAAGTTAAGAAATTAGCTAGTTCTGCAAGATCTGACTATCAAACCTTAATCTGGTTTTTGTTTGATTCTGGAATTAGAAGCCCTACTGAACTGATGAATATTAGGGTTTCTGATTTTTATAATGATTTTAAGGAATTGAACATAAGGGAAGAAGTAAGCAAGACTTTCGGAAGAAGGATCAAGCTATTGATATGCCCACATTTAATAAAAAATTATGTTCAAACCCTAAATCTGGGCAAAGATGATTATTTGTTTACAACATCACCATTTGCAGTAAATAAGTACCTTAAACACCTTGCAAAGCGGGTTCTTGGCGATGAAAAAAGCCCTGCTGGTGAGAAATACTCACATCTTACTATGTATGATTTCAGGCATATTTCTTGCTGTTATTGGTTGCCGAGATATAAGTCAGAATCTGCCTTAAAATATAGATTTGGCTGGAAAAACTCAGATAAAATTCATTATTACTCTGAGCTTTTAGGTATGAAAGATACAATCTCAGAAGATGACTTATTAGTTGATGTTACTAAAGTTGAGATTGAAAAAAGACTGGATAAAGCTGAGAAAGAAAACCTAATTTTAAGGGAAGGTAATGAACATTTAAAGTTACAAATAGCTAAAATTGAGAAAGTTACCGCTTTGATTTATAGGGAGATGAAGATTAATCAGGAGTTTGAGTTATGAACAAAGAAAAAGAATTAGAAAAAGAGGTTGAAAAATTGAAGAAACAGGCAAGAAGGCAGAAGTGGATAAATTTGTTTTTGATATTTAATAATTCTTAGAAATAGGCAAATTTGCCACCAAAAAAAGCAGATGTAGTAATAGGTTGTTCGACGCTAAAAATGCCAAATAATCGAAAAATGACACTGACATATATAGCATCTTTGCCACTAACTTGACTGGTGGCAGATAAAAGAAAGGTTTATATACATATTATATTTCACCTAATAAGGTGAATTAAGCTATGAATAAAATAGACACTATACTGAGAGAAGCAAAAGGCAAGATACTGACAAGAAATGAATTTGATAGCTTGGCAACTAAATATAAATTTGATAAAGATACTCTCAGAAGAGTTATGCTAAACAAAAAGTATCTTATTACAATCTTTAGGGGCGTTTATTATTTGAAGGGTTATGAAGAAAAGAAATTCAATTCCTTAAAATACTCTCCTTACGAACTCTTAGCTATTGGCTTGGAAAAGAAGGGGATTAGATGGTATTTTGGATTAAACACTGCTTTGAAATTTTTAGGCTTGACTCATGAAGTCTTTCCTATAAATATTGTAATTAATGATAAGTTTAACAGGATTAAACCTATGAAAATAGTGGGATCAAGCTTCTTTTTTGTTAAGCTAAAACCTTCTCTGTTTTTTGATTTAAAAGAAGAGAAAACAAATAACAAAATTACGCTTTATTATAGTAATATAGAAAAAACACTTCTAGATATGATTTACTTAAAGAAAGACATAGACTTAAATGAATATAAATTTAATAAACCTCTTTTCCTTAAGCAATCAAAGAAGTATAACCGAATAGTAAAAAAGAGGATAAAGGAGATACTAAATGGAAATAGATAAAGACAAATTTAAGAGTTTTCTAACATCAATAAGAGATAAGACAAAGATAACCGCTATAGAGCTAATTGAAAAGGACTTTTATCTTAATGTATTACTTTCAAAGCTCAATCTGGAAGGCTATGCTTTCAAGGGTGGAACTTGCCTTGCTAAGGCTTACCTTGATTACTTTAGATTTTCAGAGGACTTAGATTTTACTTTTATTAATCAAAAGCTCTGGGAAGGAAAATCAACCAAAAGTATAAAGAAGATTTGCAAAGAGAAGATTGATGCTTTTGGAGAGCAACTTGAAAAGATAGGATTTGACTTTAAATTTAATAAAAAAGATATAAAATATGTAATGCTAGGAAGCAATAATAAGCTTGTAACTTTCAAAGTTTATTATAACTCTGTTTTAACAGGGAATCCTTCTTTTATTAAGATTCAAATTAATTTCTTAGAAAAGATTATGTTTGCTCCTCAAACAAAAGAATTACTTCCATTAATCAAGCCAAGTCAATTCACAAAAGAAGATCAAATTTACTTTAAAGAGTTCCTTGAATTTTATAAGCCAATAAAAATTGAAGTTTATGATATTAGAGAGATTATTACTGAGAAAGCACGTTCATTGCTAACAAGAAAAGCAATTAAATCAAGAGATGCTATTGACCTTCTTTTTATTTATCAGAAATTTAAGATAAAACCTCAAGATTTATTGAAAGAAACAAAAGAGAAACTCTTGTGTTCAATAAATGCCTATGATAAGTACAAGAATAACTTGCTTTTATCCAAAGATAAGCTTCAAACATTGGAGTTTCAGTATGACGAAGTTAGACCTCTTGTAATAAAACCATTTAACAAAGAAGATTTTGATGCTTATATTGAAGAACTTAAACTTTTACTGATTGATTTAGTTAAAGATATAAATTAAGCAGAATTCGCCACCATGAGAATAGGCATAAATATCTCCTTCTCGTCGTTAAATTCCGTACAAAGTTCCAATGTGGCACTCCCAAATACCAAAAAATTCTTAGCTAGAATTTTAGGGTGTTCAGAGAAAAGAAGTTTCTCTGACATAGAGTATTTGCCACTAAGGAGATAACAGGCTGATTAGGCTTTTATTATTTCTATCGTGATGAATTTAAAATGTTTCTATTGGAAATCCAAACCATATAGGAATCTTTAAGGGGTTTATATTCATTTCTTAATTTTTTTATATTTGTCCAGCCAGCACCAACACCTGGGCAGGATTTGTCTATACAGACCCCTGCAAAAGGGTCGATATAAAATGGATATGCCGCACAAATAGGAGGCCTATTAGAGTAAATAGAACATATTCCATCTTTATGAAATGGGCAGGATTTGTCTTTATTTAACTTAATAAACCAAATATAGTTTTTTTTGTCAAAATATATTTTATCTTTATTGCTTGTTGTCTTTATAAAATTAAGTGTTTTTTTATTCAAGGGAATATCAGAAAATCCATGAAAAGAAAGAGAACAGAGATTTGTTTGGACTCCTTTAGAGCTTAACCCAAAATAAAATGCCATAATTTATAAACCCAAAATTCTATATTATTTAATGAGAAAAGAGGATACTGACAAACTTTGGTTAGCAAC
>Ga0209541_10010025_pt1 | contig 15209 bp, 20 predicted proteins | sample RifCSPlowO2_01_FD_184027 | JGI IMG/M metagenome (GOLD analysis project Ga0209541, IMG submission 184027) | Groundwater microbial communities from Rifle, Colorado - Rifle CSP2_plank lowO2_0.1 (SPAdes) (version 2) | ecosystem: Environmental > Aquatic > Deep subsurface > Groundwater | place...
AATGGTTGGTAAAATTTTTCTTCAAAGACTTTTTGAGGTTTGTCAGGCAACTCCTTGAATATTACCTCTGGTCCGAAATCAACATGCTTAAATAAACCCCTCTCAGCTTTGTACACCTCTTTTGGTGCAGTTCTGTCTAAGTCCCAAACTGTTCCATGAATTGTGTTGATATTTGTATCTTGAAGTTGTTCTCTTATTGATCTTACTAGCTCAGAATACCTCACTCCCTGTGGGTTTTGCTTTAATATTTCAACAGCTTTCTGTTTGATTTTGTCTTTGGTAGTTAAGAACATATGTGGCTTATTGTTACTAACTCTTTTAAGCATTTCTATTGTAGCTTACGGAATAATTATTTTGCCCCTAAATCCAGGGCAAGCTTATTTTTTGCAAGAGGGTACATTCTTACAGAGTCATTATAATGGATATCAGAGAACTTCGCGATTTCAGGAGATATGCGGATTACGAGGGAATTTCCTGATTTTGTAATCCGGGCTTGTTTTTCTAACCCGAAAAGTTTTCTTCTTTTCACTTCTTTTTCTATTTCCTGAAGCGTTTCATCATTGAGATATTCAGAACCACACTGACTGCAGACCTCGCAGGGGCGTACCCCAAAATCAATGCCAAAAAATTCTACTTGAGTATATGCTTTCTTCAGCTTTCCACCGCAATTGCACGGATAGGGAAGAATGCTTCTGCCATTTGTATTTTTGTTTACCATGTTTTCACCTTACTCCCTTCAAGCTTTTCAAATAGTCAAGCACCATCTGCGACCAACCCTCTAATTTTTCATAATGCCGCTGGATTTCTGCAATGGGCAGAAACCCTATTGCCTGTAGTTTTCCTGATTCTTTGACGCTGAGTTCTGATGAGGGAAGGTCAAGCAGAAATACTGCACCAAGATGCACCTTGTCCACGGGTTCGCGATTGCGGTTGAGGAATCCGAGGAGTTTTAATTTTCCCTGCTGCGGGAGATGGAGTTCTTCCTGGATTTCGCGGAGGGCTGCGGTGGTTAAAGTGTCCTGAGATTCATCCTGAGGATTGATATGACCATCGATGCCGAGAGAATATTTTTCATGTAGCCTGGATTCCTGGGCTTTTTGCAGGCGCTTATAGAGGAAGAAGGTGTTTTTATGCCTGAGAATAATATAAGGAATAATTTGCATGAAGAGTTCATCCTGTTCCATTTCATTGCGGGGCTTGAAATGTGCATATCCAGAGATTCTGGAGAGGATTTCTTTGCAATCGCGAGCATTCTTGATGCCTTCGAAATATTCTTCTGGATACATGAGCAGGACATTTCTCCTGATAACGAGGATTTGTTCTTGCTGTTGTGTGTTATGTGTGTTAGACATAGTAATATTGGTTCTTCTGGCGTTGTTGGATATCGAGCTGGGAGCCGGGTTTGTTGATTCTTCTTCTGCCTGATTCTTTATCTGTGCGGTAGGTGATGTCGAGGAGCTTTAGTAGCTTGTTCATACCTGCCTCCTTTGATAGAGGCTCGTGCACTTGCCCTGATTTGCCAGGAATGCCTTCAAACACCAGCATGGAGTCTGCCAGGTAATCCATGAACTGGATGTCGTGGTCGATGATTATTGCTGCGAGCTCTTTTTTCTGAATGAATTCCTTGATGATTTCTGCTACCTTCAGCCGGTCTTCCACATCAATGAATGCTGAGGGCTCATCCATGGTGATGAGTTCTGCATCTTTGGAGAGGCAGGCAGCAATGTGTGTTTTTTGCAGCTCACCCCCGGATAGGGTGGAGATTTGGTTTGTGAGAATGTGTTGTAACCCGAGCTTTTCGAGGAGGTTCTGCTTATACCACCCTGTATTGTAATTGGCTCCTGCAGCTTCCTTGAGGAATTCTTCGACGGTTGCTTCGATGCTGCTGTTGAGGTATTGGGGCTTGTAGGCAAGCTTGATATTTTCAATTTCTCCCTTATCTGGCTGCTCGAGACCAGCGATGAGCTTGAGGAATGTGGACTTGCCTAAAGCGTTTGCTCCTACGATGCCAAGGACTTCTCCCTTATGGAGGGTGCCAGGAGAGGCTTTTAATGAGAATGTTGTGTAGGATTTTTCCAATGTGGGGTAGGAAAAGAGGATTTGGGGGTTCTTTAGCTGTTCTTTTGGGGCTGAGGCAAACTTGATGGAGTAGTCACGGAACCTGAGGTTTTCGTCTGGGATAAAACCGTCGAGATATTCATTAATGCCTCTTCTGACTGCTTTTGAAGTTGAGAATACCCCATATGCAGAGGGCTCTCCGTATACAATCTGGATTTCGTCTGAGATATAATCCAATGCTGTTAAATCGTGCTCAATGACTATGCAGGTAGCATCGAGGGTGAGCTCTTTGATTAATCTTGCTGCTTTGATTCTGGTGGTGATGTCGAGGAAAGACATGGGTTCATCTAAGTAATAGACGTCTGCTTTTTTCAACAAGCAGGCAGCAATGGCTATTTTTTGCAGCTCACCTCCGGAGAGGTCCTGCAGCGAGCGTGTTTCGAGCTGTTGCAGGTTTAATTCCTGCTTCAGCCTGGGAAGCAAATTACGCTCATCTACTTTTTTTAGCAGATCGCGGACCTTGCCTTGATACGCTTGCGGGAGCAGCTCGATACGCTGGGGCTTGTATGAAATTTTGAGGTTGCCTGAGAAAAGCTTTTGAAGATATTTTCCGAGCAAGGATGTTGAGTATTTCTCGAGAATTTCGGCGTCCTGAATTTCTTCCTGGTAATCACCCAGGTTGGGCTTAAGTGTGTGAGAGAGTAATGCAAGCGCCGTGGATTTTCCAATGCCGTTTCTTCCCAGAATGCCGGTGATGGTGGATTCCTTGGGAATTGGTAGGTCGTAGAGCCTGAACATGTTTTTGCCATACTGATGGATGGGCCGGCCTTTTTCTTCGGGAAGCCTGACGATTTTAATGGCTTCGAAGGGGCACATCTTTGCAGAGATTTTATGAGCTTCCATGACGACAAGTTCATCAATCTCTGATTTCCCATGCACTTCAGAGAGATGGAAACCCTCGCCGCCTGAGCGGTTTAAGGGGTCGTATTTAATGCACTCGAGCTTGCATTTATTCGGGAAGCAGAGGTATTTGTTGACGATTGCGGCGACTTTTTTTGGCATAGACGGGGTTAAGGATTAATGTTAATAAGGGTTGAGGTTTTATTTTAGCTACTTTAAAGTAATTACTATTAGAAAAGTTTATAAACCCTGGATTTTTGGTAGGGGCATGGCTGATGAGAAGAAATCCATAGCTTTAGAGGAGTTGAATGGAGAGCGTGGTAGCGAGGGGTATATTGGGAGGGAGCTTGCTATTCGGGGTTTAAACGAACAGGGTTTACCCGAAAGATTATCTTTAAATCCGAGGGAGCTCAGTTATTATAGTGTTCGTAAGGATAGATTGATAGCCCTTGCTCAGCTTCTTTTCGGAGATAAAAACAATACCGCATTTGTTTTATTTCCTTATGGTGTGGAGGGCACTGGCGGGAGGGTTATTGGACTTGAGCAGTATTTAGGGCCTGGAAGTGGGGGAATGTGTAGAAGGGACTTTTTTGAGCATCTTGAAACTGTGCCGGACCAAGAAAAGGTGGTTATTGCTTTATCCCAATCCTTGGAGCCTTTAGGGGGGGATGGAGGTGTTAAGGAAACAAGAGCAAGTAATGTTGAAGAGGCTGTCGGAGAAATAAATGGTGCTGCTCATGTTTATGTCGATAAATTAACTGCCCTCTTACACAGATATGGGGCAAGGAGCATTGAAGATTTGGAAAAAATACCGAGGGCACTCGTTGCGCCTGAGAAATTGGGGATTGGTAAAATGCAGGACCCTTTAGAAAGGATTATGGAAATTTTAAGAGAGGATCATGTTCCTGTGCTTTACACTGCACATTCTATTAGGCAGGCAAGTAAAAGATTTCAGAGTTCTTCTCTTAAGCCAGATCAAAATGATTTAAATCATGCAATGGCAGTTATGCTGTATACGATGATTGATTTAGAGGCTTTGATTAAAGCGCATCCTGGTGATGAAGGATTTGATTTTACCTTGGAGGATATGCTGAAGATTGCGTTCGCTGCATATAGTCATGATATTGGGTTATGGGTTAAACCCAAGGGAGTTAATGGAAGTGAAGCTGTGAAAAATCATCCGTCGTGGGGGGCTCAGCTCTATAACTTATTAAGGGGCAAGGATGAAGGGTTTAGGTTATTGGGGGACGAGAGATACCAAACGCTCATTTTAGGGCATCATGCTGGAATTAATGGCGTTTCAAAATACCCGGATAATGGTGGAGAAATCGTTTTTCATCCTGCTTCTGTTGGGAAATTGGATTTGGGGGATAAACTTGCTTTACCTAGACAATTGTTATTTACTTATGAGTTTTTGCTTTCAAAAGCCGGGGGGTGGTTGAGGGAGCAGAGGTCTTTGGATGAGATTGATGAAAAAGTAAAGGAAAGAGGCTGGAAGTCTGGAAGGGATTATTTGGGTTTTTCTGGAATGAACTCGCTTAAACTTGGGTTAGGTGATGAAAATCTACTTCAGCCTTTTGTTTTAAGGCGGGTGATTACTACTACCGGGATTTATCCTGCAGGAAGTGATGTTCGGATGGAACAAAAACCGAGCGACAACCCCAGGCATACCTCGAAATTTAAGTTTAATGGGTTTCAGGGGCGAGTTCAAGCCGATGGGACGATTATGCTTACGTATGATGATAAAGGCAATGATCTTTATTTCAAGGGACCTGTCGATTTAAGAAAAGGGCTAAGAGAGCAGGTTGATTTAACATTGTTGAGAATCTGACTGATAATGCTTTAATCCTTCAATATTCCTTAATTTTGTCTCTTTATACAGGAAATTTCTGAATTTGTTATTGATTTTTACTCCCTGTTTTTGCAATCCTGAATTTAATTTGCCATAAAGCTTTTTCCCTTCTTTATCTAGGTCTGTAAGGATGATTATTTCTTCTTCATTAGATATCTCATCTATGATTGATGGAATTGATTTTTTGCTTAGCTGGATGATATTGTTGATTCCAAATTCTTTTAACGCTAAAGAATCTTTTTTGCCCTCTACTATGATTAATCTGTTATTAATTTTTAGCTGCTCTATTTCCCTGATAAAATCTTCCTTGAGCTCTGGCTGCATTACAAATGGGAAGATAGAGAGGTTTTTAAAGCTGTTTATGATTGGCGAGAAGAGGGATTAATAAGTGTTCCTTACATTAAGGCTTTGCTATCTTCCAGAGCAATTTGAACTGATTTTTATAACTGAGAGCATTTTCTTTATTTTTTATTACTATGGCAATAGGTGGTTTGGCTGTCCAGATGAGTAAAATAATTGTGTCTTTGTAGATTATTGTGTCTGTGAAACTTGAGTATTCTTGAGGATAAAATCTTGATTTCCCATAATATGCTCGTAAAAGCTTTGGATTGCTTTTCTTTAATTCTTCTGTGAAGATGCAGTATGAGACGATTTTATATTTCTTCTTTCTTGCCTGCCAGAGATTCCAATATGATCCCATGATCTCTTTGAAGAGACCTGAGACACCAAAATCATAATATTCTCCATGAGGTTTTAACTCCTCAAGCATCTTATCCAGAACCGAGTGTATGCCTTTTACTCCGGTGTATACCATAATCTCTTGCTTTTCCTTTGCTGTTTTTGCTCTTTCATCCAAATCAGGGAGAATAGCTAACAGCTTTTCCTGTTTTTCTTTTAAGATGTCCAAGAACCTTTCAGGGGCTACAGCCTGAAAATATTGTTTCTTTCCTTTGATAATGGATGATACTAGCCCTTTTTCTTTTAAGCGCTGTAATATTTGGTAGGTTGTTCCCCTGTGAAGACCTGTTTTTTTAATAATGGGTCCTGCCAGAGTTGAGCCTGTTTCTAAAAGTGCAAGGTAAATTTTTGATTCTGCCTCTGATAGTCCTAAATCCATAATGGTTTCTAATTCGGTCATAAAAGCAGACCTTTGTTTGTACATATAACCTTTACTATTTTGTCATCTTAAATAGGACTACAATAATTTATATGCTTTTTCCGAGAGAGCCGCCTAAGGTGAGATATGGCGGAACCAAGATTGGATTTAGAAAATCTAGAGCAGGAATTGGGAGAGCATTCAGCTAGGGACTTTTTTAACTATGCAAGAAGCGGGTATTTAGGAACCAACAAAAAAGATAGAAACTTAGAATCTGTTCTCGGTAAGATAAGCCAACGATTAAGGGTAGCTCCTGAACAACTTTGGGCATCACAAAAATTTCAATTACTTTTTAGGGCCACAAAGCCAGAACATCTCAAACTTCTTGGTTTGGGGCAGTATGCAAAAGAAGCAGAAGATGCAGTAAATGCTGGGAGGGTTATGAGCCTTTTGCCTTATAATCTTATGATGGAGGATACAACAATAAAAAAATTTATCCCCTCCAGAGCAGATAAATTTTCTGGAAATTGGAGGCATAGCATGGACCCTTATGGGATTTTTAGAGGGATGGATAGGGTTATTGCAAGAGATAAGGAAGGGAATGAAACTTATCTTGCAACAAGGAAGTTTTCTTATGCTGTTCTTGCGAATATAATTGAAGCTTGTCATATTGGATGCGATGGCTGTTATAAAGGTTCAATGGTGAGAACAGCATTATCTTCTCTTGCTGAGATATATCCAGAATATGCAGAAATAAAGAAGCAATTGAATCTTCAAGAGGAACGAGCTGAAAAACAAGCAGAACTTCTCACAAAATGGCTCAATCAAAATCCAGAAGTAGATACCATAGTCATAAGTGGCGGAGAACCAACTTTATTTTCAAATAGAGCCCTAGAAAACATATTACAGCAATATGCCAAAGCAGAACATATAAAAGTTGTAAGGATGTGCACTTCTTCTGTCTTTCAAGGAATGTGGTATAGGATAGATGATGAATTTACGCGAATATTACATGATTTTGAAAAAGAGACTGGAAAACAATTTTACATTAATGCCCATGTTACTGATGACTTTCAATTGTCTGCACCTGAAGCGAGGATGGCTGTTAAAAAACTTGAAGGAATAGGAATTACAATTCATCTTCAAATGCCTCTTCAAGAAGGCATTAATTTTCAAAGAGAGGACCTTGCTTGGAGCGTTGAAAAGTTAAAAAGAATTTCAAAGCAGGCTTATTGTCTGGGCGTAATTCCTTATAAGATGATTGTTGATATGCACTCACCCTCTCATCCTGACTTAACAGTGCCTTTAGAAACAGTTACCAAGGTTATTGCTTTTTTAGACCAACATCTTGAGCATTCTGACCATGAAAGATGGCAGGCTTATAACATTCTTCATGAGCAGGGAAACCTTTACCTAACCGCTTATCCTCATTTTACTGCTCTTAAAGAGATTGATGCTGTTAATCAAAAAGTGATTTATTTTATCCCTAAGGTTGAATTTGGTGATTTGAAAAAGATATGTGTCCATACCTATGAGGAGCCTTTACTTCCTGGACATAATGATGACCCCGATAGTTTAGCCCGTCCTTGTGATGATGATATACTGGAGAAAATAGATAAAGTTAGGGTAGCTTATTTTGCATTAAAAGAAAGAATAAGAGCTCTTGAGGCAGGATCGTTACCCCTTCAACAGAAGATGCATAATATAGAAAAATTAGAATACGAGTTTTATACTCTTTCAGGTATATTCTATCCGGTTAATGAGCCTTTATCGGTTTGATGATTTCGGAAAGGCTTTTTAATGCGCGTTTTTTAATGCATTTATGGTAAAATGCGAACTTTGTAAGAAAACAATTGATGAGACTTTTTTGGGCAAGCTGATTGGGACTTATATTACAGAAGGGAAGAAAAAGAAAGCGGTTTGCCGGGAATGCCAAAGAGATACCCCATTAGATGAAATAAGGAAGAAACTTTAATATGCCCCTGTAGCTTAGTCCGGTAAATTTTGCCGAAAGCATTCGCTTCGTACATCGGTTTTTCCGATAGAAAGAGCGAAGGACCGCAGGTTCAAATCCTGCCTGGGGCTAAATTTTCTTCTGTTACTTTATTTAGGTAGTTACAAAGCGCAAGCTTTTTAAAGAGTGATTTCTGCATCTCTTATGTATAAACCTTTTTTCTTTGTAAAAGAAAAAACGTTTGCGAAAAAAGAAACAGAATCAAGAAATCCTTTGAGGAAAGAAAAGCGGTTTAGGGAAAAATGAAACAATTTGTTATTACAAAGAAAATTGCGAAGCATGGAAAGCAGAATGTGGTAGTTATTCCTAGAGTGCTGGAAGATGAATTGAAAGCTGGGACAGTAGCGAAGATTACTTTTGATGTTGTGAGAGAGGTGGAGGAGGGGGAAGATGGGTGAGGCTGCACCTTTAACAGGATTGCATGGAGGTTTTGGCTTGTCTTGGGAGGAATTGAAATTTCTTGAATCCCAAAGGTATAGGATTGTAAAGAAACTGGGAGAAGGAGATACACGAAATGTTTTTTTAGCTCAATATTCTAAAGATGATTTTGTTCAGTTTAGAGTTTTAAATATTCCTAAAGAGGTTTTGAATCAGGATTCTCCTACAACAAGAATCAACTTTGATAGGGGGGATTTAAATCGAAGAGAGACGTTATCTGCCAGTGCGCTTATTCATCCCCACATTATAACGCTTTTGGACACTTTTCAGTTTAATGGGAAGACAATAAATGTTGAAGAGTATTTTGAAGCAGAGAGCTTAGAAGGGGTTGTTTTTAATGACAGGAAGAGATTTGAAAATGTTTTTTCTCAGGTATCGGATGCTGTACTTTATATGCACTCGGATAGAAGATATTTACATAGGGATATTAAGCTTTCCAATATTCTTGTTAATGAAAAAGATTTGGTTAAACTGGATGACTTGCAAAATAGTGCGCCAATAGACAGCATTGAAGAACTTTTATTGCCTACGAGGGGGGCGACTCAAAATGCCCATCCTAGGGTTTTGAATGATTTTATGCAGAGTATTCCCACAAGGTGCACTGAAAAGACGGATGTTTATGCGCTTGCTTGCAGCATGTACAAAGGCATTACTGGTAATGACGCTTTTTCATACAGATTAAGATTTGATGCTGAAGGTAACCCTATCGCTCTTAAAAATGAAACTATAAATGTATCGCTTTTTGATGGTGATAGGAAGATTTCCCTTATTAATCGGAGAGAACATGAAAGAACACTGAATAATGTTCTTAAGAAACTGCCTAGATGGGCTCGAAGGTATAAAGATTTGCTTAGAAGGGGAATGACTCTTGGTGAGGATGGGTATAATAAACATAATCCTATTACTGAATTTAGGGAGGATTTTAAATATGCTTCAAAGGATAATGTGTGGGATTGGTTAAAAGAACCTGTAGTAAGATATGTTGGGGTTAGTTTAATTGCTCTTGCTGGGTTGCTTGGTTATGCTTTTCAAGAAGTTTTACGCGATGCAGAAACAAAATTTACTCACCTTACTGAAGAAAGCAAGCAATACTCTGTTGGGGCTTTATGGGATGGGAAGAATCTGGAGATTGGGAATAATTATGTAAGTATGGAGATGAGTGCTTATAAGATAAGAGATTTGAGCCAGGATTCGGAGAAAGGTGTTTTGTGTGTGAATCAAGGAGATACCCTGCGAGTAGGGATAGCTGCGCACGAGCATGCAATAGCTGCGCGGAATGGGCTTCAAGGGCCATATATTAATGGAAAGGTTTATTTTGAGGGGTGGCCTGGGAAGGAGTTTATTGTGGATGCATGGCCTTATAATGGGGCTGTTTTATATGGGGGAGCTGAGGGATATTTTCATGGAAATTTTTCTGGTGAGCTTATTGTTCCTGAAGATATGAAGGAGGGGGTTAGGCTTTTGATTGCTGAATTTTATGCTCCTGAAAAAGACTATAATGGCTTGCATTTTTTGCAGCCCGGTAAAGTTATGAACAGAAAAGTATTGCCTGTTGTTGTTGGTGCACCAAGAGACACTGTTAATCTGCATTATCTTCTCTTAGATGGCTATACCGATCAGGCTGATTTTACAAATTTTAATGATCCAACATCTAGGTTGAGCCCTGGATTGGTGTATACTGTCGCTTTGCCTGAAGAGCATTTTTTTCACGCTGAGAACTCGTTTAAGAGAGGATATAATGATGGCGGATTTGGGCTCAGACTTCCTGCTGCTCGAAATGAAACTGAGAAAATATTAAAGATTGGTGTGCTCTCGGGTGGGAGAAACGTGTTTGAAACTTACTTGCCTGTGAAAGGAAAGCCTGTTGGTGATAAATTCTGGTGGGATTTTGCTATTCCTGGTAGGGATTTTCCTAAGAGATTGGAAGGAATGAGGTTAGGAAAGTATTAATCCTGATAATGGAGAGGATGATAAGTAGAATTGCCTTATTGCTGATGCTAGATGGTATGTTATGATGGATTCTTCTCCCCTGCTGGATTTTAATAATTCATATGAGTTTTTGTAGATGAATTCTTTTTCAAGGCTGTGGATGTCTTCCAGGAATGCTGGGTTTTTTTCTGTGTATGCTTTTTGTATTAATATTGCGAGGGATTTTGCATCTTTTAATAATGAGAGGAATGCTTTTGATGGGTGCTTTCTTCCCAGGATTCTGTTTAATAAGTAGAGTTCTCTTTGGGCGTGGATGATTAAAGCGAGAAAAGTCCAAAGCAGGGTTGCATCTTTATTTGTGCTTTTTGAGATTACCCTTCTGCAGAAATTATCGTATTTCTGAATTCTTTCCTCGATTGCTTCAATTTCCTCCAAGGAAGATTGCTGTTGAAACCTGCGTTCTGTGGTTTCAAACAAATCGTGGATGGAATAGAAGATTTTCCTAAGGATGTTTTCAAACTGGTCCTGAGAGGGCTCTGTGATGTTTTCTACAATGCATGAAGACTGCTCTTTTTTTATTATTTCAAAACCTATTAATCTTGTTTTGATTGTATCGTTGAGAATTTTGAATTGCTTTTCACTTTCAAAGTTAATTTTAATCCTGTCAAAACCTCTTCTATAGGTGTTGGTTATTAAAGTTCTGATGAATGTTTCTGTTGGGCTTTTTAATTCAAGAATCGCTTCTTTTTTTGTTTCTATTGATGATGAGGAGATAAGAATGTTGTTATTTATGATTTCCAGGTTGATTTCCTTGCCTTTATCGAGTTTGTTGGAATGAATCCATTTTGAGGGCAGGGAAACCATTAATGTAGATGAGCCTTGCTTTACCAGCTTTCTTCTCATGGGGTTGTTGAGGATTATAGGTTTATAAACTTTTCTTATTTGTTTATAGATTTATACTGATATATATAGTTTAATAAAAATATTTATATTTATTACTTCTGGGTTTTCTTGTAACTTTAAGGGGGTTAAAATGAGCTTATATCGAGGATTAAGGAATGGAATTGGAATAGGATTGCTGGGATTAGCTTCGTTATTTCCTGGAAGGGCGGATGCTGGAGTAAAGGGGGATATAAGGTATTTTCATGCTGAAAAAAGCGTTCCTTCGTATTTAGAGCTTAACCTTAATTATGGGCTGCCTTTTGGGATAAAGGGGGCGAGCTGGATGGAGTTTTTTACTCGAAATGGTGAGAGGTTCAAATATGGAAAAGGATATTTGGGAAAAACCACTTTTACAAAGGTTGTTAATGGGGGTGGATTGAGGGTTGAGGTTAGGAATATTGACAAGCCATTTAGCCAAGCTGGATTTGGGGTGCAAGCTGGAATTCCTATACCCAAGAAAGCAAGCAAAAGATTTTCTGGGTTTTTGAAGTTCCTGCCTCTTTGGATTAATGATAAGGGAAAAGTGATGGACAATAGAGTGATTGCTGGTTATGGTGTTAATGTTAATCTACCTTATGGGTTTAATGCTGGCAGCTTTGGAGAAGTGAATATTCCTGAAGGCTTGAAAAGTGCGCAATGGGCTTATGGTGAGATTATTATGGGAAAGAGATTCAGGAATTTTAATTTTACTTATAATCCTGTTTTATTGGGAACTGGAAATTTTATGCCTAAATTAGAGCATAGGGTTACCGGGGTTGTGGGGTTTTAGGGAGGAGAAAAAGGTGAGAAGTAAAAAATCTGTGCAGAAAATGGCCGTGCCAAGTTGGAAAGACTCTGTAGCAGAAGATGAATACTTTCGGAGTGGTTGGACATTAGGTAAGCTGATGGCGAGAATTCATGAATTCCAAAGATATATTTATAATCCCGGAGTTATTAAAGAAGCTTCTGAATATAAACCTGCTGCAGATAAATTGGACTGGTATGAGAGAAATCTTAAACAAATGTATAGAGCATTAGACCATATTCATGCAGGGCTTGTTAAGAGAGAAGAGTTGCGAAGGGGGCTTGAAGGGTTAAGTGAGGCTTTGAAAGATGGCAATTGATTATGATAAGGTTACTTTTGAGGTTGGGGAGCAATTTCACGAGACTGGAGGGAGGAGCGTAGCGATTCTTAGAGATCGTATAGATTATCTTAGCCGAGAGAACCCTAGCTTTGATGAGCTGAAGAAGGGCTTGGAAAAAGAAGTTGCATCAACTTTTAGAAAATTTGACCCTTATTATGGTGTTTTAGCAATATATATAAGGGTAAATTCTCTTGGGCTTGAAAGAGTTCATCAAGCTTTAGATGATTTAAGAGAGGGTAAACCTGTTAAGTTAGAGGATGCTTTGAAATAAATTTAGTATACCTCTTTTTATTGAGAAATAGTTTACGAAATCTTCATATACTTGGTAGCACATTTTAGGAATATATGAACTGTCCAATCTGTAAGAAAGGTGAAATGAAAAAGATTAAAGATACTATTAGAGAGGATAATGTTGAATTTGAGGCATTTAAATGTGGTTCTTGTGGTGAAGAGATTATGGACATGAAGCAGCTTAAGGTTTTAGCTCTTGAAGCGAGAGAAAGATTTAAATAATTAGAGATGTAAGGTTAAACCATGAAAGGAGACAATAAGAAATCTAAGGGAAATAAAGGATTAATTCATTCTATTAAACAGGCCCAGAAAGACCCCCAGTTTATGAAGGAAGTTAGGAAATTTATTAGAATTACAACGAGTTAAAAATTATATTTCTTTTTTATTTACAAGGAAAAATTAGCTTAAGAATACATTTATAAAGTATGTTTCCTTATGGATTTTATGGGAAATTTTACAGCTATAATTAAAAGGGGAGAGAAGCAATTTGTAGCTTTATGCCCTGAGTTGGATGTTGTTAGCCAGGGGCATAGTGTTGAGGAAGCTCTAAAGAATCTTAAGGAAGCTGCTGAGCTTTACATTGAAGAGATGGGCGTTCCCGAATATGTTTCTTCTGCTGAAATGCTTGTTGCACAATTTGAGGTTAATTCTAATGGGAAAACTTCCCAGGCTCTCGGGCAAAGAAGTCATTAAAATTCTTGCTCAAAAAGGGTTCGTTCCCGTAAGGCAGAAAGGGAGCCACGTTATTTTAAAGAAGAAGATAGATGGACAAGAGATAGGTGTTGTTGTTCCAAACCATAAAGAAGTTGATAGAGGCACTTTACTTGAGATTATTCGTCAAGCGAAACTAACAAGAGAAGAATTTATGGGTTTGATATAATTAATACCCCTCTTTTTTATTTACCAACGTGGGCATTGGTTTTTTGCTGAGAAATGCCTTGAGGTTATTGCAGAAGATTTCTACACTTCTTTTATCGTATTCAAGAGTTGAGCCTGAGTGATGCGGGGTGATGAGGATGTTGTCAAGGGAGTAGAAGGGATTGGTTGAGGGCAAAGGCTCCTGCCTAAAGACGTCTAAGGCTGCACCTGCGATCTGTTTTGATTTTAATGCATGGATTAAATCATTGTCGTTAATTGCTGTTCCTCGCCCAATGTTGATTAGTATTGCTGATGATTTCATCAGCTTTAATTGTGGTTCTGAAATTATATTTTCTGTTTTACTTGTTGAAGGTAAGCAGAGGATAATATAATCAGCTTTCGGCAATTGCTTGTTGAGATCTTTTATTGAGTATATTTCATCTAAATATTTTATTTTTTCAACATTCCTTTTAATGCCGATGGTTTTGCAGCCAAAGGCTTTTGCTATAAAAGCGACTCTTTTACCAATTTCTCCTACACCTAGAATAAGAATTGTTTTACCATATAATTCTTCACTTCTTTTGTAAACCCATTGCTTTTTTTCCTGGTTGAGGATATGCTCTTTGAATCTGCGTTGGAAGCAGAGGATTGCTGCGAAGACGTGCTCTGAGATGGGGATGGGATGAATGCCACGGGAATTTGTTAATAGGATTTGGTTATTGATGAGTTCCGGGAAAAGGAGTTTGTCAACTCCGGCTGATGTGGAGTGAATCCAGCGAAGATTTTTTGCAGCAGCGAGCATTTCTTTATTAAATTTGCCAACGATGAGGATGTCGGCTGAAGGAAGATGCTGATGCACAAGGTCTTTCAGCAGTTCGCCTTTTGGGTTGGCATTGATAATTTCAAGTTTTGGGGAGAGCTTTTTAATTGCTTTTAACAGATATTCAGCATTATCGAAATCATCTAAGATGAGGAGTTTCATACCCAGGTGAAGAAAGCAGAGATTAAAAACTATTCGATGAGTTTCTTGCAGTATTTTTCCTTGATGATGACTCCGAGGATGTTCTTGCCTGTTGCGGGGTCCTGGAGGACTTTGATGCGGTAATCTTCCTTTTCGGTGGCTACTCTCACGTATTGGTTTGGCGGGGAACTTTTCATGATGCTGGTTAGATCTATCTTTGTTTTTATTGGGTTGTTATTGATGGAAAGAAGGGTTTCGCCTAAGGTGATGCCTGCTGTTTGCGCGGGGGAGGGTGCAGTAAACCTCATTATGATTAACCCGCAGGGCTCTTTGATGACCTGGTTATTGACATAGGTAGCGGTCACATAAAAAGTTGAGATGGAAAGCGGATTGAGGAGGAGAATAAAGAGCACAGCCCAGGAAAGATTTGCGCGGTTGATTTTTTCTGGCTTGCGGTAAGGATGATGTTCTCGGGTTATGAGCTTGTACACTTGGAGAATGCCGCAGGTCAAGGGGTAGTAAATTACGAGGGTGATGAGCAACGCCATGAAGGTGTTGAATATTTTTTCCAGTAATCCGAGGTCTGCGAGTACTGCTTGAATTCCAAATGCGGGAAGCGATACCGAAAGAATGATTAAAGAAAGGGCGATGATGATGTTTACAATCACCTTCTCTTTTGTTGGCTTGAGTACTTCTTTGAGTGACACCCCCTTCATGAGATGAAGATGCTATAAAAACGTTTCTCT
>Ga0209541_10010026_pt1 | contig 15207 bp, 10 predicted proteins | sample RifCSPlowO2_01_FD_184027 | JGI IMG/M metagenome (GOLD analysis project Ga0209541, IMG submission 184027) | Groundwater microbial communities from Rifle, Colorado - Rifle CSP2_plank lowO2_0.1 (SPAdes) (version 2) | ecosystem: Environmental > Aquatic > Deep subsurface > Groundwater | place...
AAAGGACTTGAACCTTCACGCCTTTCGGCACTAGTTCCTAAAACTAGCGTGTATACCAATTTCACCACATCCCCGGCGGATCTATTGTAACAAGCTGGGAGGCTTTTTGATTTCTTGGTAGCGCAGCGCGGGGGCGGCGGCATAGGCAACGCCCAAAACGAAGGAGATCAGTCCGCCAACAATTGGTGTGATACTCGGCAAAGACAAAACGACGCTAAAGAGGATGATACTGTAAATCGGCCAGGCGTAGCCTTTGGTCATATTCCAGCTGATGCTCAGGGCGTCCATAGACGTTGTTTGTTTATCCACCAAAATATAAGGGGCAAGGTATAACCGCCACAGCAAAATTACGCCGGGGATAATAAGCAAAATAAAGCCGACTATCAATATGAGGATTGTCATTAGGGCCAAACCGATCAGCTTAAACCAGAGGCCATTGCGCCATAGCTCGCTCCAAACAGTGGAGAAGGTTACTGTCTTTCCTTGAGCGGCGCGCAGGTTAAGAATAATTGCCAGAAAATAACTAATAATCGCACCAAAAAACAAGACGATAGCCAAAATAGTGCTGGCTGTCTCGACAGATGAATCAGACCCCACGTTCGGCCCCCACACTGAAGAACTAAAGGTATTTCCCCAATTCCAGCCGTCGCGCTGGCTATTATCTATCAACTGTATTGTCCCGGCAATCATCATCGCCGCTGGAATGGCATAGACTAGCGCGTAAACATTAAGGTTACGCCTGACAACGGCGTAGCTTTTGCCGAACAGGTCAAACGCATTTGTCAATCGCATGCCTGGTCTATTCTTTATCATGGAGTAAATATCTCACGCCGACATTAATCTGACAATCAGAATTAGGCTATAATAAGCGAAGTTATGGCACTATCTACCCAACCCTATAAGGGCACGAGGGACTTTTATCCGGAAGATAAAAGGCTCCAGAAGTGGATGTTTGGCAAAATGCGTGAGGTAGTGGAAAGCTTTGGCTACCAGGAATACGATGCTCCAATCCTAGAACCGCTTGATATATTTTTGGTCAAAACCGGTGAAGAAATAATTAACGACCAACTCTACTCATTTACCGACCGCGGCGGCCGCAAAGTAGCTATCAGGCCGGAAATGACGCCGAGCGTTAGCCGCATGGTGGCGGCGCGGCGCCAAGTACTGGCCTACCCCTTGCGTTGGTACAGCATTCCTAGTCTTTGGCGCTATGAGCGGCCGCAGCGCGGCCGCCTGCGCGAGCACTGGCAGCTAAATGTCGATATTTTCGGAGTGGCCGACATTTGCGCCGACCACGAAATCATCCTCATTGCCGATTCAATTCTCAAAGCCTTCAAAGCTCCAAAAAACAGTTACGAAATCAGGATTAGCAGCCGTAAATTGGTAGACTATTTCTTTCGGGAAATATTAAAACTTAATGCCCAGCAGTTCCATGACGCCAGCAAGCTCATCGATCGCTGGCACAAGATTGAAATACCTGATTTTGAAACCCAGCTAAAGGCAATCGTTGACGGTCACGGCCAAAAAAGACTCCTTGAGATTATTGGCACAAGTAGACTAGACGATTTGCCGGCCGAGGTAAAAAAACACAGTTCAGTCACGGAGCTAAAAAAACTGATGAGCCTGCTTAAAGAATCTGGTGTGGCAGCGGCCGCTTTCGATTTTTCGGTTATCCGCGGCATGGATTACTATGACGATATTATTTTTGAAGTTTTTGACACCAGTCCGGAAAATAATCGTTCGATGTTTGGCGGCGGTCGCTACAATGACCTAGTCAGCTTGTTCGGCGTCGAACCGGTGCCAACTGTCGGTTTTGGCATGGGCGACGTGACCCTGCAAAACTTTTTACAACTCCACAATTTACTGCCAAAACTGGAGCCTGAGGCCGACGCGGCGGTGATTTTAATCGGAGATGTTTACGAACAGGCACAACAAGTTCTGTCAGATTTACGAGCCAAAGGCTTACACCTAGCAGTAGATAGTACCGAGCGCAAGCTGGACGCCAAAATTAAAAACGCTGCCAAGTCGGGCGTAAAATATGCCATTTTCATTGGCGAGCAAGAACTAAAATCAGGCAAATTCAAGCTCAAGAACCTCGACTCCGGTGATGAAAAAGAACTATCAACTAAAGAAATCATTTCAAGTCTAATCTAGCAATTAACAGATAAAAATCCACGACAATGCACCGATCGGTGTATTGTCTTAACAAGCAATGACATTTATTTTAGGTATAATCATTACGAATGAAGGTTGAGAGGACGGATAAGTCGCCAACACAAGTTAGCTTGATAGTTTCTGCTGACCAGCAAGATTTGGCGCCAATTAAAGACCATGTGCTGAAGCATTTTGCCGGGAAAGTAAAGGTCCCGGGTTTCCGCTCCGGAACGGCGCCTGCCGCTTTGGTAGAAAAGCACGTTGAACAACGCGCCTTGGCCGATGAATTTATCGATCGCGCCCTCAACAGTCTTTATGGCCGGGCAATTGATCAGGAAAAACTGCGACCGGCTAGCAAACCGGAAGTTAGCCTTAAGAAATTTGTGCCTTTCACGGACCTGGAATTCGAAGTTCTTATTGATATTATTGGCCCGATAAAACTGCCTGATTATAAAAAGATAAAACTGACTAAGAAGTTGGCCGAAGTTACTACCGAGGACATAAATGGCGTTATCAAGTCATTGCAGCTGCGGGCTGCACAGCGAAATGAAGTTAACCGCGCGGCTAAGGCAGGCGACGAAGTGACAATTGATTTTCGAGGTACCGGTAAAGAAGGTCAGCCGATAGCTGGAGCGGACGGCAAGGGCTACCCTTTGCTGCTGGGCAGCGGCACTTTTATCCCAGGTTTCGAAGATAATCTAATTGGCGCCAATGCTGGCGGCAAATATGACTTCACAATCACATTCCCGAAGGATTACGGTGCCAAAGGTTTAGCCGGCAAACCGGTTACATTCGCCGTGGAAGTTAAAAAAGTCAGCGAAGTGGTGGAACCGATGGTTAATAATGAATTTGCTGGCAAAGTTGGGCCGTTCAAAACAGTCACCGAGTTAAATGCGGACATTAAAAAGCAGCTTAAAACCGAGAGGCAGTTGCAGGCCGATCGTGAATACGAAAACGAGCTAGTTAGGAAAATTACCGAAAAGTCCGAAGTTGATGTGCCAAAAAGCCTGGTCGATGAGCAAATAGCTCGTGGCGAGGAAGATGAAAAACGTGATCTTATGAACCGCGGCCAAACTTGGCAGGAACATCTGGAAGCCGAAGGCGTGAGCGCCGAGGAACACTTTGAACGCAAACGTCCGGAAGCCGAGCAAAGAGTCAAGGCTGGGTTGGTGCTGAGCGAAGTTGCCGAAAAGGAAGATATTTTTGTAACGCCCGAAGAACTGGAGACCCGTATCAAGATATTAAAAGGTCAGTACCAAGACCCACAGATGCAGGCCGAGCTAGACAAACCCGAAAACCAGCGCGACATAGCCGGTAGATTAATGACCGAAAAAACCATCGCCAAACTCGTCGAATATGTTAGGGAATAATGGTATAGTTACAAAAATGAGCAGCAGCCCATACGCGCGGTTTGAACCACATCCGGTTAAACGAGGATGGGGAGATTTAGAATGTGATCCAGATGAAGGCGGCCAGACAAGCTACTACCAAGGAGAAGTTACCGGCATCACTCAAGTAGTTAAACTCATGCATAATTTAGCGGCAGGTCGGGCACCAACAGAGGGCTTAGAGCATATACCAAAAGATCAGCGTATTTTTGAATTCGATGATCCGGAGCCATTTGCCTCACGATTGCGTAGATTAGGGCGCGGTCTTCTTCATCTGTAATTCATTGATAATTGATCATTGATAATTTATTGAAAAATGTAAATTGTGAATTGAAAATTGTCCGCCAGAGGCGGACTGGCACTCTTGACGGCAGAGTGCTAATTTAATATGATGTTTTGTATATGAATAAGCCAGCTAGTCAGATCTTAGTGCCGACGGTTATTGAGCAAGAGGGGCGTTTTGAGAGAGCCTATGATATTTACAGCCGCCTGTTGCGTGACCGTGTGATCTTCTTGGGCGGTGAAATCAATGAAAACTCTGCCAACCTGGTTGTTGCCCAAATGCTATTTTTGGAAAATCAAGACCCCGAAAAAGATATTATTTTTTACATTAATGCTCCAGGCGGCAGTATCTATGACACTTTCGCGATTTACGATACGATGCAGTACGTTAAAAGCGAGATCCAAACAGTCGGAGTTGGCATCCAGGCCAGCGCCGCGGCCTTTTTGCTGAGTTCCGGCACTAAAGGTAAAAGGCTGCTGCTGCCTCATGCCACTGTTATGATTCATCAGCCCTCGGCCGGTACTAAAGGACGGGTCTCTGATATGGAAATTGACCTCAAGGAAGGCCTCAGGATGAAAGAATTGCTCAACAAGATTTTAGCGAAAAATACCGGTCAGCCCTTGAAAAAGATAGAGCAAGATGTCGAACGTGACTTTTGGATGAGCGCCGAGGAAGCCAAAAAGTATGGCCTAGCCGACAAGGTCATAACCAACCGCTAAACTAGCAAAAGTTAGCATTATCGTAGTCATTGTTGTATAGTATTTACATGGCAAGGGAGAATATTCGCTTACAGAGCGCTAGTCCTTCTGAGCTGTATAGTGAAGAATGGCTGGAGGTGCAGAAATTGATGCGTTACGCATTATCATCTGCCGGCTTACCACGTACCCAAGAAGAGATTGATTATCTTTTGCACTGGGGAGACCTTTATAGCTTTAGGGAGAGCCGAGTAGAGCCAGGTTCTGGATCTTTTAATCCAAATCAATCATTTGCCAATTTGCAAACTGTTAGGGCATTCGATGGTGCGGATTTAGTCGGATATTTGTATTGCGCTGACAATACTTCTGGATCCCCGCTCCTGCGATGGTCAAAAATGCGCCTGCCTCACCTGCGTCACAAAAAATATGCTTGGCTGCGGGAAGTTGCTACCCATCCCGAGTACCAGGGCCAGCATGTCGCCTCCGCTCTTGGCTATCTGGCGCTAAAGGATAAAAAACCGAAGCAAGGCGTAAGCGCATATGTCTGGCGGGAGAATGAAGCGGCAATGGCTGCAGCGGCAAGTCTGGAAATGGAGGCAACAGATTCACAGCACTTACAAGTGTTTGGCGAGGGCACTGAACCGGTAGAGCAGATAAGGTATGCATCATCGGTCTATGATTTGACGAGAGAATTGTTAAAAAGATCAGAACTAGCAAAGCTAGCAATCAGCCGGACAAAAACGCAAAGAAACGCTTGGCTTGAATAAGGACAGAAAAAACTCTTGACTCGCGACTCTTAACTCTGTATTCTTATATACAAGAAGTAGTGTACTTTGGCGTTGCTGTATGTAAAAGCATTTTTGCACGCCTGACGTAGTGGGCTTCCGAGCGCGGCAAATTAAATTTATACAAGGACCCGCCGTCCCGACAAAGTCGGGATTGCGAGCAAAGGAGCATTGCTTTTGGCAGCCAAAAAAGCAGGCGTTTTAACTGGGCGCCAGTACTTTACACAACTTGATGACATTTTAAGCCCGCCTAATCTTGTAGACCACCAAAATTCTTCGTTTGGGTGGTTTGTCAAGGAAGGGCTGGGCGAATTGCTTGAGGAAGTGAGCCCGATCGAGGACTACACCGGTACCAAGCTATCTTTGCGTTTCAAGAAATATCATTTTGAATCACCTAAAATGACCGAAGCGCAGGCGCGAGAGAATAATGTCAGCTTTGAAGCGCCGCTCAAAGCCGTCATTGAGTTGACCAACAAAGTCACTGGCGAAATCAAGGAACAAGAGATTTACCTTGGCGATTATCCGTGGATGACCAGCCGCGGTACTTTTGTAATTAACGGCGCGGAGCGCGTGGTAGTCAGTCAGCTGATAAGGAGTTCCGGTGTCTTCTTTACGGCCGATCCGCACGGCACCAAAAACATCTATGGCGCTAAGGTTATTCCGGTGCGCGGCGCTTGGCTGGAGTTTGAAACAGCGGTCGCTGGTGCACTGTATGTCAAGATTGACCGCAAGCGCAAAATCCCAGTCACAACCTTGCTGCGGGCTCTAGGTATGACCGAAGAGAAGATTAAAGATACCTTCAAGCACGTTGACCAAGGCGAGCTTAACTACATCGAAGCGACATTGGAAAAAGACCCGGCTCACGGTACCAGCGAAGCTTTGATTGAGGTTTACCGACGTTTGCGACCCGGGGATCTGGCGACAGTCGAAAACGCCCGCTCACTGATTGAAAACATGCTTTATAATTTTAAACGCTTTGATTTTGGCAAGGTCGGCCGCTACAAGCTGAACAAACGCTTGGATCTTGATGTGCCCAACATCCCCAAAAACCGTGTCATGCGAATTGAAGATCTAGTGGCCATCGTCAGTGAAATTATTCGTTTAAATAACACTCAGGATCCGGCCGACGAAATTGATAGCTTGGCTAATCGCCGCGTTAAATTAGTCGGCGAGTTGGTCCAGCGGCAGTTCCGCATTGGGCTGCTCAGGATGGAACGTAACGCCAAAGACCGTATGAGCATGAGCGAAATTGAAACTGTCACACCAGCCCAGCTAATCAATGCCCGGCCGGTGGTGGCTGCCGTTCGCGAATTCTTTGCCAGCTCGCAGTTGTCACAGTTCATGGATCAGATTAACCCACTCAGCGAACTGGCCCACAAGCGGCGACTTTCATCTATGGGCCCGGGCGGTTTGTCGCGCGAACGGGCCGGTTTTGAGGTTAGAGACGCCCACGCTACACACTACGGCCGCATTTGTCCGGTAGAAACCCCTGAGGGTGCCAACATCGGCTTAGTACTGAATCTGGCCAGCTATGCCCGGATTAATGAGTATGGCTTTATTGAAACTCCTTACCGCAAAGTGATAAATGCTGTTACGCCCAAGGAATCTCCGGGGCATATGGCGGATATCAACTTAGAAGACGACAAAGGTAGGGTTATTGTCAAGAAAGGCAGCGTGATAACTCCTGCAGCCGCCAAAAAATTGGCGGCTGTTAAAACTCGCGTCACTTGGCCGGTTAAAGCCCGCGTTACCAGCCAGATTGTTTACCTTGACGCCGCTGAAGAAAAGCAAGCAGTTATCGCCGGCGCCGGCGTGCCAATGGACGCAAATGGTTACTTTCTTGAAAGTCGCGTCAGTGTGCGCAATCGCCTGGAGCCAGGCGAAGTTGACGCCAGTGAGATCACCTATATGGATGCCAGCCGGGCCCAAAGTATCGGCTCTAGCACCGGCCTTATCCCGTTCGTTGAGAAGAATTACGTTCTACGTTCCCTTATGGGCGCTAACCAGCAACGCCAAGCCGTACCTTTGCTTAAGCCGGAGAGCCCGATTGTCGGCACTGGTATGGAGTCTATCGTGGCCGACAACACCGGCCAGTTAATTACTGCTGATACCGATGGCGAAGTAATTAAAGCGACAGCCGACGAACTCATTATTAAGTATAAGAACGGTAAAAAAGCTACCTACAATCCGGTGCATTTTATGCGCAGTAACGAAGGCAGTTCGATCAACCAAGTTGTTGTAGTCAACAGTGGTGACAAGGTTAAGGCTGGGCAACCCCTGATTGAAGGCATGAGCATTGAGGGCGGCGAGTTGGCGCTTGGCAAGGACTTATTGGTTGCCTTCATGCCTTGGGCCGGCTACAACTTTGAAGACGCTATTATTATTTCCAGAAAACTAGTCGAAGACGACAGCCTGACTTCAATCCACATTGTTGATTACATGACCGAAGTCCGTGAGACAAAGTTAGGGCCGGAAATCGTAACCCGCGATATACCAAACGTCAGCGAAGAATCGCTGCGTCACCTGGACGAAGACGGCATAGTTAGAATTGGGGCCGAAGTTCACCCTGGCGATATCTTGGTCGGCAAGATTACGCCAAAGGGCGAACAAGAATTATCAAGCGAGGAACGCCTGCTGCGCGCAATTTTTGGCGAAAAAGCTAAAGAAGTTCGTGATACTTCACAGCGCATGAGTACCGGCCGCCACGGCAAGGTTGTGGGGGTTAAGGTTTTTTCACGCACTTCGGGCCACGAGCTAAAAGCCGGCGTCATTATGCAAATTCAGGTTTTTGTAGCTCAAATGCGCAAAATTTCGGTTGGCGACAAGCTGGGTGGCCGCCACGGCAATAAGGGGGTTATAGCTCGTATTCTGCCAGTCGAAGACATGCCGTTTAATGAAGATGGGGTGTCAGTTGATATCATCTTAAACCCGCTTGGGGTGCCATCGCGAATGAACATCGGCCAGCTGTTCGAAACACACCTCGGCATGGCTGCTAGGGCGCTAGGCATCAAAGTTGCCAGCCCGGCCTTTAGAGGAGTGCCAATTGATAAAATACAGGCTCTTTTGAGGCAAGCCGGGCTACCACAGGATGGCAAGCAGCAGTTGTACGATGGTCGAACCGGTGAAGCATTCAGGGAACGTATCACCGTGGGCAGCATGTACATAATTAAGCTCAATCATATGGTTTCCGATAAAATCCACGCCCGCTCCACTGGCCCCTACACGATGGTCACTCAGCAGCCACTGGGCGGTAAGGCTCAAAACGGCGGCCAGCGTTTTGGCGAAATGGAAGTCTGGGCGCTGGAAGCTTACGGGGCCGCCCATACATTACAAGAAATGCTGACTATTAAATCCGATGATGTTTATGGCCGCGCTAAAGCCTATGAATCCATCATTAAGGGCACAACCATTCAAGGTCCTAAAGTGCCAGAAAGCTTTAACGTCTTAGTCAAAGAATTGCAGGGATTGGGGCTTAAGGTTGATCTTTTGACTTCAGATAATAAAGTCATTGACGCCGAAGAAATTTTGGCGCGTAACATCAAAGACGAAGCCAAACACATACCGACGATGACCACTCCAGATCAAAGTTTGCAAGATGCCGATGTTCTGGAAAATCCTGTCGCTGATGAGTTAGCGCTGGCTGAAGGCGGCGTGGGAATTGAAAACGAAGCCGACATGATTTCGATATCTGACATAGAAGGAAAAAGTTAATGCTACGCATTAAGCAATCAGGAATTAGCAATCAGGAATTAGTAATACTATTTTCTAGTTCCTATTTTCTAGTTTCTAAAGCGACTGGAAGGAGCGTGTTGTGAGGCGTTACACTCAAGGAACCAATATTGCCGATTTTGACGCTGTGCGACTAGCGATTGCCAGCCCTGATGATATCGCCGAGTGGAGTTATGGTGAAGTCACCAAGCCGGAAACTATCAACTACCGTACCCAGAAGCCGGAACGAGATGGCCTGTTTTGTGAGCGGATTTTCGGCCCGGTTAAAGATATCAACCCGCACGACGCTAAATACAAAGGCGTCAGGAGCCGCGAGGCGGCCGTTGATAAGAATGGCGAACTGGTAACGCGCTCTATTGTGCGACGCGAACGTATGGGTCACATATCTTTAGCTTGCCCAGTCGCCCACATCTGGTTTTTGCGCGGTACACCAAGCGCCATAGGACTGCTGCTGGGTATGACAGTCAAGAACCTGGAACGCGTAGCCTACTTTGCCAGTTATATTATTAAGAGCGTTGACCGGGAAAAACTTGACAAGTTTGTGGCCGATCGTGAAACCGAATTTAAGGCCGCCGAAGCGGCCATCAAAACCCGTTACGTCGCCGACGCCAAGAAAACCCCGACGCTCGCCAAAGGCAAGGTACGGGGTCCCGACTCTGCAAAAGCGGACGTCGGGAAAGGCATCGATATTAAGGCCTTATTCGAGGCTCAAAATAAGGAACTCGAAGCATTGGCTGAACAAGCCGAGCAGCTTAAGAATCAGATATCGGCTATTGGTAAATTGCACCTTTTGTCTGAGACGGACTACCGCAATCTGCCCGACGAGCTGCGGTCGTTCATCAATGTCGGCATGGGCGGGGCGACATTGAAGGAACTGCTCGATGAAGTCGATCTGGATAAGTTAATTGCCAGTCTCACCAAAGAATCCGAAGAGGCCAAGGGCCAACGCAAGAAGAAAGTCATGAAGCGTTTGCGACTGCTGGAAAGTATGCATCGGGCCGGGATTAAACCTTCCAGTATGTGTGCCTCGATATTACCGGTCATTCCGCCGGATCTGCGACCAATGGTCCAACTGACTGGCGGCCGTTTTGCCACCAGCGACTTAAACGACCTATACCGCCGTGTTATTAATCGCAATAACCGCTTAAAGAAATTAATGGAGCTGCACGCACCCGAAGTCATTCGCCGAAACGAACAGCGCATGCTGCAAGAAGCAGTCGACGCGCTAATCGATAACAACAATGCCCGTTCCGGACGAGCCGTAGCCGCTACCGGCCAACGCCGGCGTTTAAAATCACTGTCCGACATGCTAAAAGGCAAGCAAGGCCGCTTCCGCCAGAATCTATTGGGCAAGCGCGTAGACTACTCCGGCCGCAGCGTGATTGTAGCCGGCCCGGAACTTCAGATGCACCAGTGCGGCCTACCCAAGACCATGGCGCTGGAACTGTTTAAGCCGTTCGTTATTGGCCGCTTGATCGACCAAGAGCTGGCCAACAATATCCGCAGCGCTACCCGCATGTTAGAAACTGGCGATCCAGTTGTTTGGGATGCCCTTGATGAAGTTATTAAAGAGAAATATGTCCTGCTTAATCGCGCCCCTAGCTTACACCGTTTAAGCATCCAAGCCTTCCAGCCGGTACTAATAGAGGGTAAGGCGATCCAACTGCACCCTCTGGTTTGCAAAGGCTTTAATGCTGACTTTGACGGCGACCAAATGGCCGTCCACCTGCCGCTTGGCGCGGCCGCTCAAGCCGAAGCTCGCGAAATCATGGCCAGCAATAAGAACCTGCTTAAACCAGCCGACGGGTCGCCAATCTTACATGTCGAGCAAGATATCGTCCTGGGATGTTACTATCTGACCTATCGGCGGCCGGGTACCGAGGATGAAAAGGCCCGTTCGTTCAGTAGCTTAGACGAGGCGCTACTGGCCCTCGGTGAGGGGATTATCATAGTCCAATCAAAAGTACTGGTACCGTTTCGCGGTGAGGTTCGTGACACTACCCTTGGCCGTTTATTGTTCAATGAAGTTTTTCCGGAAGATTTTCCTTACCAAAACCAGGCCATGACCAACAAGCAGCTGGATAAAGTTATGACCATGACCTACCAGCGCTACGGCCAGGATGCCACAGCCATCATTGCCGACGAGCTTAAAGACTTGGGATTTCATTACGCAACCCACTCCGGTCTATCTATCGGCATGGATGACTTTTCAGATCTGACCAAACTGCCGGGCATCGTCGATGAAGGCGAAAAGCGCGCGACCGAAATCTCTAAGCAATACGGGGCTGGCTTTATTACTGACGATGAGCGCTATCGCTTAACAGTCGACACCTGGACAGATGTTGACGCTAAAGTAGAAGAAGCGCTGGCCGAACAATTTGCCGCCGAAGACAATACCATGTCCATCGCCGTCGCTTCCGGTGCCCGAGGTAATATTTCGCAAATGAAAAAAAGCGTCGGTATGCTTGGCATGTTTGCTGATGCCACTGGCCGGGCTATTGAACTGCCGGTTCGGTCAAACTACAAATATGGCCTGTCACCCTTGGAATACTTTACGGCTACCCGCGGGACACGTAAGTCATTGATTGACATTGCCTTGCGCACGGCCGACTCTGGCTATTTAACTCGCCGTTTGGTAGATGTTGCCCAAGATGTATTTACGGTCGAACACGATGCACAGGACCCCGGCTTTCCAGTTTACCGGGCTGATTCCGAAATCGTTAGTGTTGGTTTTGGCGCTCGTTTAGCTGGCCGCTTTGCCGCCGCGAACGTTAAAAGGTATGTAAAGGCCGGCCAATTGATTACATCGGACATCGCTAATGCTATTGAGGCAGACGAAGCCATCGAAGCCGTTCGAATCATGAGTGTCTTATCTTGTACCAGCTTGCGGGGTGTTAGTCAAAAATCTTATGGTATCGATCTGGCCACCGGAGAAATTGTCGCCAATGACTACCCGGTCGGCGTCATCGCCGCCCAAAGTATTGGTGAGCCAGGCACCCAGCTTTCGTTGGACTCTAAACACCGGGCCGGCACCGTGACCGCCGGTGATGACGTTACTCAGGGTCTAACTCGCGTGGAAGAGCTTTTAGAAGTCCGTACGCCAAAGGGCCAAGCCTACCTAACCGATATCACTGGCACAATCAATGCTTGGGAAGAGGAGGACCATTATATTGTTCAGGTAACTGCCAAAAGGCAAAAACCGGTCGAGGTTTCTATTGGTGAGCGGCAAGCAAAAGTTAAAACTGGTGACGAGGTCAACATCGGAGATATTATCGCCGCCAACGAAGATGGCAGCGAACCGGTAGCGGCAACCATGGTGGGCAAAGTCGCCGTCAGTAAGGGTCTGGTTACAATCACTGCGACTGCCAGAAGCGTTGTCCGCTACGAAATACCGGGCTTCAAACAGCTGCTGGTCAAGGATAGTGACATAGTCGAAGCTGGCCAGCGACTAACCAATGGTTCGATCAATCTGCACGAATTAATGCGTCTGCAGGGGATAGAAGCGACACAGCGCTACATCATGACCGAAATTCTTTACATCTTTTCCAGCCAAGGCCAGACCATCGCCGACAAACACCTGGAGGTTATTGTCCGCCAGATGTTCAGCCGTGTACAGATTGAAGATTCTGGTGACAGCGAGTTTATTACCGGCGATGTAGTTAGCAAGCTGGCAGTTGTGGAAGCTAACGAACGTTTGGCCAAAAAGAAAAAAAATCTGATCAAATACAACCAACTGCTGCTGGGTATCACCAAGGCCAGCTTGAGCACCGATTCATTTTTGTCGGCGGCTTCGTTCCAGGACACTACTCGCGTGCTGATTGCCGCTGCGACCAGCGGTAAGGTAGACCGTTTGTATGGTTTGAAGGAAAATGTTATCTTGGGCCGCCTGATTCCGGTCGGCACCGGTGCCCGAAGACTGCAAACCGAAGAAGAGACCGAAGCCGCCGCCCCGACGGATAGTCGGGGTGCCGACCGAAGCGCCGGCATTGCAACAGAGGCCAACAGATGATAAACTCTAGCATTGAATTAACTAATGTGTTCAGCGCTCAGGGCTCAGGGTTCAGTTTCTACTGTTCACTGTTCACTGTTCACTGTTCACTGCGACCGGAGGTCGCTTGTGCCAACAGTTAACCAACTTATCCGCAAATCACGCAAAATGCCCGGTAGCAAGACCAAGTCGCCGGCTCTGCAGCGCGTGGTTAATAACCTAAAAACCAGGAGCTATGACAAACCAGCACCATTTAAGCGCGGCGTTTGCATTCGTGTAACTACCAAAACTCCTAAAAAACCTAACTCTGCCCTTAGAAAAGTTGCCCGCGTACGTTTAACTAATGGCCACGAAGTCTGGGCTTATATTGGCGGCGAAGGCCACAACCTGCAGGAACACGCCGTTGTTTTGGTGCGTGGCGGCCGTGTAAAAGATTTGCCTGGCGTGCGCTACCATATTGTCCGCGGCAACCTGGACCTACAGGGTGTGCAAGATCGTAAACAAGGCCGCTCAAAGTACGGGGCCAAAAAAGGCAAGTAAAAATGCAAAACATTTTTAAGAAATTAGTAATTAGCAATCAGGAATTAGCCTTACTATTTCCTAGTTCCTATTTGCTAGTTTCTGTGACCGGAGGTCACTATGCCGCGTAAGACAGAGAATAAAATGCCAAAGCATTTTAGGAGAATGGGGAATGGAGAATGGAGAATGGAGAAATCCCTTACTTCATACTTCATGCTTCATACTTCGCGACTGGAGTTTTTCTGTGCCTAGAAAAACTACTAAGTCGCTGGTTAGAGATGTTGAGCCGGACCGGCTATACAACAGTAAGCAGGTGGCCAAGCTGATAAATCGCGTCATGCTGAATGGTAAAAAGCAGCTGGCAGAACGGTTAGTTTATGGCGGTATGCAAAAGGCAGCCGATAAGCTAAAGGTTAAAAATCCGCTGGAAGTGTTAGAGCAGGCCTTCAAAAACGTCCAGCCGCACCTGGAAACCCGCTCTCGCCGGGTTGGCGGCGCCAACTACCAGATCCCGTTCGAAGTTAAGGGCCAACGCCAGCAGCATTTAATAATTTTGTGGTTCGTTGATGCTGCTAGGGGCCGTAAAGGCATGAGCATGGAAGACCGTATCGCCCAGGAATTGGTTGATGCTTATAACAACACAGGTGAAGCTGTTAAGAAAAAAGAAGATGTGCACAAGATGGCCGAAGCTAACCGCGCCTTCGCCCATTTCGCGAGGAGCTAGCTAATAGCTATCAGCTAAAAGCTTAAGGCTAAATATTATGGTAGATAAAAAATATTCACTTAAAGATGTACGGAACATCGGGATTATCGCTCATATTGACGCTGGCAAGACGACCGTTACCGAAGGCATTCTGTATCGTACCGGCTTGAAGCATAAAATTGGTGAAGTCCACACCGGCGACACCACCACCGACTGGATGGCCCAGGAAAAAGAGCGCGGTATCACTATTACCGCCGCAGCTGTCACGTGCATATGGGGCAACCGCAAAATAAACATTATAGACACACCCGGCCATATAGACTTTACGGTTGAAGTTGAACGTAGTTTACGGGTACTCGATGGTGCAGTTGTTGTCTTCGACGGCAAGATGGGCGTCGAAAGCCAATCTGAAACAGTTTGGCGCCAAGCCGACAAATACCACGTACCGCGTATTTGTTTTATTAACAAAATCAACCAGACCGGCGGAGACTTTTATAAGAGCCTCGACAGCATCCATCACCGCCTTTCCAAACGCGCCTTCCCCATCCATTTACCAATTGGCTTTGAGCAGTCGGTGTCTGGTATCGTGGACCTGATCACCATGAAGGCTTACACATATAAAGATTACTCCGACAAAAATCTGACCGAAGAAGAAATCCCGGCCGACTTGATGGACCAAGTCAAGAAATATCGTTCGCTGTTGGTCGAGAACGCCGTAGCTGAAGACGAGAAGATGCTGGAAAAATACTTCGAGGTCGGCGAAGAAGGCTTGAACGAAGACGAAATCAAGCAAGCCATTCGTACGGCTGTACTGACCGGCAAATTTTTCGCCGTCACTGGCGGCGATGGCCGCGGCGTAATTGTTGAAAAACTACTTGACGCTATTACTGATTTCTTGCCGAGTCCGCTCGACCGCGGCTCAACTTGGGGTACTAACCCTAAAAATGGCGAAGAGATTGAGCG
>Ga0209541_10010027_pt1 | contig 15205 bp, 25 predicted proteins | sample RifCSPlowO2_01_FD_184027 | JGI IMG/M metagenome (GOLD analysis project Ga0209541, IMG submission 184027) | Groundwater microbial communities from Rifle, Colorado - Rifle CSP2_plank lowO2_0.1 (SPAdes) (version 2) | ecosystem: Environmental > Aquatic > Deep subsurface > Groundwater | place...
AAAGCAGCGAAATCGTCATCTGAATTCTGTAAGTTATTCAGCTCTGAAGCGGGTGCAGAATCAACATTGGACTCTTGCCCCGAACCAGTTCCAGTGCCGTCATCAGTGCTTCCACCTTTATTGAAGAAAAATGCGAAATATATGACTGCAAGCAAGATAACAATTACTATCAACCAGATCCATACCTTCCCACTTTTATCATTCATTAAGTTTATTCTTCTCATTTTGTACTATTATTCTGTATCTTCACCTTCATTATTTACATTTCCTAGAGCTGTTCTCCACATTTGCTTTAATTCAGCTAATTGTGATCTTATCTCTGCCTTTGTCACTCCTTCTAAAATGGATCTTTTTATTTCAACTATTTTGTTTATTATTTCAGCTGCATCTTCACTTGATATTCTTCCCTTTTCATTCGCTTTTTCAACTTTTTCCTGTAAGTTATAAAGTACGAGTATCATATAATGCTTAACTCTTTCCCTAGCTTCTGTTTTGTTTGCTTCTACTTCAATAGACTTGTTTATTTGTGCTTCTCTGAATCTGACGATTTTCTTAAAGCATCTGTCTCTTTCTGTGTCATTTAATCTGTAGCATCTTTGTGACTGAGCATATAAAGCAACACACAATCCTTCATTCCTTAGACCTTGACAAGCCTCATATGTCGAAGTGTCATTATTAAAGGCCTTTATTCTTTCAACAACTCGGGCTTTTATCTCTTCGCGGTTTTCTAATCGGCATTTTATTCTGTCTGTTCTGTTTGATGACGATTCGCAGTCAATTGAGTTTGAAACGGTTACATTTCTTTCAGTTTTGTTTACCTTTATATCAGAATTATTTGTATCTCTTACAGAAGTTGTGCTTTCTCCAGCGGCATAAACAAACATAGAAGCAAGTAATATCAGCGCTACAGATAAAATAACGAAACTAATGGTCTTAACACTCTTTTTTTGCATAAGTAGTTATAAGATTATGGTGTTTTTAAAAGTTTTGGAGAGTTTTAATGCGTTGCGGGAGAATTTTTAGGGTATTTTTCTTTTATTTTAGCTAAAGTGCCTAATGAGGGTATTTCTCCATGGACGTAACTTTCATTCGCTAATTCTATGGCCCTTTCTTCTTCACCTTCTGGCCTGTAAATACCCATATCTACCACTCTGTAATCTACTAAATCCCTTTGAACAAGATCCGGAGTAACAAATATTGTTCTTTCGTCTACTTGAATTCCCGGATATATCCTCAACTTATCTTTATATACTGGATTTTTTACAGGAAGTGGATCCAAACCCGCTAATATTTCAATGTTTTTACAAACATCAGCAAATCTTTCGTGTTTGAGACAAGCAGCTATTGAAATCCTAACTTTCATAAACTTTAGTTATATCTCCCATTTAAATAATTAATTATGATTTAGTTTAATCTATTATAACAATCTTTTAATATTGTGTTTGTTTTTTTAAGATATGCTAATTAATGCAACTGCATGTTATTTGACAAGCGAAGGTAAAACATTATTTGTTTACAGAAATAAGGCCGATGATCAGTTTAAAGGGTGGTACTTTCCTCCTGGCGGGAGAACTGAAAGGGGAGAAAGGGGTGTTGACTGCGTTGTAAGAGAATTCAGAGAAGAGAGTGGCTTGGAGCTAGTAAATCCTAAACTTAAAGTAATAGCAACTTTTTACAATCAAGGAAGAAATCTTAAGGATAAAAAAGATCAAGATGATTGGCGTGTAGAAATTTATAAGGCCAATCAGTTTACTGGAGTTTTAAGGAAAGAACATAAAAATTCAAAATTAATATGGGTTGATAATACAGATATCTCTAATCTAAGGGTGTATCCTGCAGATAGGGGAATAATGAAGTTATTAGATAAAAAAGGAATTTTTGAGGTTCTCGCTCAATATTCTGGAGATAAGCTTGTAAGATTTAAATATCAGTCTGTTTAACTTCCCCAATCCTTGTGTTTTCCATAAGAAGTTTTAATTATAAACTAACGTTTCTGTTATGGGAACTTTATGACCCAAATCAAGAGTTAAGGGAATGGGGATATTAATCTCTTTATCTCCTTTCTTAAAGACTATCATAAGCAGAACATAAACATGATTTGTTTTGTATGTAATTGACATTTTTATGTTTTGAATGTTTTTTAAATTTTCTTTGCTGATTCCAAGATTTTCACTTGCATCCATTATTTCTATACCACAAATAAGATTATTATGACTTACATCTAAAACAAAGTCTCCGATATCTAAAGAAGCTTTTACTTTCTCGCCATCAGATATAAAAAATATATCATTATCAGCATCATAATCTATTGTTTTAATTTGTCTTGCCATTTTTTATTAGTATTCCAAGCACTTATTACTTTTAAACCTTTTGTGAAACTAACCTCGATTATCAAAACTAATGAATATTTTCTGCTCATTTTGAACCATAATTTGAATCTATCTTTTCCTTTTCCTAGTTCAATCTTTTCCAATTTATTAATTTGAGATAAAAAGCTCCTAATCATGCTCTCATTTATTGGTCTTTCACCACTTCTTTTATAAAAATGTGAGTCTAAGGTAATATTATCTTGGTTTAATCTCTCAAGGAATTCTTTAACCTCTTTTAATTCCATTTTTTATTTATTTAAATTCAAGCGTTTTTATTCACATTCCCCATTCAGACTTCTTCTTTCTTTTTATATCTGCAATTTCTGCAAGTATCTTTTTTTCCTTTTCACTTAGCAAGTCTCTGTTTTCCTTGAATTTTTTGAACTGCCTTTCTCCCAAGTCTGAATATAAGCTTGTTGTTTCATTCAACTGCCTTTCAAAATTAATTCCTGGAAGGGAGATTGCTAATTCCTGACCTTCATGAGCTTCTGAAACTGATTTTTTATCTACTTGTATTTCCTTTACTCTTGCAATTGCCTTGTCATTTGAATCTATTAATTGCAAGTTTTTTGTTAATTTTCCACCTTCAACCTTTACGCCAAAGACAGCTGGATTTGAATTTCTGAAGACGTATTTGTGAAGTATTGTTAATTTGCATACAGTTGCTAACTCCATTAATCTTTCTTTTTCAATTTCTGATTTCTTTTTCTCTCTGAATTCTAAAAGCTCCTCTATTATTTTGTAAACAACTGCATTTTCTATAATCTTTATTCTTGAGTTTTTTGAGAACTCAATTGCTTCCTCATCTAAGGTAACATTGAAGGCAACAATGATTGAATCTAACTCGTTAAGTTCGAGATTTGCTTTTGCAGATATAACATCTGTTTTGTTTACCTGTCCAATTCCCGCTTTTACAACTTCAATGCCATTTTGCTTAAGCAAAACAAGAAGCGCTTCAAGACTTCCCAATGAATCTGCTTTAGCAATAATTCCCTGTTTGCTTACCATTGAAGTAACGTTTTCCGATACAACTTTCTTGAATTGCTCCTCTATTTCTTTAATGTTTGAGCCCTTTTCATTTATTGCGAGAAAAGGCATTCCAGACTGAATTGCTTCTGAGACTTTTAACTGAAGTCTTAATCCGGTAGAGGCTGTGGCCTCTTTTGCCTTTTTAAATTTGGCAGACAGCGGCTCAATTTCTTCCAAAACTTTTATTTTTGTTATAATCGGTTTTCCTTCAAGTGAGGCAATGGCAATATTTGCGTCTTCATGTAAAGTCCCGTCATATAAGATAGATTCGGCATAAAAGTTTGATTTTTCCTTTTTTACCTCTAGAATAACACCTTTGGCTTCTTCTCCCAATTTCAGTTTGTCATGAAGGTATTTTTGAGACATTCCACATAATACTAAAATCAATTCCTGTATACCTTCTCCAGTTTTAGCAGAGCAAGGAACTAACGCCACTTTTTTAGTAAAATCTGAAACATTATAAAATAAATCCGATTCAAAGCCATGGCTGTGTAATGCACCCTCAAATGTAAATAGCTTTTCGTCAAATCTCTGTCTTATAAGTCCTGGAAGCGTCTCTACTTTGTTTTTTATTGATTCTTGTTTATCTTTTATTGGTGGCCAGCCGGATATATTATCTATTTTATTCAGGGCTATTATAAAGGGTGTTTTGTTATGTTTAAGGATTTGTAATACTTCTGCAGTTTGGGGCTTTATCCCTTCATTTATGTCTACGACAAGGATCGCTATGTCTGCTAAAGAACCTCCACGCTTTCTTAGATTTGTGAATGCTGTATGTCCGGGTGTATCAATAAATAAGAATCCTTTGAAATCTAACTTTATTTTATTTTTTTCAATTAAAGGGCAAGCCTCTTTCATTCTTTCGTAAGTGTATCTTGTAAAAGAAATCTTCTGAGTTATTCCTCCTGCTTCACCTTGCTGAACAGAGCTACCTCTAAATCTGTCAAGCAAAGAGGTCTTTCCATGATCGACATGCCCGCATACTGTGATTATTGGGTTTCTCAATTTACCAGCTGATGTTTTACTTGCCATGAAATTTATAGAAGAAAGGGATTTTTAAACTTTCATTATAGACCTATAAGTTAGGGTATTTAAGCATAATTAATTTTAAATACATCAGGGGGATATTGTAATAATGGCAAGATATCAACCCAAAGATTTTGTTCCTTTAAAGGGTTTTTTTGATTATAAAAAGAGGAGTTTAGATGATCTTAAAGTTTTGGCTTCATCATCCTATCCTATTGCACCTTTTGTTATTGCTAAAAGTGATGAAAGGAAAGAAAAAATAGCGGGTCTTTTTATTTATAATTTAGTAGTTCTTACACCAATTGTGATAGGTGTTTTATTTGGTTTAGAGAAAATAATTCAAAATTAGGTTAACTCTTTAAAGATTAAGATTATGTAATGCGATGGGACATGTAAGGGTTAGTTATAATTTGGCCAATGATTCGGGAACTTATGAGGTAGTAGTGGGCGGCGATAAGTTTTCAGTTAATGAATCATTTGTGGATAATTTTCAAGACTGCCTACGGGTTATTTTGGAGGAATATTTTGTCAATATTGGCGGGGAGAATATAACTCCTTCAACTAAAAGACTAGAACTGACGGTCGGGGGTAATTTGCCCGAACGTGAAAGAAAAATCCTCCAGAGAATTGTTGATATGCATAATCAAATTCCACAGCAGTTTGATCTTTTAAGGAGAGCTTATAGGGATTTGAAAATTGACGAATAAATTAATAGGCAGTTCCTATAGATTTAGGGCAGAGACCAGATAGATTTCTGTGTTTCGGGGTCTGACGCGGACGTTTCACGAGAATGGTTATGATTGATATTAGCTCTGTAATGCAATTCCTGCTCTATAGTCGGGGTAAAGGGAATATTGCTTGTTGAACGGATAATTTGGGCATAATTAGAAATGATTTCTATTCTATCCTCTCTTGAAACATCGTCATCATGGATCTTTTCCAATTGTTGATATCTTAAGAACAATTCATTTGCCCGGTATTTAATGCTTAATTTCAATGGGTCGTTACCTTTTATTTTGGTTGTTTGAGCTAAGAGTTCACTAAGTTCGTCTCTTAAGGCAGCAAATTCTTCTCCTTCTTGAAAACTTTTGTCAAGCATGCAGAGAACTTAGATATAAAATATTTTTAAATGTTTGGTTTGGAATCGGCTAGCCCGCCTTTTTCTCTTCAGCATTTCTGACATGCTCCATCCAGATATATTCTCTTGAAATTCTTTCTGCTTCTCTTCTAACAAGTCCGTCCAAATCAATTTGGGATTGCTGTATTCCCCTGACAAAGTCAGAAAGATAATTAATATCTGTAAGACTTGTTTCCCCCTGATGAAATCTTTTGCCTTCAAAAGGATATAATGTTCCAAAAAGCTCTTTTCCACTAAAGACGGTTCCTCTTTTTCCTGCTACATTTCCTGCAACAATATCCCAGACGGGGTTTTTAGCTAGTTCCCCATAATCCCTATTTCCATAAATAAAAATGTCTGATATTGATGCAGCTGTCGATTTCTTGCAGTTAATTGATAAATCTCTAAGATCAAAATTCAAATCCGGACCCTCAGAAACCAGTGTAAGAAGTACATTTGTATATCTGTCACTATCGTCAAAAGAAACTATACCTTTACTTACCAGTATACCCAAAAATTCATCCTCATGAATTGAAGCTTTTTTTGCCATGGAAAAGTGATTCTATCTCTGTTTTTAAGCATTATTGTCATTAGTTAACAACGTTCCCTATTTCAAACTCAGTAGTGCCTTTGCCGTTAGAATTAAACGACGCCACCTCTTTTCCAAATAATTCAACAACATAATTGCATCTTGTGTTATCAATAACTATCTTTCTGTCAGTCATTTGACTATCTTGGCAGGCAATAATCTCTTCACCAGAGCACGATTTGTATATTTTTTTTATTCCTATGTCAAATACTGGTTTTGTTAAAGTACAAGTATTGCAAGCTCCACTGCCCTCATTAATTTCACACGGGCAAAATCTCTTTGTGCAAGCAGCTGTTTTATCTACTGAAGGAGAATTTGCAAATGCAAAGCCTGCTACTAGAATTAACACTACAATCATTAAAACAATGCCTATAATTTTATCACCTTTTTTCATGTTTATTAAAGAAAAAGTTGATTTATAAAATTATTTATCTTCTAAAATCTGAGAGATTCTCTTTTATATATGCGGAAACTTCTTCAGCCACTAACCTTGCACCATTTTCATTAAAGTGCATATCATCATAAAGATAATCTAATGTCTTGGGGGTTTTTTTCTCAAGATCAATACAGAAAATATCTTTATTATTCTCACATACTTTAAGAAGTCTTTTATTAAACTCCTCCATCGAGTATATCATTGTTTTTGTGGGATAGTAATTATCGCTAAAATCATATGTCATCCAGAGGCTTGCATTTTCTTCCGGAGTCATATCCTCTTTCCAAAGATAAGGCTGTGTCATAAATATAAGTGAACTATTCCTTTCTTTAGATAACTCGATGACTCTCTCTAAATTTTTTTCATAATCTTTAAGCGCAAGAGTTAAGTTAGGAATCTCACTTATCCAATTCCCCGCATTTTTTCTTTTTAACCTATTCTCAACAAGTGTGTTCCCAATACCATCCTGGGGTTCTACTTCTTCAAATTTTAGATTAAGAATCTTGTAAGTTTTATAAACTGTCGTTGATCTCCAGGTATAATTTGGAGACATACTAAAAGTATAACTCTCTGCATTATTAAATTCACTTTCATTAAATGGCTGCCATGCATCTTTCCTGCTTAACCTAAACAGCAGATCATTAGCCCCCGTTAAAACAATAATCAAATCCGGCTCGTAATAATCTGGAAGATACTTCAATGCAAGAATATTATTTCTAAGACCATGCCCACTTTTTCCAATGTTCATTGTAATTACTTGTTTGTTATCTTTTGTTTTACCCAATTTTTTCATCAAAAGATAAGACCAAGTCTCTTTGTTATCTAAATACAAACTTTCAGAAGTGCTACCTCCAACAATTAAAATTCTATATTCCCCCCCATGGTCCCTAAATTCATCACCCCTGTATCCAAGATCATTAATCGTAAAAACCGACTCTCCACTTATTCCATTAAATACACTTGAATTCGGAAAGAACACATATTCTAAATTAGGCGGCCATACATAAGAATAAGTTACTTTTGAAAGCTTTAGATAATTAAAAGCCTCAAAGATGATTAAACCTAATGTGATTGTAATAAGAACGATAAAAAAATATACAAGCCACTTCTTTATTTGATTTTTCATTCACTCACTTACAACACCTCAGAATTTCACAGTTTAAACAAGTGTTTTTCAATAATCTTCTATCTTTTCTGTCTCAAAGTCTTCCCCTGAAGATTCAGTTGATAACTGCTTTTGACTCTTAGATTCTTTATGTCCTGTACTTCCAGTTTTGCCTGTGCTGACTGATGAGTCTTCAGAATCACTCATGTCTTCATGAGTTATTGAGTTTATCATTTCTTTAAAGCTTTTAAAATCCTTAGAAAGAATTCTAACTCCCTGTTTTGTAAATCCTGTATATCTGTCAGAAGTTACAAACTCACGTATTGTAAGCCCCTTTCTTCCACCAAAGTCGTCAACTCTTACAATTATGTCAGTTGTGTCGTTTTTGTTTATTTTACCTATGTCTTTTTCCATGTCAAAATTTTTTATTATTTAAGTCTATTTAATTTTGATCATACTAAAGTCTTAACTCTGTGCCTTAGCACAGAAATCAACAAAGACTTTTCCATGTCAAAATTTTTTATTATTCTTATGTTTATCCTGTTACTCTTTCAAAAGAAGAAATGTTATATAAAGATTTCTATATACCAATTAATTAGTATGGGGGCTTTAATCTACTAAAATCCTCGCCTCCCGATTATTTTCATATGCTAAAGCGTTGAATCTTGCTATTTGTTTGGACATATCACGTTTATTTGTAAGGGCAAATCTTAAGGCAAAAATTGTTTTTGTTTCTTGTACGCCCAATTCCGCTCTGCTCAAGTCACTGTTATCTCTAAGTAAGGATTCATATCTTCTCAATTCATACTCTGCCTGATGTACAGGACCTATTAATTCAACTGTCATGGAGTTACTACTTCGTAGTGCTATTTAAAGCTTACTGATGGATTATAAGGAGATTTTCAAGCTCTTTTTTCTTAGCTCTTTTTTCATCAATATTATCTTCCAGACCCCTCGCACAAGAAAAAGCAGACCATAAGCCCACTGAAGACATTAAAGCGATAAAATTTGGCAGTGTATCTTTTGGATAAGCATACATTTCATATAATCCCAGCCCCGTTGCTAATGAATAAATTAACGCTCCAGCAATACATAAACTCTCGTTAAAGTATCTGTACGACATGAGAATCTCTCTAATTCAGAGTTTAAATTCTTTCTCATTTAATGACAAGCTTTTTAAAGCAACTTTTACTCTATTTTTTTATCTAAAACATCATTTAAAGTTAAAATGTTCTATATAACTGAAATTGAAGATTATGTCAGAGTGGATCCAAAGTTGTTCGGATTAGCTACTGCTGAAGCTGTTGAAAATCAGCTTAGAGAAACGTATAAAAGCTATGTTGATAAAGAGATTGGGAAGGTTATTGCCGTTCTTGGTGTATTACATGTTGGCGACGGTATAATTATTCCGGGCGACGGAGCAGCATATTATAATTCAAGATTCAAGCTTTTGGTATGGAGACCAGAACTTCATGAGTTAGTTTACGGAACAATAGAAGAGATAACAAACTTCGGAGCATTCATGAATCTCGGCGTCATGAAAGGGATGATACATATCTCACAGACAATGGATGATTATGTCAGCTTTTCAAAAAGCAATGCTTTGACAGGAAAGGCAAGCAAAAGAAGCCTTGTTAAGGGAGATAATTGCATGGCAAGAATTGTTGCTATAAGTTTCAGAGGAGACGAACCTAAAATAGGCTTGACAATGAGGCAGCCAGGGTTAGGTAAATTAGAGTGGATAAAAGATGAGAAAAAGAAGAAGCAGTCTGAGGCCAAGAAAGCTCTGAAGGCTGAAGAAATCGCAGTAAAGGGTAAAACGCCTAAGGCGGGGAAGAAGAAATAATAAAATGGAAAAAGTTGTTAGTGTTAGGCAGTTGAGTGGATTTTATGATAGATTTAATCAATGGAATAATTATGTTAAACAAAATAGATTAAGAATTGAGGGATATGATGATAATGGGAGGCCAATAGTGTCAAATACTATGTTTGGGATGTTTAGATTTATATTAAAAGATGAAAAGGGAAATTTAAGAACATTAGATAAACTATCTGAGGTTGCAATATAAAATGGCAAAACAAAAAGCGTGCAAAATGTGTAGGCGAATATATGAAGGCGAGAGATGCCCTAATTGCGATTCTAAAGAATCAACAGATAGTTTCAAAGGCAGAGTGGTAGTATTAAATTCTGAGAAATCTGAACTTGCGAAAAATTTAAAAATCTCCAAGAATGGAGAGTATGCAGTTAAAAACTAAGCTGGGGAGTACAATTAAGATGAATATTAAAATAACTGAAGACAAAAGAAATGATTTGTTTGCAAGAAACGAGATTGTTGCAGAGTTAGAATCTAAAACTTCTCCTAAGAAACAAGAAGTTTCTGAGCTTATTTCTAAAAAATCGGGAAAATCAGTAGATGATATTGTTGTTAAGAAAATTGCCGGCAGGTTTGGATCGGAGAGGTTTATTATAACAGCTAACATTTATAATTCAAAAGAAGCCAAAGAAAAGAATGAGCCTAAGAAAAAAGAAAAGAAGGGGGCTGGGAATTAGAGATATGAAGGAATGCAAATCAAAATCTGACTCTACGCCTACACGTAGAATACAGAAAAGATTTTGATACATTGAAAACCTTTGGTTTTCAGGCATTCAAATTCAGAGAATTTGAACATGGCAAAGAAAATCAGTGATTTTCTGAACCACAAAATTTAAAATAAATAAACAAGGAAAAATTTTATGGCAAAGAAAAAAAAGTCAGTAAAGAAGGGAAAGAAAAAGCATAAGAATCAGCCTACTAGCAAGAAATATTCTAAGTATAAAGTTGAAGGTGATAAAGTTGTTAGGAATGCTAAGAACTGTCCAAGATGCGGTCCCGGAGTTTTCCTAATGGATACAAAAGACAGACTTTACTGTGGAAAGTGTCATTACACTGAATTTATGAGTAAAAAGTAGTTCCAATATATACTTTCTTTTGTGTATTTTGTGGTATAACATTCTATTTAAAAGGCGATTATAGCTGTTATGCATGGTAAATAAATCAATTGCTATTTTGTTTGTTTTCTTGATAGTTGCTCTGTTGGCAACTTCTGCACTTGTAATTGCTCAGGGAAAGTCTGAGGAACATAGGCAGGATATAAACAAAAATCCAAACAAGAACAGTTCTTTGAACAGCTCCTTAAGTGAAGAAAGGGCTTGTAAGAAAAATTGTACTGTTGTTTACACAGAAACTGTAAAACAATGCAGTTTAACTTACCGAGATGCAGTTCATTCCTGTAATGACGCGAGAAACACTGCTAGAGAGGCCTGTGAGTTATTGACTGGGGATGAGAAAAGAATTTGCATAAAACAGGCTAATGACAATAGTAAGTTATGCAAACATCAAGCATTAGAAGTTAAGAATCAGTGCAAACTTGATGCGAGAACAGCTAGAGCTCAGTGCCTGCTTCAATGCATTCCTGAACCTGTAAGCAACGAGACAACTGAAAACAACGAAACAACTGGCGCATAAGTCAGAAACTTTTTCTTTCTTTTTCTTTCTTTAGAATATAAAAAACGTGGGAGCAGAATTCTCAAAGGAATAATGCTATAATAAGCCACGAAAAATCTCTTTTTTAATTGATTTTTGAATATGATAATGAAGTGAAATTATAAACCCTGGGAGGGGATTCAAGCAGATAAAAGAGTATTGCCTGAAGCCTCTCCTGGGTAAAAAGAGGTGATAATATACCTGAGTATATTAAGTATTTAAATGTTTCGGTAATGTTACTTCTTCAAAATGACATAGCCTTTCCATAATGAAGTGGTAATTTAATTTTCCTGCGTGTTTTAAGAGTGGTAAAACATATATGTTGTAGTATATAGTTAGTCGCCTCTCTTATTACTTAATTACAGAGAAATTAGGCCTAAGTTGTATATAAGGGTTATGAAAGAAAAATCTAGGGGATTCGGTAGAACAACTTATAAATCTCCTTTATTTATATCAATCATGACAGAAAATGAGGGTATTAAGACAGGCGAAATTGTAAAGGAAGAAAGCCAAATTTCCTCTAAACAGCAGCAAGTGCATGACATTCTTATGAGCCGAGAAGTATCCTGGCAGGAGATAATATATGACCTGATTAATACGGAGCAATTAGATCCATGGGATATAGATTTAATGATATTGAGTGACGGGTATTTGGCCAAAGTCCAGAAACTTGAAGAGATGGACTTTTTCGTTTCTTCAAAGGTTCTTTTGGCTGCTGCCTTTCTTTTAAGGCTTAAGTCCGAGATATTGCTAAACCGGTATATCAAAAGCATTGATGAGATACTCTTTGGAAGGAAAGAAGATAAAAAATATGTCATGGAAAGGATTGATTTGGATGAAGAAATTCCGGAGCTTGTTCCAAAAAGTCCTATGCCAAGATTCAAGAAGGTTACTTTACAGGAGCTTATTTCAGCTCTAGACAAGGCGATAGTGACAGAAAACAGAAGAATTGTAAAAGAGATAGTTGATAAAAACGCGGTTAGGGAGGCTGGAATATCCTTGCCCAAAAGAACTATTAATGTCAAGGACAAGATTAGAGAAATTTATGATAAAATATTTGGCCACCTTAATCCCAAAACAATGCCCGAAAAAGATAAAGTCTCTTTTACAGAAATTGTAGGCATGAATAAGGAAGAAAGGATAGTTGCTTTCTTGCCCTTGCTTCATTTAGATAATCAAAAGAGAATATGGCTTGAGCAAAATGAACACTTTGATGAAATACATATATGGCTAAAAAAGAACTTTGATGAAAAAAACCCAGAATATTTTACCGATTTAGGAGACATAATTGAGGAAGACTTTGATGAATCTTTCGCCGAACAGGAAAATGAAGAGGAAGAAGTTAACAGTAAAGGTAAGGAAAAAAGTATCTTAGAAGATTCTTCGGATGAAGAAGAAACTTTTCTTGAAAAGTAGTTTATTCTTTTAATTCTGAAAGCGCAATTAATTCGTTTCTAGAAAGAGAAATATCAGAGGATTTCAGGACTTTATTCTGAATAATATTTTCAAAGGGATCTACACTAAAAGGGGAATAGTCTGCTAAAGGTTTTTGGGATTTTAATATGACCTGTGAATAATTTAGTACACTATTAATTTTAAGTTCTATTGGAATGCCTACTCCTTGCCGAATATAACTTAGAGTATAAGCCATTGTGCCTAAATTGGAAGGTCGGTTATCAAAAGCTACAAAATCCTGTGCTTGATGTTCAACTTTAAGCTGTTTTCCAAGTAATTTTTCTAAGTCGGATGCAGATTTCACTTCCTGCTTTTCTAATATTTTTAAAAACCCCAAAGCAAAAATTCTTATATCTTTAATGTCAATTTTCACGAATAACCTAAGTATGGCAAGTTTAAAAATTATCCTATACTTTTGTAATTATTTAATGGTAACTAGGGATAGATTTAAAAATAGGTTTTTGTAGAAATAATTGAAGATAAAATGGGAAGAGACGAAAGATTGGAAGAAATGCAGAAGACAATTTTACTTTTGCAAGAAGAACTGGAGAGACTTAAGACCCCCCCATTTATGTCAGGAACAATATTAGATGTCGGTCAAAAGACTGCAAGAGTTTCAATAGATAATGCGGGCATTTATGAAATTCCTTGTTATGAAGGTTTAAGGCAGAAGGTAAGGAGGGGGTCTAGAGTAGTTTTAAATCCTATGACAAAATCAGTCATAGATCATTCTGAATTTGCTTCTTTAGGTGGGGAAGTTGTTACAGTTGAAGAAGTTTTAAATGATAGATTAAAAGTTCAAAGTAAAGGCGACTCTTACATAGTGCTTAATTCTATAGAGGGTGTTAAACCAAGTGATACAGTGATGTTAGACCCTTCAAAAGCTGTAGCAGTTGAAAGATTTTCTGCAAAGAAAACAAAATATGCTTTTGAAGAAGTTCCAGTAGCTCCGTGGACTAATATCGGAGGCTTAGAAGAAACAATAGCTAAAATCAGACAAGAAATAGAAGAACCCTTCATTCATAAGGAATTATTTGAAAAATATGGAAGGAAGCCCGCAAAAGGAATATTACTTTTCGGTCCTCCAGGATGCGGTAAAACGATGATTGCAAAGTCTATAGCTTATAATCTTGCTCAGATTAATCGAGGAGCCGGTACTACAACTAATGGCCATTTTATTAAGATAAACGGTCCGGAAATTTTAGAAAAATGGCTTGGAAATACTGAGGCAAATATCCGAAGAATTTATGGGGCTGCAAGGGAGGCTGCATCCAAAAATGGAAGTCCTGCAGTAGTATTTATTGACGAAGCCGAATCTGTACTAAAAACAAGGGGAAGCGGAGTTTCAACCGATATTTACGATTCTATAGTCCCACAATTTTTGGCTGAAATGGATGGCTTGAACAGGCATAATAATGTTATAACTGTATTGGCTACAAACAGAGAAGACCTTATTGATCCTGCTGTTTTAAGAGATGGAAGAGTAGACAGAAGAATAAGAGTTCCAAGACCAAATCCTAAGGGGGCTAGCGAAATATTTCAGATTTACTTAGGAGATAAACCTCTTCAAACCGAATTATCCGGAAGAACGAGTGCGAAAAAAACATCAGAAAGATTAGCGGAAGAAATTTATGGTGACAAAAATATTGCTTATGCAGTTATTCATCCCACTAATGGAGTTTTAGGAAAATTTAGTTATGGACATTTGATTAGTGGAGCAATGATCAAAGGGATAGTTGATAGGGCAAGTACTTATGCCATTCAAAGAGAAATAAAGGGGGGCAAGGCCGGAATTTCGCAAAAAGATTTGGAAAGAAGTGTTGGTGAAGAATTTATGGAACACGCCGGTTTTGCTCAGACTCTAGTTAGAAGTGATTGGGAAGATGTTTTTGGAGAACAAGGAAGACAATATCAAAAAGCATGTGAACAAGGCTATTTGGTTTTAGAAAGTATGTTAGGAAGAAAATCTATGGCGACAAGAGGGTAAAATGACATTTGAATTATATGGAGCGGGCAGAGTAATTGGAAAAAACGAAGAAAGTGGATTGTTTAGAACTAGATATGTGGTTGCGTATGAGGCTGGTGTAAATGGGCAGAGAATAAATGGAACAAAAGAAGTTAGATTTGATGAATACTCTCGAATTAATGTTGGTGATGATATAGACATAAAATTATTTTCTGGAGATGGACAGAGAGTAACATCTTCAAGGATTGATGCAGGCTTAGATTCGATTTTTGGTGCTTTTGTGCATCCAAGTCTGATGAAGGACGAATAAAATGAATCTATACTTAACTAAACTCAAGGAGGTAAAACAATGAGAAAACAAGAATACAAAGATAGAGAAAATCCATCTGAACAAAACACTCTTGGAGGTTCAGACGGCCAGTTGCCTATTGTAGCGAGTGCCAGAACAGGACTTGCAGGAAAAGACGACGCTATTTTGCGAAGAGTTCCTGTTGACTATTCTGGAAAATCTGTAAAAGAAGCTCTTGATTATATTGTAGGCGCAGACCTTAGCGACAGTGAACTGCCACTTGCAGAAAGCAAAAAAAAG
>Ga0209541_10010029_pt1 | contig 15203 bp, 23 predicted proteins | sample RifCSPlowO2_01_FD_184027 | JGI IMG/M metagenome (GOLD analysis project Ga0209541, IMG submission 184027) | Groundwater microbial communities from Rifle, Colorado - Rifle CSP2_plank lowO2_0.1 (SPAdes) (version 2) | ecosystem: Environmental > Aquatic > Deep subsurface > Groundwater | place...
TCTGACATTTGGTCATCAATAAATGATGAAACAAAAAGATCCAGATAATATGGGTGCTTATTTAAATCGCTTATGATCTCATTCACCCTTTCAATCATATTCTTAAGGGTTATTCTATAACTGGTTTGAAACTCTGAAATCTCTCTTGAGAATCCTCCTTGTTTAATTTTTATAGGCCAGTTTATCTTTATTGTTACATCTTTCTCATTTATTGATGTTTGAGCCTTAACTTTGCCTTTCTTGATCTTTAAGTAGCTGAATTCAGAGAAGTCATTTACACACTCAGAAAGTTTCTTGTCAATATATCCAGATATTTCATTTTCTATACCATTTTTTGTCAAAAGACTGCCAACTTGCCTAAAAAACAGGAAACTTGTTGGTATTGCACCTATTGACTTAAAGTTATCAGGTAAATTTATATGACCTCCCTGCATATTGTTTTTTAGTAAGGTTTCTTTGCTAACCTTATCTAGGCAGCTATTGATAAATGTCTCGACAATTTGAGTATTTCTCATAAAACTACTTTGGCTGATTGCTTGAGATTCTAGAGTATCTTGTTTAACAAGGTAAATGAAAGAAACGGCTATTAGCACAACTAATCCTAATATGATGAATAAAGTAGTCTGGCCTCTTTTTGTTTTTGGCATTATAAAGATTTATGTTTAAGGTGTATTTAAAAGTTTCTTCTTCTCAAAATTTTCCATAAAAAATACAGGAATACTGCCAATACAGCTAAGCCAACAATATTTATTGCGCTGTTTGCGATGATTGTTCTTTGCAAGCTGTAAAACAACTGTTTTGTTCCGAATGGGTCAATAGAATTAATGAATGAAGTGCCTCTGTAAATGATAAATGCAAATCCCACTAAAATCAGTAAAATGCCGCTGATTAAGTTTGTGCTGTTTATCTTGTATTTTCCAAAACTAAGCTCCTTTCCCCTGATAAATCTGTTTTGTGAAAGATTATATTTGTCATAAAAGAATGCAAATACGAATAATGGGATAAATATGCCCAGCGAATAAATAAACAGCATCAATGCCGATTTAGCATAATTCCCAATAGAAGCTGCGACTATCAGGATTCCGCTTAAAATTGGACCAACGCAAGGCGACCACCCAATAGCAAATAATGCCCCCATCAAAAAAATACCATGATAGCCTTTCCTTAATTTAAGCCCTTTATGCATAAAAGAGAATCCTTTTCCTGTTATTGTAATAAAACCAAAAAAAACCAGGACAACGCCCGCTATCACTATCAGGATATTATTATTAAAGCTTATTTCTGATAAAGCCTCTCCTAAAAAACCTGCAATTAGGCCATAGATGGTGAAGATTGTTGAGAATCCAAGGAAAAAAACAAGGGTTGTCTTTGTAATCTCTTTTTTCTCCTTAAAAGTGCAGGCAAAATAAGCAGGCAGGATTGGCAGTATGCATGGCGACAGAATAGTTAGTATCCCCCCAATGAAAGCTATAAAGAAAGATATTTTTTGTGCATTAGCAACAGTCTGGTCAATGGCGGATTGCAGGCCTGATGGCAGGCTTATTGAATAAACAAATGGCAATAAAATTATAAAGATTAGGAGAGCATTTATTATTCTGTTCTTTGATTCAATGACAGCAACACCCACTTGATTCTTTTTTACTTTTTTCTGCTGCTTTTTTATATTCATCAGCGCATTTTTTGCTGCAGAACCATTTGCCTTCTTCTTCTGCACCTTTGCCTTTTTCTTCTTTCATACCGCAGATTGGGTATTTTCTTTTAAACAATGAAATTCCACTCATTCGTTTAAAATCGAAGATTTTTAACGTGTTCAGGAATGTTCCATTCCTGACATTTAATGAGTGGAATGAATTGTGCTCAAAAACCACTCAGATTCGTGGAATTTCAAGTGTCAAAAACCATTTACTATGAGCATAACACAAATGCATGCCACCAGTCTTTGACTGGTGGTTTTTGACACAAGTTAAACATTTTCATCACCTTTTTCTTCTGGTTTCCTCATATTTTACCAGTTTAACAAGGCCAATGCCCAAAAAAGCAGTGCCTGCCAGCAATAGTCCGTGATTAAATACAGCATTGAATATCCCTAAAGGATAGAACAAAAAATGATGCAATAAGGTTAATAACTCGCCAACACCAATAAACAAAAACCCTTTCACAAAAAAACCCAGTATTTCCTTTTTTTCTATATGAAGTTTGGAAAATGTTTCATAGACGACATACAATGCAATAGCAGCAACTATAACCATAACCAAATGCTCTATTATCTCAACATAATATGTCCATACAGGAAATTTTAAAGTCCCTCTATGCATAAAATGCATTTCATTGCTAACTTCGCCAAATTCATCCGTATGGGCTATAGCAACTGGCAAAGCCAGCAACATCAGCAAAAATATTATTTTTTTCATTTTTTCACCTCATAATTTACTGCCATTTGAATACCCTTTCTTCTACACTAGGTATCCCTCTGATTTTGATTGTAAAGCTATCTACTTTTTCTTTTGTATTAAAAACCAGCTCGCCATCGTTGTGGTGCCCGCTTAAAGCAGGAGCAGAAACCGGTTTAATCACCTTTCCATTGTATTCCAGTGTTGTTATTTCTTTTAAATCAAACTGGCTCAAATCAACTGAATGGGTATTTGCTGAAATTTTAACCTTAAGCTTATCGTTACCAACTTCTATAGGTGTTAAATCTATAGAAACATCTCCTGAAGAAGTTGTTCCGGAACTTTTTAATTCGAAACCAGGCTCATCTGTCTTCTGGCTGGTAGTTTTTGCTACACTAGTGCCTGAAAAACCCATAAAAGCATAAACTAATCCTATGACAACCAACACCAGCACCCCATACAGGATATAATTCTCATAATTTTTTTTCATTTTTTAACCTTCCTACGCTTTGTTTTATCCTTTATAAAAAGGAATATTGCTGTAAAAACTAAAATGCCTCCTACAACCCAGAATAATGCCAGAAAGCTTTGCAAAGGCTTGAAAGGAACCCCCGCTATGATAAGCCCTGAATTGAATAAAATCAGTTTTCCTGATATGCATTTTTTCTTGGTATATAAAGCGATTGTAACTAAGAGTAATGTAAAAGCAGCTATCCAGAATGGCACAGCTACTTTCGTTAAAAACAAAAGAGGCATTCCAACAATTGTTATTCCTACTAGGCTCAAAAGAGCTATTATTCCCAGACAAACATTGTGGCAGACCTGCCAGGAGCCAAGCACACTGGCTGCGCCAGATACGCTTCCGGTTGCGCTAATTATTTTTTCTTTAATATGCTTAATCATTGTCATCTCCTACACAAAAAATATCAGGATTATAACGCCTAAAGCAATCATCAGCAGACCCATTATCAGTTTTATATGCCTTTTCTCTTCAGCCTCCCATCTTGAAATTTTCCCTATAACCCTTCTGTTTGAGAAAAACAGCAGGATAACAATTAATGGCATAACAAACATTACATTATAGAGCAAGAGGTATAAAAATCCCATGAAATATGTTGTCTTTGCAGCCAATAATCCTAATATCGCCACATAAGGGCCGCCAGAGCATGGAAACACGCATAATCCAACCAAAAAGCCAGTTACAATTGTAGCGGGGATTGTAGCCTTGTGCACCCATTTATTTATCAATTCTTTGCTGGCTTTTGGCATACTTATATTAATCCATTTGCCATACCAGAAATAATCTTTAATATTAATTAATCCAAGAAAAATTACTAACCAGGACGCTATCTTTCCCATTAAATGATGCACGCCTATTACCATGAAGGCTTTTAATATGCCCAATCCAATCCCGAGGTAAGTGAGATAAATCATCATTATGTAGATAATGCCTACCTTTAGGATATGCGTCTTTGTTCTGTGTATTGTATACAAAAAGGCTATAAAGAACAATAAAACTGCAAAAGCGCACGGATTAATGCCGTCAAACAAGCCAGTAATCAATAATAGGGGTATGAATGTTTTAGGGTTTAAGCCTGTTTTTAAGTCATCTGGCGTCCTTAATTTATCCTTGTTTTCCTTAAACCAGTTTAGGTATTCTGTTATTGGCGCATCAATAGGGTACTCTTTAATTTCACCCTTAAAAGCCCAGACTTTGTAGCTTCTTGCATTTTCCATTTCATCCTGGAAAACAACTATCTTATCAAACTCTTTTTGGTTTTCTTCATTAAGAAGGTAATCAATAATCTCATGAGGCACATGGCCTTCGAGAATAACTTTTTCTCCGACAAAAATTGCAAAGTGGCCTTGCAGCTTTGGAGGAAAACCAATCTTTTCATTCATCTCATTTAACGCTGCCCTGTTTTCCTTGTCGTTAACGTAATCTTTCATAACAATGTTGTTTATTCCTCTCTCTTTCAGCATTGGCACCAGATGCCCAGAGAGATATTCTGTGCAGCCGCCGCAGGCTTTATTATAATAGATAATCACTTTTTCATCTGCAGCTATTACTGAAGGCAAAAGAAACAAGACTATCAAAATCAATGTAACTCCTTTTTTAGCTACTGAACTTAGGATACCCATCTTTAGATTTATAACAGACGCTGTAAATTTTTAATATATATTTAGCGTATGTTATATTTGAAAGACCAAACAAATTTATTAATTACTTTGGTCTTTCATTATAGTTGAATTTGCAGTCTGTCAATGCTGATAGCCTTTCAAATGACTGGACTCTTTCGTACCTCTCTCCATTAATGATCCATGTAGGAGTAATTTTTATGCTAGGGCCTTTTGTATAGTCTTCATAGTCAAGGTATTTGAATGACTTTCCAAACATAGTTCTTTGTGCTTGGCTGTACATGCACCCATCTGCTCCGTACATAACTGCCCCTTTCTCGGATAAGCATTTCGCAAATTCATCATACCTTCCTGGCTTTTTTGAGCTAATAAAAGCATAGGATGCGATAGCCAGAACCAAAACAATTACAGATGCAATTACTATTTTTTTCCTGTTTTTTCTTGCTTTTGTTTCCTCGGCCTTTTTCTGCTCTTCTTTCTGCCTTTCTTCATGCTCTAGCCTTGCCTCTTCACTTTGCCTTCTTAATCTTTCAAGCTCTAACTGTTTTCTTTCTTTTTTGAACGAATCTTCCATTTTACCTCTGCCATAACCCTATCCTATCAATTTTATAATGCCCCTTCATTGGTGCCTTTTGCTAAATTACCGGCGTCTTCAGCTGGGCTAGTTAACCCGCATGCCGCGCCATTATCATTATCCTCCGCTGGAGCAGCAAAACCACAACCACCGCCAACCGGCCCAGAAGGAGGGCTGCTGCTTTCCTGTGTGCATCCTGCCAGCAGCACAAGACCAGCTAACAAGCCAACAATCAATATTATTTTTGCATTCATTTTTCTAACCTCCATTCTTTTTTAAAACATTAGCTGTTATCTTAACATCAACTTCTGGCTGCCTAGGGTCATTGCTTTTTACATAAATCACCCTTAGAATGCTGCCAGACTCATCGCCCATGATCTTTGGGTCGTAACTAACGTGAAGGTTTGCTGCCTTTCCTGGCTGGATTATCTCTGAATCGATTGTTGCTTTTGTGCATCCGCAAGAAGTGCTTACACCCTTAATTTCTAAAGGCTTGGCTCCTGTGTTCTTTACTATGAATGCATGTTCAACTTTTTCGTAAGGAATATCCCCAAAATCATAAGACATAGGAGCAATCTCTATTTTTGGCGAGCCTTTATTCAAGCTAGAATAGCCATATGAGCCAAGAATAGCTGTCAGGATTATTATGATGCCTATAATCGTTAGCAATGAATAATCTTTTGAGGTTTTATTCTTGAACATATGCATTACTCTACCTGGTTTAGCTCTATTTTTACCTGCTTCTGGAAATTTACTGGGTCGTTGGAGAACACATCAATTGCCCTTGTGACTAATCCACTAAATTTTCCATGCGCATTGGGGTCATAATATACCTTTAGCTGGGCAGTCCTGCCAGGCTTTATTATTGTGGACCAGCCCGTTGGGTTATTGCCGTGCATGCCCATTCCAAATACAGGCCCTTCTTCTCCATCATTAATAATAGAGGCTGTAGTGCACATACATGAGGTATCCATCTTGCTTATAATCAATTCAGAATTCCCATTATTCCTAATCTCAAATAAAGCAGAAACAACCCCTTTTGACTGGCTTACGGCGCCAAAATCATAAACAGAAGGCTCTATGCTTATTATCGGCTTATCAGCCGGAGCTTTCTCAGCTATCTTCTTCTGGACATACTCCTTTAACAAATCATCAGCCAATGAACTCAAACCAAATTTTTTTGTAGCTTCTACAACAATATCATCTTTTGAGAGCTCATCACCCGCTAATGTATTAATATACTCTTTCATGCCCTCGGCTGTTTCGCAATCGCATTGGTCTATTGTATTGCCGCAACAACTGCATATAAATTTAGGATAAACATCATTCTCCAGCTCAGCAAGGGATACTTTTTCTGGCATTGAAATTGTATTTGGAACTTTAATTAAATTGCCCGTGATGCCATTATTGTTGGCTAATACAAATGCTAAGACTAGAAAAATGACAGCTATGCCCGCAATAAATACTTTTGGATTCTTATTCCATTCCCTTTGCTTTGGCTTTTCAGAATGCATTTTAACGCGTTATCTTGTTTGTTGTTAAATCCTTATAAATAGAATCTTTAATTGCTTTTATTTCTCTAAAAACAAAGGTTCCATCCCCCTCTACAGAGCCAACCTGGCCCCAAACCTGCACCAGCGCAGGATAATTGCCTGCATCTTTTGAAAGTATGACTGTAGGAACTGATTTAATATTATATTTTTCAATTAGCTTTTTAGCTTCATCATTTGTTATGTCCAGCGTTTTCTCATTATTAAAAACAACACCAAACTGATTTAATATGCCCTTATGAATCTTCACATCATAGCATTCTGGACAACCCTTGTCTGTTAACATTGTCATATCCACCAGGCCAACCACATTGCCCGTTGATGTATTGACAAATGGAGGGTTAATCCTTCTTATGATGTAAGAGCCGTCTTTTTCTATTGTGCCTATATTATCCCAAGCCTGGCTGACTGATTCATAAGCGGATATGTCATTTGATAATATCAATGCAGGTATTTGCTCTATTTTGTACTTAGCTATCAATTCTTTGCCCTTGTCACTAGCTCTTTCAATTGTTTTTTTATCTGCAATTACTACTCCTGCCTGCTCAAGACCGCTTATGAGGGTTGCAAGATCAGTGCATTTATTGCAAGAGCTGTCTTTAAGATGCAGTATAGACACCCTTCCTATGCTGTTGCCGGAAACAGCATCAATATAAACGGGCTTTTGGCTTTTGAATAATAATGCGCCATTTTTTTCTTCAAAATCATTCAGCTCTGTTCTGTTTATTTCTCCAGATAAGATAATAGTCGGTATTTTTTTAATACCATATCTTTTAATTAATTCTTTTGCTTCTCTGATGTCTTTTGTTTCTTCTCTGATGATTTTTGTGTTGGCATTCTTTATTAATTCAACAACAGGAGTTATATCAAAACAATCTTTGCAATTTTTATCTTTTATAACAACCATCTCCAGGTTAACTGGCCGTGTTAGCTCTTTAATCTCGCTTGCTTTATCTTTTGCTTTACTGCCCAAATCGCTAACCAAGAAAAGATTTATAAGTAGCACAATGCCTAATGCTACTGACAGGTTTATTTTTATATGGTTAAAATTTAGTTTCAGCTTTTTCATTCTAGATTAACATCCGCCAACCATTTGAGGTAGTTGTTGTGCACTGCTAGGTATGCTAGCTGAGCCACTAGTTTTGCCAGAAGCAACAGATATTTTCTGGCTGGCTGCTCCTTTTGTCCCAAGCTCGCTGATTTCAGCCTTTAGCCCATTTAGCTGTATTGCCTGTATCAGTGATATTGCAACCAAAACCACTAAAATAATAACAAAAACCAGTTCTTTTTTCAATTTAATCCCCTCCTATGCATCATTTTAATACAATGTTCTGTTGGCATCCCACAGAAATCACATTTTCCATCATCATTTTTGTCCATTTCAGCAAGCTGCTCTTCTTCAGATAAGCCATCATCCAAATCCATACAGCCCATCTTGTAACCCGCACTATCATTATGCATCATGCTGTGGTAACCGTCAGTTTTGCTGTGCATGCTTTTATGATGCTGCTCCATGCTATCATAACTGTCATCTGGAGCTATACTATCTGAACTACCTAAATGAGACATGACAACGCCGACAAATACTGCTGTGATCAAGACAAAGCCGAATCCAAACATAATGCCTTTTCTAAAACCAGAGGTTTTTTGTTTTGTCTTTTTCTTCATTTTCAGCATCCTCCTACCATTCCAGGCAGTTCTCCAAGTTTTGATGTATCACCACCTGCAACAGTTAGAGCTAGATTAACCATATCTTTAGGGAAGAATAATGATTTCCATTTCAGCGCTTCCCTGACTATTTCAGCATCTGAGTAGTCTGAATTTTTAACAAGCCACATAGTCAAACCAAGTAGTGCAGGATTATGCTGGCAGCCACATGCAGAGCTTCCATCATTTCTGGCGCCAATAGCACCAACACCGCAGCAATATTCGCATGATATGCCTACTGGCTTTAAAACAATATTCAGGTATCTCTGGTAAGCTGCCTGCTCTTTTTTAATATCATTTAACATATAAGGATAAACTTGAGCTGATAATATGCTTAAGCTGTTAAGGGGGTCGTCAAAGCTTACCTCTAATGCAGAGCCGTAATCTGGTGTTCCGGTTGGGACCATTATAGCTATAGCATCTTCTGTTGTTTGTATATCTTCAACTGGGAACAAAGCAGCAACAGAATGGCCAGTGGATTTTAATTCGTCTAGGTTAACATTAGATATATCCTTTCCAGAGCTGGAGCCAAGTCTTAACTTAGACATTATGCTAACTCCGCCTAGTGATTTGGATATTGCATTAACTTGCCACTGATTAAATATAACCAGAAGAGCAACAACTACAATTAACCAAATAGCCAGTTTATCAAATTTTATTTTTTTATGGCTTTTATTTTCCATACTCCATTGTGATATACAGAGTTGATATATATTTAACCTTCTAAACTGTCATGTAAAGATTGTTCAAAAAGACTTAAGAAGGGTTGGAATTGTTCAGAATCGTTCATAAACCATTTAAATGGCTTCTTTTAGAAAAATATGGTTTATTTTACCTTTTTTAATCTTTTTGATTAGGCTTTTTTTTTCAAGACCAGACAAAACCATCGAGAGTTTTGCTTTAGAGAAATCTGTTCTTAATCTTAGCGTTGTCTGGGAAACCCCATCCTGCTCTTTTATTGCTTTAATAACTTTTTTTTCATGCTCATCCAGGCCCTTTAGTAATATATCAAACTTATCCTCTTTTAATTTTATTTCCTTTGTTTCCTTTAAAGTATCCAATATTGCTTTCTGGCCTTTTTCGAAGAAAATAAGGTAAATGCCTAAGCTTAAAAGCAAGAGAGCAATACCAAAACCAAAATAAACAGGATAGTATGCCCTTGACCTCTGAACATGGGGGCACAAGTCAGGGTCGCTTGGGCAGGAACCCCCTTCATATTTATCTATCTGTGGCTGATATGCTTTATTAATGCCAAACATCACAGACACAAGCATAACCGACAATAAAATTGAAACTGCTATAACAATTATTCCAAGTATTTTGTTGTCCATAACATAGTTTTCAATTGTAAACGTATATATAAAGATTTTGTTTGGTTCTTTTAATCCGTTATAAGTTTTCTATTCTATACTCGCAGACAAAAATTTTTAGTTAAATTTCCAATAATTATTTAAATTGTCAATAACCGAAAGATTTTAATAGGAGTTGTCATTTCTAATCTAATATGGGCAAAAAACAGCACAATAAAAAATATATCTCTTTCTGCTGTAGCTGCTGCTGTGTTTGTTGCTAAAACACATCTCATTGGCTTTTAATAATTCACTATCAGACTTAATTAAAAATTTTCTGGAGGTGCTATAAATGATTAATATAACTATAATAAACCAAGATGATAAATTTGAGGAGTTTGAGGAGAAATGAGAAAAACAACTAGTACATACCATTATAATGGAAGAGGTGTAACAGACCTTGCTGGATCGTATAAGAGAGACGGGGCTCCTTTTATTACATCAAACGATCTGAAATTCCCTGAGATAGAGCCGGAATCAGGGGAAATAACTGAATTAAAGTCAGCATTGTTTCCCAGATACTGGAACATGGGTCATAGATATAACCCATCAACACCCGCTTCAATCGAGACCCACTTAAGCTGTTTGGGCAAGCTGTTGTTTGAAAGTATAAGGACAAGCTGGAAAGCTTATTCCTTTGAGCATCCTGAGGAAAAAATTCCTGAAGATGACATTGAGAAAAAGTCAAAATATGCTGTTGACTCCTTATTAACTAAATTAAGCGATATTAGAGAAAAATTAAAAAAAGATGTTGAAGCTGCTATACAAGGCGACCCTGCAGCAAAAGGCTACACAGAAGTGATTAGGGCATACCCTGGCTTTAATGCAATTCTTGTCCATAGGGTTGCCCATGAGCTATATGCTCAGGGAGTTCCGTACTACCCGCGGGAACTTAGTGAGTATACACATTCTAGGACAGGCATAGACATACACCCAGGTGCCAGAATTGGCGATTATTTCTTTATTGACCATGGGACTGGTGTTGTTATAGGTGAAACATCAAAGATAGGCAACTGGGTTAGGATTTACCAAGGGGTTACTTTAGGCGCATTAAGCCTTTCAAAAAGAAAAGTCAAAGAATTAAAAGAAAGCGGGGCACAAAGGCACCCAACAATTGAGGATAATGTAATCATCTATTCTGGAGCAACAATTCTTGGTGGCAAAACTGTGATTGGTAAAGGATCAGTAATAGGAGGCAATGTTTGGATTACGGAATCTATCCCACCTAATACAAAGGTATTTTTGGAAACTCCTCCTCATCAGAAGGTAAGAAATGGGGGTTCTTAAAAATGATTGAAACTCATAAAAGGAGCATTTTAAAAGCAATAACATGGAGGATTTTAGCAGCAATAATCACAACATCTATTGCGTTTTTGTTTACAAGAGAAACAGCTTTGTCAATAGGCATTGGGTTTTTTGATACTCTGATCAAACTGTTTGGCTATTATCTTCATGAAAGAGCATGGAACAGGACGAGTTTTGGTAAAGCCTGAAGAAGGAATTTTGGCAGGAATCTCATCAGGAGCAGCAGCATACGCAGCTTTGCAGCTAGCGCAAGGAAAAGGCGGAGATAAGCAACTGCTTGTTATACTGCCTGATACTGGAGAAAGATACCTCAGCACGCCTTTATTTGTTGACATGTCAGAAATCGCCACTCGCAAACCCCTTGATTTATCTTGGGGTAAGAGGGCGATTTCTGAGCATGCTCAAGAACACGCCCCGCCATTTAGGGCGGCGGTTCTTGACAAATAAACTTTTATTTTATTTTTTTAATTTGAAGACTGAAATTAAATAAAAATAACCTCAACAAACACCCGCCCTTTTCTGCGCAGGCTTGCATATATTGCAGTATTTTTTCCATTCACATTTTTTGCATATTTCTTTTACTTTATCTAACTTAGTATCTATCAGACTCCTGGCATCATCCGCCATTACTTCTTCATTTAATTTTATTCTTAAATGCTTTATGACTGTATTGTCTTTTTCTCTTACTTCACTTTCAAAATCAGGACCTTTCTTAACACATCTGTTATTGATATTATAAGGACATGAGTTGCAGATAGCATCTGGATAATCCACCACCTTAATAAGGGGGTTATCTTTTAACTTTCTCATTACTTTATAAAAATTAGATACAAATTCTTTGTTATAGCCTTTGCCTTTAAAATATTTCATGCAAAGCAAATGATGGGCTCTTATGTTCATCCTGCACTCAACTCAAAAACAACCAGGTCATCCGGATTTGGGCAGCTAATTCTCAGCTTATTGTTTTTTTCCCATGGAATTTTGCTTCCAAACCTTTTGGCTGTTATATACGGCCATAATGTGTGTAAGGCATAAGGGCATAAGCCTAAGAAAGGAGGTTCAAATATTTGATTTTTTTTATGCCCGTAATCGCACCTTCCTTTGACACTTATTACTTTAATGATTATGTTTTTGCCTAAATTTTTATCCACAACAAAACCCCCGCAGCCATAACCATAAATAAGATGGGAACATAATCTCTTCTGCTTATCTTAAATTCTTTGAAGTGGCTGTACCCATAATTCCTGTAGCACCTCGATTCCATTGCGTCTGCCAAGCTGCTTGCTTTAATAAATGTCTTTCTAAGCAGCGGGTTTAACAATCCAGCAATATGCTTAGCTTTCTTAAGATTTGCTCCCCTTGATTTCTGGGCGTCTTTAATTTTATCAGCCTCTGAAGATAACAATGGTATAAACCTTATTGTAGCAGAAACCATTACAGCTATATCTCTTGGGTGTATCCTGATTAATTTTAGCGGCATAAACAACTTTTCTATAGCATAGACTAATTGGCTTATTGAAGTAGAGAATGTCAAAATAGATGCAATTATTATCAATAAAACAAATCTCCAAACAACTATAATGCCTTGATTAAACTGCTCTCTTAAAAATAAAAAATACATTAACAAGATAAATATAAAAAAGAATAGAAATGGCCTAAGATTCTTTAATAGGTTAATAACTCTTATTTTCGAAATTAAGACCAGTGAAATAATAAAAAAACTGGCTATAATAAAAGAACTGAATGATTCCAAAAGAAATAAAAAGATACTAATAAAAATAACTAATGATATCTTAATTCTTGGATCTAATCTATGGATTGGCGTATTCTTATAGATGTATTGCCCAAACAGGTTATTCCCCATACATATCAGCTTTTTTTAAAATTTTTTTGTTTAGTTTTTCTTTTTTATCATTGAACATAATCTCCCCATTTCTAAGAATGATTACCTTCCTGACATATTTTCTGATGTCAGCCAGATTGTTAGTAACTAATATTATAGCTGCGCCTTCTTTATTTAACCTGTTCATTATTTTCATAATATTCAGCTTATTCTTTGGATCAAGCATTGTTGCAGGCTCGTCAAAAATAATATATTTTGGTTTCATCACAACAACGCCTGCTAAAGCTACAAGCTGTTTTTGCCCAAATGACAGGTTATTGACATTCTCTTTTGCAAGATGGGATATATTTAAATCGTCCAATATGTTTATAACTTTCTTTTGGATATCATCTGGCGGCAAGCCTAAATTCTCCAGTCCAAAAGCAACATCTTCCTCTACAATAGAATTAATAAGCTGGTCCTCAGGGTTTTGGAAAACAATTCCAATCTTTTGTTTGATTTCCCATTCATTATTCTTTGTGCTGAGGTTGTCAACAATAACCTCGCCTTTTAATGGCATTAAAAGCCCGTTAATATGCTTTATTAATGTAGTTTTTCCAGAGCCATTATGGCCAATTATAGCTATAAATTCCCCCTCTTTAATTTGCAGACTGATATTTTTCAGGATTAGTTTATCTTCATATTTGTAACTGATATTTTTAATCTCAATCATTAACTTATCGGTATTCGGGATGTGCTTTTAAAGATTTTGATTAAAAAAGAAATAATTAGTATAGTAAAGGCAACAAATAATTGAGCATAGTTATTGCCTTTACTTGTCAAGAACTGCGGACTAAAGTCCACAGCGTGCAGTTCTTGAGCATGCTCAGAAATCGCAACTATATGTATACACTTTTGCGATTTCTGACATATTACGAACGGACAACTAATGCTCAATTGATATTGTCCGCGAGTATAGATTGCTTTTCATCACTTTTTATCATAATGCCATTCCATTTTTTATTTTATATACCTGCTTATATCAAATCTAAGAGCTATAAAAGACGCAGCTAACAATTTAACCACATCTCCGATAATAAACGGCAGAACCCAGCCTATTAAAATCTGGGCTAAAGGCAATCCTGTAACAATTAAACCACCAACTACACCAAAAATATATATCACTATGCTTCCAATGATCATTGCAATAACTAACTGCAGATAGGATGGTTTTTTTGTCTTCTCTGCTAATTTTCCAACAATATAAGCTGCTGCTATAAAGCCAAATAGAAAGCCTCCAGATGGACCAAGCAATGCTCCAAAGCCAGAGCCACCACCTGCAAAAACAGGCAACCCTAGAGCGCCAACTAAAACATACAGAAATTGTGATAACGCCCCTAAATTAGCCCCCAACATAGCTCCTGAAAGCAAAACCATTAATGTTTGCAATGTAATTGGCACCGGGGTAAAGCCTAATGGAACCTTAATAGGAGAAACTGCTGCTGTTAATGCCGCAAATAAAGCAGCAAAAATCATTCTTTTTATATAATTTTTTTTGTATTCCATCATACTAGGCGCGCAATCTAAATAGTTTTTTAGACGCTAAATAACTCTTATCTACATGTAAGATATCTATTGGGATATTCCATTTGAATTTTTCTATTAATTTATCCAACACCGTGTTTAATGCAACATAAGAGCCTGCTATTCCAGCAGCAAATAAAAACCTTTCATAAGCCACAACAGGGATCAGCACAATCCACTGCTCTGCTGTCATAGGCACCGCCCATATCCAGGCTGCTCCGCCTACAGAATGCGCTGTAAACGTTGCCCCCAAGCTTTTTAATAAAACATTATTTGAGTATTTTTTAGGCAATATCTTCACAATAATAGGAATCGTCCAGTATAATGAGAAAAACCAAACTTGCCTGCCTACTGGATGCAAAACAAAAACAGCTATCGCAATCAAAGGCACAATTATATTAATCCCCTTTTTTTTAGCGCCAAAATAATAAGCTGCGAATAACATTGGCGTTAATCTCACAATATTTATCAGGCTAAAACTCTTGCCTACCAATAAGAAGTCAGCTAACTCAGCCCCCAGAACAGAAACAGCACCAAAAACCGGCCCCAAAAAAGAACCCGCAATCGGGCCAAAGAACTGGAACAATGTAAAGAACTGATTCTCTGCGCCCATCAGCGCAGAAAAATTGATGCGGTTCCCTATAAATACCATTACGGCAAACATCAATAAAAATATTACCCTTTTAGCCGAAAATAGTTTTTTAACTCTCATTTTATTCGAAAATAGTTTTTTAACTCTCTAATATCATCTCCAAGTGGTTTGCTTGAATAGTTTAAATAGTT
>Ga0209541_10010032_pt1 | contig 15202 bp, 23 predicted proteins | sample RifCSPlowO2_01_FD_184027 | JGI IMG/M metagenome (GOLD analysis project Ga0209541, IMG submission 184027) | Groundwater microbial communities from Rifle, Colorado - Rifle CSP2_plank lowO2_0.1 (SPAdes) (version 2) | ecosystem: Environmental > Aquatic > Deep subsurface > Groundwater | place...
GAAAGTTCTAACTACATCTGAGAGTTCAGTGAGTTACAACTAACTCACTATTCATAATCAAATCAACAAGAAAAACTTTGCTATTTAGCACCACTAGTCACAGACTAGTGGAATTCTTTTATTAAATAAGTTAAAATCCGCTCTATTCTTTTCTCGCCTTCATGCTTAAACTTATTCCTCAAATAACTAATAAATTTTCCAGACATGCTCTCTGCTTTTTCATCTGTATATTTTCCGCTTTTATGGAAATTAGGCAGATTCCCTGCAAGAACATGCGCCATTTCAATTCCAGTTACAATTTCCAATGTTCTTTCATAATGCAAACCATTTCTAGTTTCATTATCTACAAATACTGCAACAGGAGAGCCCTTCTTATGGACAAGAGTGTAAGAATCATCTTTAGAATCAGCAGTCGCCATTAACTTTTCAAATCTCTTCTCATCATTATTTCCAGATATAACATCTGTCAAACCAGTATAACCAATCCCCTTTTCACTGTTTCCCTTGAAACACTTTTAATATCCTTTGGAAATCTCTCTATATCTCTAAAAAGATATTTCAAAAATCTGCCTACCCCGGTTTGTGTGGAATTCTCAATAGAACCATAGTCTGTCCAGTATAAATGCGTATGTAAGCTTCCACACAACAGATTATATTCTTCAGCCATAACTCCCTAAAGAAATCTGTATTTTTAAAGCTTGTGATTTGTCACTACTTTTGAGATATATCTTTACTAGCTTATTTTGTTATCCCTTTTGCAAAAGCCTCTGCAACTTTAGCAGAACTTTCCAGCTTTTGTTTATTCATCTTTTCTTTAAGCTTTTCTTTCTGCTTTCTTAATTGTTTTCCGGCTAGCTTCAAAATTATTATTAAAGCTATAAGAACGAGAGCAATAATCAGTATTGTGTAGATATTAGTTGTGATTCCTGCAAGAAAAACAGCAATCTTGCCTGTAAATCCCAAGATACTAAAAGCTAAAATAATCCCAATTGCCATTATTACAGAAGTAACATCAGAAAATGGCAGGACATTAATAAAAATAGTTATGGAAAAATATAAGAGTGCTACAAACACCAATACTGCAAATAAGAAAGTCCAATTCATTTCAGCTTCGACACCTAAGATAAAACCAAAAACAGGTTTAACAAAATCCCAGAGTTTAACAAGGAAGTTTATCACCGGAGCAGACTGCAAAAATTCCCTGAAATCCAGCATTGCTTTATTAAATTCTTCAGCAAGCTTATTTGCATTTAAATTAGCATTCAAATCCTCGATATTCTGCCCCTGCATAAAATCCGGCACACCCGGAACATCGCTCACTTCTGCATGAACAAAACTAATAAACACGATGGGTAGGATTAATGCAAGACTAAACATCAATACAATGCTCTTTTTCATCTAATAGCTAAGAATAATGAGTTTAAAAATATTTATTTTATGGACTCTTTAGCCATATGCCTAAATGCCCTTATATCGCCTGCTGCACCCTCTGATTTTGATATTTTATCCAGAGTCTTTCGTCTCATTTTCATCATCTTTAACCAACCAGCAATTTTTTCTCCTCCAAAGAAAAGAGCAATTATTGCAAGTAAGAATATAATGGAAACCATAATAATCGCAAAAGTTCCAGTGCCACCTACAATTATAGCAGCAATAGTCAAACCCCAGCCAGCTATTGATCTTACTAAACCTATAATCATCATCGCAATTGTAAACCCTATAGCAAGAACCCAACTAACCCACTCACTAAATGGCAAAACTAATTGTAAGACATCAAGCAAAATCACAAAAATCATAACCAAAGCAATAATTCCTAAAGCAACTCCAGCATTGCTATTTTCATATCCTGTAGGAGCAGTTGAATTTGTAAGCCAGTTTAAAAATGTCCAGAATCCTGTGACCTTGCCCCATTCAATTGCACTTACACTAACAGCAAGAATGCTTATAGAGACTAATAAAACTAATGAAAACATTAAAAATTTTCTATTCACTTCTTTTCTCATATTTATCCTACCCTTTTAGTATTTATAAATCTTTTGTCAATATCTTATATATTTTCTATAGTTCAATTTAACTATTAACCCCCGCCGACATTATCTATATTTCTTCCCCCAAGGGCGATTATGTTGCCAGATTTCAGTTCTACTCCTTCCCTCTTCTCTTTCTCCGGGCTTCAAACCTCTCCATAAAACAATCCCCACTATAACCAAAACACCTAAAGCATACCAGCTTCCTAACAGCCAGTATATAAATTCAAAATTGTCACTTATAATATCATACGGAAAAATATCCCACGGATTTGTAAAATGAGCAAACAGCCACAATAAACCTAAAACAGCAAGTATGCCCCATTTATTCATCCACTGATATGCAAGCCTTGCTAAGAAAAACAAAGCCACCACAATAACCCCAATTATAATCCAACTCCCGATAATATCTCCAAAATAACCATAAACAGTTACTTTATTTGCAAAAGTCGCAGATATAAGCAGGGAGATTGCAGTAGAAATAACCAAAGCAATTCCAAGATTATCAAACTTCTTGTTGACAGCAAAGAATATAACAGCAAAAAATATCAAAAATAAAGCCCCAAAAACAACCCACTCATTTTCCAGAAGTTCAGAAGGTGAGAAGGGAATATCTAAGAAGTCAGAATAAGCAGCAGAAACAATACCAATGCTAACTGATAAAAACGTAAAAGCAAGCAGCAAAAAAAGAGATTTTTTCATCTTCTTGATAGTCTTGCCTCTCTTTCTCTTAATCTCTCTTCTCTGCTCGGAAGTTTTATCAGCAATAACAAGCCAAGAATAATCACAACTGCCTGATAAAGAGTCTGCCCTGGCATGATAAAGGCATATCCGCCAATTAAAGAATTAATTGCACTAATCTTAAGCAGGAAAGGCAGAGCCCCAACTAATATTAAAATCAATCCAATAAGTTTTTCTTTAAATGCCATCTTTTTCTTTAATTATAAGATATTAGGAATTTATAAAGATTTCCCCACCTTCTCAATAGCCTTATCTAAAAAATCTCTGACATATGGGTGAAGAGATTTTTTGAACTCTTCTGTATAATCCCTTTGCGAGATTATTGTAGGCTCTTCATGAAAAGAATCTAAGATTAACTCACCTTTTCCAATAGCAAGAAACACAAAATTTACAGAATCTGTTCCCTTGCCATGCCCTATAGGATCTGTTTCAAAATATGTTCTTGCATTTCCCAGCTCTTCAATTTCTTCAAGTTTCAACCCACACTCCCTGTAAACCAAATCTTTCAAAGAATCAAGAACACTAATTCCTCTCTTAACTCTTCCCCCAATAAACCACAAAGAATTTTTAGCTGGATAGTTCTTTCTTTTTACAAGCAAAAATCCACCATTATACTTTATAATCACATCATGGCATAGAATAATCACCCCCTTATGAGCATGTTTATATTGCTCTTCAGGCAGCCACCCCGTCTCTAATTTCTTAACATCAACTTCTCCATTTTCAATAGCATACTCTTTCATAAAAATCCTATTTAAGTCTTCTTTATAATTTTTTGCATGCTTGCCTCGCCCCCTGCGCAGGGCTCGGCTCCAAAAATTGTCTCTCCAAAAGCTCCTCTTGCTCGCTTTTTCCAAGGTTATATGCCCATTTTATTAATTAATAGAATTGATAATATATAATTGGATGGCAAAAATGATAGGGTGATTAAGCAAAAATCACGGCATTTCCGATAAGCTTTAAATATCAAAAATCCCTAACCTAATTATGGCAAATTACGACATTCTCGGGAATATAGCAATTATGAAATTTCCTGAAAATACAAAGAAAGGAGAGAAACTAAAAAAAGCAAAACAGCTTATGAAAACTTACAAGAATTTGTCAACAATTCTTGAAAAAAAAGAAAAAGTTAAGGGCAGATTAAGGACAATAAAAACAAGCTTTCTTCTTGGAAATAAGACAAAGGAAGCATTATACAAAGAGAATAATTGCTTCTTCAAGTTTAATGTTGAAAGCTGTTATTTCTCGCCAAGACTAGCAAGCGAGAGAGCAGAGATTGCAGGAAAAATAAAAAAAGGCTCAAGAGTATTAGTGATGTTTGCAGGTGTTGCCCCATTTGCTATTGTCATCGGAAAACTATCAAAAGCTAAAGAGATTATAGCAATAGAGCTGGGAAAGCAGTGCTGCAGGTATGCAGAAGAAAATATCAAGCTAAATAAGCTACATAATGTGAAAATAATCCAAGGAGATGTCAAGAAAATAATTTCAAAAGGAAGGTTGAACGTTAAGGGAAACTTAGTTCCCTTACGGTTTGATTATGTGATTATGCCACGCCCCCAGCTAAAAGAAACTTTCCTGAAGCAGGCATTTCAGGTTTCAAAAACAGGAACAATTATTTATTGTTATGACTTCCAAACTCAAGAAGAAATAAAACAAAATCTTGCACTAAGCAAGATTTTAGAAGAGTCAAAGAAAGCAAAAAAGAAAATCAAGATTCTAGGACAAAAGCTGTGCGGAGAGCTTGCTCCCTACAAATTCAGAATCAGGGTTGACTTCAGAATTCTTTAAATATAGCAAGCTTTATAAATAAAGTTTTATAGTTGTTAATATTGAGGTGATAGTGCCTCAGAACTTATTCTGAGAAAACTAACATGAGAAAATTAATACAAGCAGTTACATTATCAGCAGCACTTATAGGATGCATGCATTCCAGAGTAGAAGATAAAGTAAAAAGATGTTTTGAAGAAGTGTGTAATTGCAGAGAACATAATGAAGATTTAGAGCCAGCGGTAAACCTAGCAATAATGTTAAGGAGAAATGGAATAGAATGTGAGGTTAAATACGGAAGATTTAATAAAAATTCAAGAAAATGCGACTCTCACTGGGTTGAATACTGGAGCAGCGAAAAAAGAGAATGGGTTATCTTAGACCCAGAAAACAGAGTAAATCTTGGAAAATCCAAAATCTGTAAGGAAACATATATCTCATATTAATTACTTAAAAAACAGGATAAAGCTCAAAATTCCGACTAAAAAGCAATAAAACGCAAATGCCCAGAAATAATTTTTCTTAACAATCTTAACCAATAAGTTTAATGAACCCAAGCTTACAAAAAAGCAGACGATAAACGCAACTAACAAAGAAAAATTAAAATAGAAACTGCCTAACTCAAGAACAAATGCCCCTAATGAAACAGGAATAAACATCAAGAACGAGAATTTAGCTGCTTTCTCTCTTTCAATTCCTAAAAACAAGCCAGACGAGATTGTCATGCCACTCCTTGATATTCCCGGAAAAAGTGCAATTGCCTGCGCCAGTCCAATCAACAGCGAGTTTTTTGCATTTAATATCTTATGTGGATTATTGTTTTTTGTCCTGAATAAAATAAATCCTGTGAAAAAAAATGCAAGCCCTAAAAAGAATAATGAAGAAAAACTCTTCTCAATAACATCTTTAAAATAATACCCAACAATCCCCGAGGGGATTGTTGCTGTAATAAGGTAAACCCACATCCTCCTGTAATCTTTCTCAAACTTAATCAGATGCTTTATCTCCCTCCGTGTGTAAACTAAAACAGCAAGAAGGGATGCAATATGCAGTGCTGTAAAAAAGAATAAATCTGGCTGTGAAATCAAATTAGACACAAGAGCAAGATGCCCTGATGATGAAACAGGCATAAACTCTGTTATTCCCTGAATTACAGCCAACACCACCTCATTCAACATAAATATTAAAGTTAAAGGGGTTATTTAAAATTAATCCGGATTAATCGAAAGATTTATAAACTATAGTCGCTATAGCTACTATAGACTAACATGGACATCAAAAAACCTTTTGTTAACGTTCGTGGGTTTTTTGGATGATCCAAAATTGAGGACAATTTATGGACATAACAACAATTCAATTAAGCAAGGAAACAAAAGATAAAATCTCATCTTTTGGAGTAAAAGGAGAAAGTTATGACAAAATTCTTAAAAGGATTTATTCTTTAGCTGTTAAAGAACAATTAAGAGATTTCTTAATGTCTGGCGAGGGATTTATTCCAATTGAAGAGGCCATAAAAGAGGCAGATAAAAAATGGCCAAAGTAAGCATTTCTGAAACCTTAAAAGACGAAATTCTAAAAAAATTCAAGGAAGAATCTAAGATAATCTTCAGGCAGATGTATTCGCTAGGTGATAATCCACATAAGGGAAAGTCGTTAGGAAGTGTTGGAGGGATAGTTATTAAAGAAATTAGGTACAAATCTTTTAGATTTTATTTTATTACAGATGGTCATAAGCTGAAAATAATGGACGAGTCTAAATTAGTTGATTTATTAATAAGATTTGTAAGAATGTCTGACAAAAAATATCAGCAAGAGACAATCAATGAAATTAGAAAAATACTTCTTAATTTTGGACCTAGGGGTTTTGATAATTGAAAATGGGTACAAGAGGAGTTAAACCATGGAACGCTTTGTGTAAACGAATATATCCTAAAGGATATACTTTCTTTTTATCTTACCAAGATTATTGTTTTATCAGCCATATCTCTAGATGCAAATTTTATCCATGCTAAAGGACTTCTTACATCAACAACTTCAATTTGGGGGTTATTTCTAAAATTAGAAATATTGAAGTCTTAATCCAATTCACTTACAAGCTTAAGAGCGCTGGTTGTTTCAAACACCTTACCCTTTCTTTTCTTAAAATTTAAAGAAGCCATCATATCTGTGGATCCTCCAGAACCATGTAATCTATACATTGGTTTATCACATCCATCATACGCAGCACAATATTCTGTAAGAGTTCCTGTTCTTCCACCGAGATATACAAGTGCATCAGCGGCTTTTATCATTTCTAGGCTTCTCTCTGTAAGACCATTTAATACAACCCTATTTGGACTGATAAATTTGAGTTCATCAAATCTTTCTGGAGCAGCATAATTGGGATTCTGCATATGTTTTTCTAAGGTTTGTTCACCAGAATAACCAATCACCCTTGCTCCATATCTTCTTGTCTCATTCGCAATTAAATCCGGTACACCAATACAACCACCAGTAAGAATCTCTATCTTATCCCCAAAAGCTATTCATAATATTTCTCCCAAATCTTCTGTGAGCATTCTTTCTCTAGTTGGCCAAGCAAACCAAGTCCAAGCTTTTGGTTCTCTAGCTGCTCCAAATATTGCGATTTTAACTGGATAATTATCTACTTTTTCCATTAAGATTATTATTTATCACATTATTTAAACTTTTCTATTTTGTTACTACTTATAAGTAATTTCTGTTAGATAGAAACCTTTATATATCAATTTGTATTTTAGATAATACAAATTATACCAAATTTGTTCAATAGATAAGATGGACTATAAACAAATAATAACTTTTTGGAAGGAATTTACTATTCCTAAAGCACTCGAAAGAGAGGTTAAAGTAGATGTAAATACAGATTTTATTATAACAATTACAGGTTCAAGAAGAGCTGGAAAAACCTATTTTTGCTTTGAATTAATAAATCAACTTCTTGAAAAAGGAACCTCTAGAGACAATATTCTTTATATTAACTTTGAAGATAACAAACTAATAGGCTCAGAATCAAAAGATTTAGATAAACTGCTTGAAACATTCTTTGAATTATCTCAAATAAATAAAAAACAAAAAATATATCTTTTTTTTGATGAAATTCAAACTGTCAAGAATTGGGATTCTTGGGTAAGAACTATAAATGATACACGAAAAGATATTCAAATTGTTTTGACTGGTTCAAGTTCAAAATTATTAAGTAAAGAAATATCAACAAAATTAAGAGGCAGAGTTTTAAACTATGAGATTTTTCCACTTAGTTTTAAAGAAATTGCTAATTGGAAAAATATTAATTATGATTTAAGGAATATTTCTTATAGTAAAGATAAGACCGAAATAAAAAAACTATTTTCATCATTTGTTATTGATGGGGGGTATCCTGCCATAATTTTTCAAAACTTACAAAAGGAAAATATTTTACAGAGTTATTATGACTCAATGATATTTAAAGACATAATTGAAAGATATAGAATAGAAGATGTAAATAAGTTAAAATCTCTTGCTAACTTACTTTTTGAATCTGTATCAAAAGAGATGTCTTATAATAAACTTGCAAATAAATTGAATTCAATTGGATTTAAAATAAGTAAAAATACCGTAATAGAACATTTATCTTATTTTGAAGATGCTTATTTGTTTTTTCAAAACTTAAAATATGAATATTCTTTAGCAAAACAACTAGGTTCAATTAAAAAAATATACTGCATAGATAATGGATTATTAAATACAGTCAGTTTTAAATTTTCAGAGGATTTCGGGAAACTTTTGGAAAATTTAGTTTTTATTGAACTTAGAAGAAGAAATGAACAGATTTATTATTTTAGAAAAACTTATGAATGTGACTTTTTAATAGTTAGGAAGAATAAAGTATCATCTGCAATACAAGTTACTAAAAAATTAGATGATGATAACGAAAAGAGAGAAATTAATGGACTATTAGAAGTTATGAACGAATATAAATTAAAAGAGGGAATTATTTTAACTGAAGACCAAGAAGAAGAAAGAATACTTGAAGATAAAAAAATAAGGATAATTCCGATTTGGAAATGGCTTTTAATAGAAAGTTAGAAAGTATATCCTTTTTGATATACTTTGTGTAAACGAGAGGATATGTTTTTTTACCTTTTTTAGCGAGTAATTTTTAGAACCTACTCAACTCATAGTCATTCATTAAGTTGTATGCTGCATATTTAGCAGTTTCTATTCCTCTTCTATTAAATAAATCTTCAAACTTTCTCACACCTTCATAATACCCTTTTCTTTCCCTTGTTTTTTGAGAAGAATCAAATAAAGCCATAAAAGCATAAATTTCGTCTGCAAATTGTTCATACATTTTAATATTTCCAACCCTTCTATCCCTAAATTGTCCATAAAGTTTAGAAATAAATGAAGGCCATCCATCTATAATATTCATAGCTTTATTTCTTATATTGTCATAGCCTACTGAATCCTCTGATAAATGCTTCTCCTTTAATAATTTAAATAATTGACTTTCCTCCATATGAGAAGCATGCCCTTGTTCATGTGCGACAATTATTGGTATTTGTATTAATCCTTCAGATGGTAAAGAGATGGTTTGATCAATCCAACTTGTTAATCCTGTTCCAACGCTTAATCCTTTAGGATTTAATCCTGGATCAAAAACCAAAGTATAATCTGGAATTTGAATACCAAATTCATTATATAAAACTTTTTTTGAATCTTCAGCTATTTCTCTGATTTCATCATGAAAAATATGATTTTTTCTTATAATCATGTCTGCTTGTGATGGCCCAATTCTTTTTTCTCTTAATAATCTTTCAACATAATCAAGTCTACCTTCTTCATTTAATGGTTGGTCAATTAATCTAAGCATATTTTCTGCTCTTTCAACTACTTCTTCTAAGGTTTTACCTTCTTCGTCTGCTATCTTTTGAAACATTACTAAAATATTGTTTGAATTTTCCATTTTATTTTCTCAAGAATTCTCTTGAGATGACTTATTTATCACCTCAAAATATATATTAAAAGAATAGTTTTTAATACTTTCTGTCCATCATTTTTTATCAAAATCCATATCATAAAAAGTGTTTAAAACTTTGGTAAAAAAACATATCTACTTTGTGTAAACAAGCAGTTCTTTACATTCTCCTCTCGACTTTCACAGCTGTTGGAGCTTCTCCGCCATGCCAGCTGAATCTTGGCCTGACTCTCATAGGATAAATTCTTTCTGAATTATCATCTAAGATAATAGCAGAACCCTTAAGGTTTGGCAAATCATCTATCTGCTGTTTAATATTCTCCAAGACATAACTCTGCATAATAAGATTCAAAGCTTCTAAATCCTGCTTTGAGGTAACTCTGTGGGAAATCACAACATCTGACTGAGTCATAACATCTGTATGAATTTTCCCTGGCTGTTGTGTTGCAAGAACCAGGCTCAATCCTGGCTGCCTTCCCTCCCTTAAAATCTGTATCAAAGCATCTGTCGCACCTGTCTTGCCTTCTTGGGGAAGAAACTCATGCGCTTCATCAATAAAAATCCATGTCAATGGCATCTCTCTTTTCTGCTTGTAAGAAAGATAATCCATCCCATGCTGAACAGCCTGCACTTCTTCAATTTTTCTTGCCATCATCCTTTCATTGAAAATTTTCTTTGAAATCAATCCTATAACTAACGCCCTTACATTAAAACTGCCGACAGAACTGTACATGCTCAAATCAATAATGCTTGTCTTGCCAGGAATATTAATATCTTTTATCTTTGTCCCTTCTTCATCTTTAGCTGTGAAAATTCCCCATGTTCTGGCAGCTTCAAACAAGCCGACAGCAATATTTTTTGTTTCATCTGACGAATTAGTGTCTGAATTTATCTCCTTAATTATCTCGTCGATCCCATAGCCAATTTTCAAATCTTTTAGTTTCGCAATTGCCTTTTCAATTAAAATCGCAATCGGGTTAATTATGCTAAGATTAAATGTAAGAATCCAGTCATCAATATCCAAATCATCGGCTCTTATTGAAAACCTCTCGTCAGCTGGAATCAGTTTTTCCTTATATTCATCAAAATAACCAAACGGAACAAATATTTTTACATCAAGACTCTCGCCCTTCAGCCCCCACTCTTGCAACAGCTCTTTCTCCTTGTCATTCTTAAACCTCATTGTCCAGAAAATCCCCATTGTGTCAAATATAAGGCTTGAAATATTCTTGCTTTCTTCATCGGGCAGGTTTGCAAGCTCTTCTGCTATAACCCCTATAGAATAGCTCTTTCCAGAACCTCTTTTTCCTGTCACAAGAAAAACATGGCTTCTTGCTATATCTAAGAAAATATTGTTGCTAAGGCTGGTGTAAGTTCCCATCTTGACATAGCCCTTGCCAATCTTAATAAGCCCTTTTTCACCAAACCTCTTTTTGTCGGTTTCATCCCGGCCTATAATTATATCATATGGCATAATAAGAAATATCTTCAGGGGTTTTTATAGTTTCTTATTTCAATCCCCCTAATGTTTAGATTATAGAAACAAGTTTCAAAAGATTTAAAAAGCCTTATTTCATACATAAAACATGGCTGATAAAAAAATGAAAGTTGAAGAAACTAAAATTGAAGAGGTAAATACAGAAAAGCCAAAAAAATTCAACAATCCTTGGATGCTTTCTACATCAGTATTGGCAATAATTTCTGTAGTTCTTCTTGTACTGGCATTTGCTTCACCAGGAATAACTGGAAAGGCAATAAGCGAAAACCAGGCTGGTGAAAAAACACTTGATTTTGTAAGAAACATTTATGGCATAGATGTAACTCTTCAAGGCACTGAAAAAGAGGGGGATTTATACAAAATAAACTTATTGATGGCTGAAGACAATGCCCCTGTAACATTATACACCACAAAAGATTTCTCATTCATGAAGCTTCCAAACAGGTATTGGGTGAATATTGAAGATGTCATAGAACAGGCAGCAGCATACAAAGCAGCTGAAGAAGAACAAAGCACTCCAACAGAAGTTGTCAAGTCAGACAAGCCAGAAGTTGAATTATTTATAATGACTCACTGTCCATACGGAACACAAGCTGAAAAAGGATTTATTCCCGCAATAAAACTGCTCGGAACTTTAGCAGATTTTAAAATAAGATTTGTCCACTATTTTATGCACGGGGATAAAGAAGAGCAAGAAACATACGCTCAAGTCTGTATAAGAGAAGAACAATCAAGCAAATTTATTAACTATTTGGAATGCTTTTTAGAAGCAGGCGATTCAGAAAGCTGTTTGACAAAAACAGGGATTGACAAGACAAAGATTACAGCTTGCAAGTCAGAATCAGGGAAAGCAAAACAATATTATGAAGCAGATAAAGCTTTAAGCCAGGGATATGGGGTTCAGGGAAGCCCAACACTTATAGTCAATGGCGCAGAAGTGGAATTCTACCCAAGAAGTCCCTCAAACGCATTAAGTGTAATCTGCTCTGCATTTAACACAGCACCAGAGCAATGCAATCAAAAGCTATCAGAAGAAAATCCAAGTCCGGGATTTGGAACAACAGCAGATACAGCAGGACATGCTGCAAGTGATACAAGTTGTAGTGGTGTGTAAAGTGGGGAGAAAAAAGATAAAATTTTCTGAATTAAATTTCAAGGAGGTTAAAAGTCAAAAATGAAAATTTCTGAATTAACATCAGGGCAAGGAAAAGTTAATGTTGAAGCTGAAGTTAAAAGTATAGAAGAACCTAGAAGCTTTAACAAATTCGGAAGATCCATAAGGGTTGCCAATGCAATTGTAACAGACGGCAGTGGCGAGATAAAACTTACTTTATGGAACGATGACATAGACAAGGTTAAAGCTGGAAGCAAAGTCAAGATAACTAACGGGTTTGTCAATGAATTCCAAGGTGAAAAGCAATTAACATCTGGAAAATTCGGCAAGCTTGAAGTTCTTGAAGGCGAATCTTCCTCATCTTCAGGCAAGGAAGCAGAAGAACCAGCTAAGGAAGAAGAAGTCGAAGATTATTAAGACTTTTTTTAATTTTTCTTGTATTTTTGATTGTAGTATTTTCTATCACAATAATACGTGACGTCCTCCCACGACTGAAGTCGTGGGCTTCCTAACGACAAATCACTCTTCCATCATCCAAACAGTTCCATGATGCTCGTCTTGATTTCTCACATATTCATTAACAATTTCTATCTGCACAAAGCCAAGAGAAGCTGCAAATTTTCCCCTGCTCCATAAATGCCCTTTAGGATATCTCAGCCTTGCCTTTGGATGAAATTTGAAAAACAATCTAGATGAAATGCCTTTCAAATATTGCAATGCCTTGCTTGGAGACATTGTCATTGGAATTGCTGCTGTTCCTTGTATGTGCTCTGGCTGAACATTAAGCTCAATCCATTTAATTGCATGAAGCGACGCTGCTCTTCTTATGCAGGCTTCTATCAATTTTTTATACTTCCATTTTTTAAACATTTTGTATCGATATTTAGGACACCATTCAAATTCCCACATTGAAATTCCAACAATATGGTTTCCTTTTTCATATTTAGTTTTGTTTTGCTCATAGCTTTCGCTAAGTAAGATTTGCGTTTGCATTTTAGCCTCCGAAAAGTTTAATTAGTGAGAAAGCCCTAGCTACATTGGTTTGGTTCAATGAGCTACAACTAGCTCATCCATATTCAAATAAATCAAATAGAAATAAGTTACGCTACAGACTAAAGTCTGTAGATATCTTTAGGCAGATTATTTTTTGTGCCCTTGTTTCTATTTTCATATCCGTTATTTCTTATGTTAATTATAGAGGGCATCTAAATTTCTGTGAAGAACAAAATAATGAAATATCTCAACAAGCAAAAAATGTAAAAATGAACACTCAAGGTAATTTTATATACGACCCCTTTTATGTGAGTGACCTTTCTCTTTATGATGGTTTATGCCTTGAAGGAGATGGAGCACCATCAAAACCTTATACCACTTGGGGAATTGCTACATTAATTTTTATTTTTTTAGCAATTCTTTCTTGGAAATTTGATAATCTAAAAAGAAGATAATTTAATTAATCCTAACCACCTATTCTCTCCTAGCTCTAAATCTTGCCCCGCTAACTGACAAGGTACTCTATTTGTAGATGAGTGTTGTTCTATAAAATTATGTTGGATTACCAATCCCATTAGAAGGATTGGAGAACTCCATAACGCCTTTAATCCTCTGAAATCTTGAACCCTGTCTTTAAATTTCATAAAAACACTTTCTATTTTGTAATTATGTATCCTTGTCTGTTGGTAATTTTGTATTTTATGCTTTACAACCAAGCCCCCAATTTTATTAGAATAAAACTGCCGTCTAAATGCCTTAGGATAAAAAACTCCTGCATCAGTTTGAATAAATTTTGGCTTTCCCTTGCTTATTGCTTTTTTTAAGAACTCTTGTGCTTCATTTGGGTTTAATGAAGAGCTATAATGAAAACCAGTTATTAGTCTTGTATCCCAATCAATACAGCACCAAAAATTATCTTCTCTTCCTTTTCTATTTATTTTTGTTTCATCTGCATAAAAAGAATTTCCCAAATTATAACCTAATTTCTCTACAAAATTATGAACTTTTAAAGAATATTTGTAAGCCCAATTTAAGATGGTTTGGTGGCTTACTTTTGTTTTAAAGTGCCTTGATAGCTGGTTTCTCATCTTCCTTGACGACAAATTAGAAAAGTACATATCTATTGATAAAGTAATGGCACTTTCAGCTGTCCGCATACGATAGAAGCCAAAATCTGCTGTAAAGTACCTTTTGCAGTTTCTACAATAAAGCTTTTGTATTTTACCCCTACTTTTTGTTTTTCTGTATCCTTGTTTGGTGTAGCTTTCTGACTTACAAAATATACATCTAACTTTGTCTGTTTTTCCTTGCGATAGGTTTTTATTGTTTGTTTCATTTATCATTTTGGCGGGAGTGTTTGTTTAGTCACGGCACTCCTGCCGACTGTTTTTATTTTGTGTTAATTTAACGTACATATACTAAATATTACCACTATTTAAACCCTTTGGTGTTAAGTTTATGTACGAATTAATATGTACTTTTTATACTAAATTTCAACTACCACCAGTCAAAGACTGGTGGAATGAACGCTAGTTAATTGGGTACTTTTGCGAAGAGATATAATCATCTACTCTTTCTTCATCGCTTCCGATATTATCCATTAAGTAAGCGGGATTCCAAAATCCACTGCCCCAAAAATAAGTCTTCTTGATTTCTGGAAATTTTTTTAGCACAAATTTCCCAATAATGCCTCTAAAGATTTTAGCTGCTTCTGGCTTGCTTCTTAATTTGATATCAACTCTGAAATGCACATGATTGCTATCAAATCCAATTTTCTTTACAGGCAGATTATATTTTATCGAGATGTGAATCAATAAATCATAAACAAACATTCTTACATCTTCTATGTCAAATATTTCATGACAATATTTTATTTTGAACATGGCATGGCACCATGAACTTCCTACACACGAGCTGGCTCTTGCTAACATTTTACCCTCCAAAAGTTTTATTAATGAGAAAGTTCTAACTACATCTGAGAGTTCAGTGAGTTACAACTAACTCACTATTCATAATCAAATCAACAAGAAAAACTTTGCTATTTAGCACCACTAGTCACAGACTAGTGGAATTCTTTTATTAAA
>Ga0209541_10010034_pt1 | contig 15200 bp, 11 predicted proteins | sample RifCSPlowO2_01_FD_184027 | JGI IMG/M metagenome (GOLD analysis project Ga0209541, IMG submission 184027) | Groundwater microbial communities from Rifle, Colorado - Rifle CSP2_plank lowO2_0.1 (SPAdes) (version 2) | ecosystem: Environmental > Aquatic > Deep subsurface > Groundwater | place...
CTAAGAAGATTGATAAGACGGAAAATGCAGTTGCGTGGCCAACACTTATCCTCCCGGATGGCAAAGGCCGGTTGTTTTTAACCGGATGCCGCTTATCGGACTCCAAATCAGCTATCTCATTCATGGTGTACAACCCGCCGTACATCAGAACATTAAACGCGATATAAAGAAGAAATAAAGTGGGTATAATAGAAATGTTTATTTTGTCGGCAAAAAATAACGCCCCTATCAAAACTATACCAAAAGTAAGATGGGACCTAAACCTTATTAACCGGGCATAATTGAGCAGACCCATATAGTACTCACACCTTCAAGCTAATAACCTGAGAGGCGCCGTGCTCGTTCATGGAGACGCCGTAGAGGTTTGTAGCTTCTGTGATGATGCCGTCATTGTGGGATATTATGATGTACTGGGCTTTCTCGGAGTATTTGGATATGAGCTTCGCCAACTTCTCGGAATTGTGCTTGTCCAGGGCAGCATCAACCTCGTCCAGGACGTAGAAGGATGCAGGGTCATATTCCTGTATTGAAAAGATGAATGCCAGTGCTGTAAGCGTCTTCTCGCCGCCTGACAGTGAGCGTATGTCCAGGAACTTATTGCCGCTGAGCTTGACCTTTACAAAGAGGCCGCCTTCGAACGGGTTCTCGGCGTTCTCCAGCTCCAGATGCGCAACGCCTTTACCTGTAAGGCGCTGGAAAATATCTGAAAAAGTCCCGTCTATCGCATTGTATGTGCGCATGAAAAGGTCCTTCTTTTTCCCTTCAATCTCATTTATCATGCCGACAACATCATCCTTTTCCTTGATAAGCGTCTGTTTTTTTGCCTGCAGGCTGTTGTATTCTTTCTCGACATCCTCATATATCTCAAGGGCGCGCATATTTATGCTGCCTATGCTTTCCCTCATTTTCTCAAAGCGGCCAATCTCGTTCCTGAGCTCGGATTCGGATTTTTCCAAATCAAGAGGAACGCCTTCATATTGCCTGAATTCCTGCTCCATGCCGGCCATTATAGCGCGGAGCTCTGCCATCTTCAGAGAATGGGTATTGCCCTGAATCTCTATTTTACGGCTTTCATCTAGATGCGCATTTATGGCAGTATCGCTTTCACGAATCTCATCATTCAGCTTATTGCGCTTTCCGAAAAGGCTCTTGAATTTGGCATAGAATTCCTTGATGGCTGCCTCTTTTTTCTCCAGCAGTGAGTCTTTTTCTTTTACAAGGCGCTCAAGATCTGCATGCTCCCTTATGAAGCCAAGCTCTTCCTTATCCATCTGCTTAAGGATCTGGATGGTTTTCTCTTTTTCCGGATTAAGGATGGTATTTATCTGCACGTTCCTGTTCTTTGCCTCGCCGTCAAAGGACATCATAGTTTCGTTAAGCTCGCGGATTTTCTCCTCGAATGTCGTCAGCTCGGCCAGCAGCACGGGATCGCGCAGCTCTGCTATTTTTGACTTTAATTTCTGCTTTTCATCCTTGTTTTGGGCCAGCTGCTTTGTAAGAGCTGCTATCTTCTCCTGGACTTCTGAAATCTTATCGTCGCTTTTCTTCATCTCCCTGAGCAGATCGTCTTTCTTCTGCTTATCCAGCTCAATATCGCCTGCTTCAAGGTGCAGGCTCTTCTCAGTCTTTATGATTTCCCCTTCCAGACCTGCCTTAACAGTCCGCAAAGATGCAATTTTTTCCTCATTCTCCAGGCGGAGCTTTTCCAATGAAGCTATAAGCGATTCTGTCTGGGAAAGCAATGCCTGATGCTCTTCCAGCTCTTTCGTTACCTCCTTTTCATTGAATCCGAGGCTCTGCTTCTTGTAGTCCCTGAAGCCGCCATGCATGACGCCGCTTCTCTCTGCTAAATCGCCGTCAAGGGTTACCATGCGCGCATTGCCTATGCCAAGGCGCCTTGCAACATCGATGTTGTCCACAACCAGGGTATTGGAGAATACGTATGAGAACACTTTCCTGAACTTAGAATCAAATTCAATAAGGTCTATGGCCATGCCATGGCATCCATTGGCATCTGCCAGCTTTTTTATGGATTCATCTGCAGTAGGCGCCTTGATCTTGTTTAAAGGGATAAAAGCTGCAATGCCAAGCTTGTTCTGCTTTAGGTATTTGATCAACTCGGCAGCAACCTTGTCATTTTCCACAACGATGCTCTTTAACCGCGGCCCGGCAGCTACCTCCAAAGCCAAAGCATACTTCTTGTTGACTTCCCCAAGCTCTGATATTGTGCCATGAATGTCAGAACGCCTGGGCTTCAGCTCCAGAACCGCCTTAATGGCCCTGTCGCCTGCAGTGAATTCACGGATGCTGATTGTGCGGGCCTGTAATTTGGCAAGCTCTTCCCTTGCATGCTGCAATGTTGAGCGGGCATTGCTGAGCTTCTGGGCCAAAGATGCATCTTCATCCAGGCGTGTGTTCAGCTCCAACGTGGATTTCTTGAATGTATCGCGCTTTTGCTTCAGGTCATCGACCTGGGAGCGGTATTCTTTCTCGACTTCCCTTACCTTCTTTATCTTTTCATCAAATGAGGCTGCCTGGTGCTGCAGGCTGTCTTTTTCACGAATAAAGTTGTGCTGCTCTTCACGCAGCTGATTGATGCCCTTTTGCAGCTCTTCAGCAGATTTGTCCAGCTCTTCCACGGACTTTTCAATATCAACCACATTGTCAATCTTGTTTTTCTTCTTAAACTGCTCAACCTTGGCAAGAAGCTTTTCCTTTTCTTTCTGGCTGGCTTCTTTTTCTTTTCCAAGATCTTCCTTTTCCTTCTGGATGGAGGCAATGCGCTGCCCGATATCCTTGAGGGCATCATTCAAATCTTTCTTGCGCTGGTGAATCTTCTGGATCTCATTCTGGCAGGTCTCCAGACGGCTATGATACTTGGTCAATTCGATTTTCAGAGATTCCACTTCCTTATTCAGCTTTACCTGCTCTGTTTCGCCCTTTTCCTCGATTTCATGGGTTATGTCCTCTATTTCCTTTTTTTTGGCATCATTCTTCTGTCTTAGCTCTGAAATCCTATCCTGAACTCTTTTGAGGGATTCATTTGTTTTGTCCAGCTGATGCTGCAGCTCTTCCTTCTCTTTTTCTTTGGCATTCATCTGCAGCTTCAGCAGAGATGCCTTATTCTGTGTAATTCTGGAATCCATCTCCTTGAACTTCATAGCATGGTCGCGGTCGTTCTTCAGCTCTTTTAGATAGGTATCTCTCTCCTTCAGGATGATATCAGCCTCCTTCAGCTTACCGTCCACCTTCTCCAGCTCGCGAATGGCCTTGTCTTTCTTTTCTATATAGATAGAGATGCCTGAGATTTCCTCAACAAGCTCCCTCCTGTCCTCTGGGCGCATCTCGACAAACCTGACAATATCACCCTGAAGGATTATGTTGTAGCCATCCGGGTTTATCTTTGCCATCGACAGAAGGTCAAGAATCTGCTGCCTTGTGCGCACCTTATCGTTTATCCTATAGATGGACTGGCCGTTTTGGCGGACTATACGGCTGATCTTTACCTCTTTGTCATCTGTAGGAAAGCGCTTTGATTCATTGTCAAAATAAATGCTGACTTCGCCCTGCTTTGCGGGCTTCTTGCTTTTTCCGCCGTTATAGATGAGGTTAGAGGCGCGCTCAGCGCGCAGGGATTTGGAAGAAGATTTTCCAAGAACAAAGGACAGGGCGTCCAGAACATTTGATTTGCCGCTGCCATTAGGCCCGAGAACGCAGTTGAAATTATCGTTGAATATAATCTCGGTATGCTTAGCAAAGGACTTAAACCCGTGCATTATCATGCGGTTTATTTTCGTCATTTTTAAGTAGATTACAGTATACCCATCTTATATGCTATTTAAAAAGTTTTTTATTTTATGTGATGGCAAGAATATTTAATATTCATTTAATATTCATCCAGGCTTTTCTGGCCTTTCTGCTGGGCCAGACGCCTATAAGGATCCCATGTCTTGCGGAAGATATCTGGGTATTTTTCATAGTTTTTCTCCAAAAAAGACCTTGTATAAGGGTCGGAAACATAGCCAGAGCCGAAGTCTGCCCCAATCTTTTTTTTTAGCTTCTCAATTTCCTTGTCCCGCGTTACCTTGGCTATGATTGAGGCAGCTGAAACAACAGGGTATTTTACATCTGCCTTGTGCTCCAGGCGCAGCTCAACACGGCCTTTCAATTTTGATGCAAGATATGCCTGATATTTTTTGATGTTATTGCTTGGTGAGTCTATGATAGCCTTATCCGGCTCAAGCTCGTTGATTATTGCAGCCGAGGTATCCGCCTCAAGCCAGTTCAGGTTGGACACATCGGAATTCAGGGCATCGTCTATCTCCTGAGGGGACAAAATAACGACCTTATAGTTCTTAGCTACTTTCAGAATTTTTGGATAAAGAGAATTCCTCTGCTTAGGGGTCAATAATTTAGAATCACGAACCTTAAGCTTTACAAGCTTACCTTCATCTTCCTGGTTTATAAGCAAACCTACCATGACCATGGGACCGATTACAGGCCCTTAAGGCGAATCAATGAATCAGAAACCCATTGAATCTCTGCCCGCCTCATCGATCCCGCATATTAACGGCATATCTTCACCTTTCCGGACATCGGCGCTATTTGTATGCCTCTTTTCGAAACATCAAGTATTTAAGGTATTCGCTTTTAATTCATCCCCATTCAAGAGAAATCTGACACTATGGTCACGGGCTGGGAATTGCTAGCTCACTGTGTTCGCTCGGTCGGATTTCTAAGAATGTCGATATTTTGAATTAGGATGCTACATCCCAACCATAGTTGTAGACTGGATGGGATATCCACATTCAAAAAATATATAAAGTGGAAAGAAATGTGGGAAATGTGATGGAGCCACTGCAGATTATAGGACTAAAACAGCTTGATGAGGATGAACAGCAAGTTGTCAATAAGCTGTCCAATAATTATTATATAAAAATCCAGCGATTAATAAAGAATGCAACTTCCCTGCAGGTCCATATAAAAGTGCACAGCAAAGGCGGCAAAAAGCGGTTTGAGGTAAAAATACGCGCTCTTGCCCCCATACGAATCTTTGAGAGCTATATGGAAGACTGGGACCTGGCAAAATGCCTGCACATTGCTTTCGAAGAGCTCCAGCACGAAATCTCGCATAAGCTGCCAGAGAGAAAATAAGGGGCCGCTATTTCAGGTATTTATTAAGCCAGTAAAGGGTTTTTTGGAAAGCCTGCTGCTCCACTTCCTTGTTTACGTTTCCTTCTGCATCCTCAAAGCGGTGACCAATTGTCGGATAACTGTTTAGCTCGTATTCTTTGCCATATTTTTCCAATTCTGCTTTCAAATCCAGAGCGTGCACATAATGGATGTTGTCATCTATCTCTCCATGGTGTATCTGCAACGGAGCGTAGATATTTTGTACACAAAAGAATGCTGATCGGGATACCAAAGTCCTGAAAAGGGCTTCCTCGTCCTCTGGTGCCTCGACAAGTGTGAACCAGTCTTTCAACTGACCTTCCCTATCGGCTGTCTCGAATATTTTCAGCACGTTTATTGCACCCCAGAATTCAACTCCAACATCAATGTCTTTGCTAAGCTCCAATGACTGCAAAGCAATTCCTCCACCGTGGCTGAAGCCGATAGCGCCTATCTTTTCAGGGTCTACATTCCCCAATTGTTTTCCGCACTCCATCAGATTGAGCACATCGGTTGTCTCGCCTTTTGCGATCTCTACAGAGCCTTCTGAGCCTGCTTCTCCTCTATAACTGGAAGCCAGAACCACATACCCTTCCTCAGCCAACCAGCTCAACCAGTTTTTGTCAGTGCCTATAACCCCATCCCTACCGCCATGAGCATAGATTATCAGTGGGAATTTGCCCTGTTCTTTGGGCTCTGCCAGAAACCCTGTAATTGTGAGATTTTCGCTTTGATAGGATATTGCCCTAATTGCAATGCTCTCGTTTTCAAATGATGTGTTGCCAATCTCGAAAGACTGGCAGCTGTATTCTTTCTGCTCCAGCATGCAGGGAATCTGCTGCTGGGCACAGCCTAAAAGAAAAAACAACAGCAGAAAGAATAACCATCTTTTTTTAGGCATAAAGTTATCCCATGTATCGGCTCTTATTAAAAGTTTTGGAATAAAGAAGGATAAAAATAGCGAAGGATAGAAACATTTTAATAATTGAACTTTGTACTAATGGGTATGTATTTGCATGGTGTCATTTTCAATAAAAAAGACAAACTCAAAGGACTAAAAATTCCAAATAAGGTTACACCTGCTTTAGCTTATTTATGCGGCATATTTGCCGGTGATGGAAGCATAAGCAACCGGAAGCAGAAGAATGAGTATCTGCTAAAATGTGTCGGGAATCCAAAAGATGAGAAACCACTTTATCATCAAATAATAGGGCCATTATTTAAGGAGACATTCGGTTTTTTGCCTTCCATAAGGCATTGTGATAATGGAGATACATTTGGATTCATTATCTATTCGAAAAACTTGATTTATTACTTAACTGAACACATAGGGTTACCTTCTGGAAAGAAATATGCATCTTTGAAAATACCATCCATCTTTCTTAAGAATGAAACACTATTGACGCATTTTATTAGAGGCATATTTGATACCGATGGTTGTATTTCTTGTCAAAAACCACCCATCATAGATGGGTGGCATGTTGTAATACGAACAACAGCCAGTGGTTTTTGGCGCTCAGAATTCCACGAATTATGTGGTTTTTGAGCACACAGATTCCACTGTACCCCACTCATCTCAGATGAGTGGAATTCTGTTGTTTAAAAAACGTTATCGCGATTATCCTTATTATCCTGTCATCTCTTTTTGTTCCAAAAGTGATAGGTTTGTTCATGAAATTGCAGATATTCTGAAAAAACGTAATTTTAGATTAGCAGAACTATACAATTACCGAGTAAAGGATAATCGTGTTAGGGAAGGTTTCACACAGATAAGCAGGATAGACTTAAACGGCAAGAAGAATCTTGAAAAGTGGCTAAAAGAAATAGGCTTTCAGAGCCCTAAACACCTAAAAAAGATAGGTATGTACTGGAAATAAGAATAGCCGTGGCCCATCCACGGCTATTTCATAGCGGGGGGTGGATTTGAATTCGGCAGCAGCTCTTCACTGCTTCCACCGACCTATGGGTTATGGGCCCATCGGGCACTCCTGATTGGGCGTTTTCGTATGGACAAAAACTCTGCCCTACCCCGCTATAATGATTATTCAGAAAATGGAGTTCATTTATAAGCCTTTTGGCGCATAAGTTTTATAAATCAGGAGGGAAATCTTCCAAGCATGCCACGGTGGCACAACCTGGTACTGCGCTGGATTGCTAATCCAGTTTCCGAAAGGATATCCCGGTTCAAATAAGCGGAGAGTCCAATGCTTCGCATTGAAAGTCCGGGCCGTGGCGCTTTAATTTTACCCTAAAATGGAAAAAAAGTGGCTGATAGTCATATGTTTACTTGCTCTTCCTTTTGCATCTGCAGAGGAATGGTATTATAACAGCGAGCAGGTAAATGTACAGATCCAGATATCCTCAACACCAAGGGTGCTAGCTACCAATCCAATATCCAGCCTGAGCTACCTCATCGTAAATCTGTCATTCTTGCCTCTGGAAAGGGTTGGGCAGGAAATACTACAGCTGCGCACTGTGCCAGAAGCGGAGCTTACAGACGGCAATGCTGTGTTCCGATGGGACGAGCCAAATGAAAATGAATTGCCTTTTAAGATAGAGGCTGATGTTCTAACCCAGAACAGAGTTCCTGCTGTAAGGGAAAAAATACCTTTTCCAGTGCAGGATATACCATCTTCATTAGAAGCGTATACAAAGCCATCTCCAACTGTTGATTCGGATAAGGAAGAAATCATTCGTTTGGCCTCTGAACTGGCAGAAGGGGAGGATGACCTATACAAGGTTGTGCATAAGCTTGGAGTATGGACAAAAACCAATATCAACTATGACTTAAGCACCTTGACAGCTGATATCTCCCAGAAGGCTTCCTGGGTGCTGCAAACTAGAAGCGGCGTATGCGACGAATTGACAAACCTTTTCATTGCATTAAACAGGGCATTAGGCATTCCTGCACGTTTTGTTTCCGGCATTTCCTATACAAATTCCCCATTATTTCCTGACCAATGGGGATCCCATGGATGGGCTGAGGTGTATTTCCCTGGTTATGGATGGATCCCGTTTGATGTCACCTACGGAGAGTTCGGCTTTGTGGACCCAGGGCACATAAAAACAAAAGAGGGTGTGGATGGGAATGTGTCTTCAGTGTCTTACGCCTGGTCCGGGCGCAATACGGATTTGAGTATACAGGAATTAGACATACAGACTACTTTGAAGGATTTCAGCGGTGAAATAGGGCAGTTTGTAGAGGTTTCTGTCAATCCGCTTAAAAAAAGCGTCTCATTCGGCTCTTACAACCTGATTGAGGCTGCACTGACAAACCTGCTGGATGCATACGCCTCTGTTCCTGTATTCCTGTCCTCTTCTGAAGAGGTTGAAGTTATCGGGGAAAGGGAGAAGATAGTATTGCTTGGGCCTTTGGAAACCAAGAAAATATACTGGACTGTAAAAGTAGAAAACAACCTGCAGCAGCAGTACAGATATACATTTCCTCTTATGGTAAGCACGCTGCACAACAGCACCGGAAAAAGCGAGTTTTCTTCTGTAAGAGAAGGTTTGGCTGTTTCAGCAGCGCAGATAGAGGAGCTATTGCTCCAACAGAAAAAGGAAGAGCAGAAAATCTACTCTAAAAACCTGGAATTGAACTGCACAATAAGCAAGAAAGAGTTTTACACCTACGAGAATGCATCTATCAACTGCAATGTTGAAAACAAGGGCAATATCTTCCTTAAAAATCTGAGTATTTGTATGGGAACATGCGAAACCATGGAGCTTGGCATATCCCAATCAAAAGAAATTGTGTTTCCAGCTCCAGAGGACAAAGTCGGGCAGCAGGAAGCGCTTGTTACTGCGCAGAATGAGGAGGTCTCCAAGGCAGCAAGCGTGGAATTTGCACGATGGGACGATCCCGCTGTTGAAGCCAGAGATTTAATGTATCCGGCTGCAATTGGTTTTGGCGATACGTTTGAGATTTCTTTTGTTTTGGACAAAGCTTCTGCATCGCCGCCAAAAAATGTGAAGATAGAGCTGGATCAGGGGCCTTTCATAAAGGACTGGGAAATAAAGGAGCTGTATGACCCACAATCGTTTGCTCTTGAGCTCAATGGTGATGAGCTGGGGCACATAAACAATACCATTGAATTGCGGGCATCTTTTGAAGACAACAACGGGAACCCTTATTTCTTCAGGAAAACTTTCTGGATAGGGGTGAAAACCCCAAAAATCGGGCAGAGAATAAGAATGGGGCTTAACCAGATAGACGGAGCATTGCAGAGCCTGAGCATTACCGGCATTATAATACTGGTAATTATTGCCATAGCTGTATTTACAGCCATCATACGGATTGTTTTCAAACCAAGGCGCTCAAGAAAAAATATATAAAGCACAGGGCATTTTTCAGGGAAATGACACAAATCGCGGAAAAACTGGTGCCGGATACTTCTATTATCATTGAAGGCTATATTTCCGATAAAATCAGAAAGAATGAGCTGAAGACAAAGGAAGTAATCATTCATGAGGCTGTTCTGGCAGAGCTTGAGCACCAGGCAAATATGAACAAGGCAATAGGCTATCTTGGACTTGAAGAGATTAAAAACCTGAGGGATATGAAGAAAAATGTTGAATTGAGGTTTGAGGGCATGCGGCCAAGAGCCGTGGAAATACAGCATGCATCTTTGGGGGAGATTGATGCAATGGTAAGGCAGCTTGCATGGGAGCAGGATGCGACATTGATCACCTCGGATAAGATTCAGAGCAAGGTGGCTGAAGCAAAGGGCATGAAGGTCATTTATGTATCGCCGCAGAAAGTTTCCAAGAAACTGAAGCTTGAGGGCTTTTTTGACGACAGCACGATGAGCGTGCATCTGCGCCAGAATGTTATGCCTTACGCAAAGAAAGGCTTTCCTGGAAAGTGGGATTTTGTTCCTTTAAGGAAGGAGCCATTGAAGGAAGAAGAAGTGCAGGATATCTCCCGCGAGATAATAGAAGAATCCAAATTGCGCAAAGACAGCTTCATTGAAATCGAAAGGCCGGGCAGCACAATTGTACAGATGGGAAGGTACCGCATTGTAATCACCAAGCCCCCTTTTTCAGATGGATGGGAGATAACTGCAGTAAAGCCTGTAAGAACATTGACGCTTGATGATTACAAGCTGAGCGAAAAGCTGATGAAAAGGCTTGTTGAGCAGGCAGAAGGCGTTCTTGTAGCAGGAAGCCCTGGAATGGGAAAAAGCACGTTTTCACAGGCATTGGCGGTTTTTTATGCTGACAAAGACAAGATTGTGAAGACAGTAGAGGCTCCAAGGGACCTTGTACTGCCTGAAAAAATAACGCAGTATGCCATTTCGCATGGAGATGCGCAGGAAGTCCATGATGTTCTTCTTTTGTCCAGGCCTGATTATACGTTTTTTGATGAGATGAGAAATACAGACGATTTCAAGCTATTTGCGGATTTGAGGCTGGCAGGAGTCGGCATGGTGGGTGTTGTACATGCCACAAACCCAATTGATGCCATCCAGCGCTTTATCGGAAGGGTGGAGATGGGGGTAATCCCGCAGGTGATTGACACTGTTGTTTTCATCAAAAACGGCTTTATCAGCAAGGTATTGGCACTGCATATCACTGTAAAAGTCCCATCAGGGATGACAGAAGCTGATCTGGCAAGGCCTGTCGTGGTTGTCAATGATTTTGAAACTGGAAAGCTTGAGTACGAGATATATAGCTATGGCGAGCAGACGGTGGTCATTCCAGTGGAGGATGCTGTAGAAGCCAAAGGTGTCCATAAATTAGCTGCTGAAAGCATCAGGAGAGCATTTCTGACTTATGCCAACGACGCTGATGTGGAAATGGTGTCGGACCATAAATGCATTGTCCGCATTCCTGAGAGGGATATTGCACGAGTTATCGGCAAAGAAGGCAAGACAATATCACTTATTGAGAAACAGCTTGGCATCGGCATTGAGATCCAGGCATTGGAAGACGAAAAGCAAAGCTCCGGCCAGAAGCGTGAAATCCAGTTTGAAATGAACAGGGACAAGAAAGGGATTATGTTTGATTTGGGCATCAAGATGCAGCATAAGGATGTGGACATTTATGTTGGAAATTCCTTATTGTTAAATGCAAAAGTAGGCAGTACAGGCATTATCACGATAAAAAAGAACAACCCAACCGGGCAGAGATTACTGCAGGCAATAAGTTCCGGAGAGAAGATCAGGATACTAGGCTAAGTTGCTGACGTTCTATTTCCATTGCAATCCTTTTCTCTAATGGCAATGGCAGAATATTGTTGTCTTTTTGGGTCTTACAGTCATTACATTGTCCTGATGAGATGGGATAGTTGTCCAATTGCGGAGGTAGATGCCAGCCAACGAAAAATATCTGATCAATATAATCTCCTCTCCACAGATATCCGTCATCCTTGCAATGCTTTATACTGCCGATAAAACTTTCTTCTGGAATGATGCCTAACTGTGACTGGTAATCCTGCGGCAAAACAGCATGGACTTTCTTGAAGCGTTCGGCGTATCGGCCATGCCAGTCTTGATATGCCTCTTCCCATGGAATTTCCATTTGTTCTTTTATCCCCATATAATATCTCCTAACCTCAATTTGATTTATAATAGCACGATGATAATCATCAATAGAAGGATGGATTGTAATGCGCCGCGTAAATGCCTCTACATATTTAGGGTTTTTTTCAACAAACATATCTGCTTCCGGGCCATGGACATCATATAAAGTTGGTATATCCCTAAACGACTGACTATCGGAATTTTCAAAGGCAATTCTGGACAAAGGCACATCTTGCCCGCCATATTGCTGAGAAATAAAGCCAGCAATCATTTTGTCATGCCTAATAGCCTGATATAAACGCCATGTATTATCCAGGTCTTGCCCCCTGATTAATGTTGTTTCATTCGGATTGGTAAGCTGTAGCTGTATACCAAACTTTCCTTCACCAATATCCAACAAAGAGACCCAGCCTATTATGCCCGAACCGTTATAGCTAGAAATACCACTTCTTTCAATTTCTTTTGCATCAGGAATTGGCAAAACAATCACCCCTTACAGGAAGAATCTGCATAGAAAGAAGTAAGAATGTATTTTCCCGTTTTCGGCAGATAGGAATTTTTTGTTGGAACAAGCGGAACTCTCCTCAATACCCCTTTAGCCTGTGTTCCAAATACTTACGAAATCGGCTATATTTAAGATTTTTGCTTTTTAGTGTATGGAAAGCGCATGAAATGCCTACAGTCCGCGCAGTAGTATACAAGCTTTCTGTTCCTGATGCGGACACGGCAGTTTATTGGAGGCACCAGATAATGGTGGCAATTGCTGCAGAACCTTTTTTTCAGCTCTGAAGGCATCTTCACCTTATACTTCATGGCTATTCTCCTTGCCAGCTGGACATACCTATTTGAGAGTTTTTTGTCCTTTCCGAAGGCATTTTTTGCCTCATTGAAAAGTATCCTTATCCGCTGCAGAGCTATTTCCTGAAATTTCCTTGATTTTCTTGCGTGTCTGTTTTTAGGCATAATACGGCTAAAACAACAAATATTTAATAACTTTACTGAATCCAGTTTTAGGATGCTGAACTTCATCAGGAAACTGTTCAGGAAAGAGGAAAAGGCAGAGAAGCTAGTTATAGGCATAGATGACATTGAAGGATGGATAGATGGCAGGATAAAATCCTTCATGTATGATGCGGACAGCAAGATAAGCAGCTATATCGGGCGGATAAACTCTGAAAAGGAGAACATAAAGGAGAGTATCGAAAAATTAAAAAGCGCAGAGCTGAAGAATCCCAATACGCCTGTCAGGGAAAAGCAATTGCGGGACGGAAACCGTGATGCCTACATAAAGAAGGTAGAGTCTTTCTTAAGAGAGCTAAGCTTTGGAAAGAGTGACCACGCTGCATTGAAAAGCTTGTGCTCTGATTTTCCAGCTGAGATAGAGAACTTCGGAAAGTCCACTGTAAGGGCATACCAGGTATTGCAGCATTTCCTCGCCAATGAGTCAAGGGATGTAGCAATAGGCATCAAGAGGCTGGAGAATGCTGTAATGGAATTAAAGGATTTCCTGGATAAAAATGGTATCGAAGGCATTGGAAGAATAAAAGAAAGCGCTGGCCTTCTGAAAGCTATCATAAATAAGAAAAAAGAGCTTGAAGAGGCGCTGGCAAGGGAAAGAAACATGCGCCAGGAGATTGAGAAAGACAAGGCAGGTGCCGAGAAGAGTTTGGAAGAATTGTGGAAAAGCAGGGAATTCAAGGAAATCAGCGAGTTTTTGCATAAAAAAAAGGAAATCAGCGATACGCTTAATCAGCATAAAGATGCGCTGATACAGTCTTTCTCTGTGCTTGAAAGGTCATTTAAAAAATATGTAAGAATGGTTTTTGAGGACGAGGATGTGCTGGCTAAATATATCGAAGACCCTTTTAATGCCCTGCTGGATGACAAGGAGCTGAAGATTCTGAGATTGCTCCGCGAGCTTGAAAAGAATATAAGCAACGACAAGATTGAATTAAAGGACAGGAAGAAGGGAAAAACAATAGATGAGATAAGAAGGCTGGATGAGGGCTTCTTCAGGAAATTTGTCGAGGTGTATAAGAGGCTGGCTGGGAAATTGGATGAGATCAACAAGAAAATAAATGAAAGCAGCACAATAAGCAGGGAAAAAGAGCTCAGCGAAATGCTGGAGAAGCTCAATCAGGATATAGAAATAAAAAACAGGTCCATTGATGGCCTAAACAGGGATATTGGAAAGATTGATATCGGAGAGCTGAAGAAAAGCCTGCAAAAAGAGATAAATGCGTTTTTTGGCACGGACATTTCTATTTCTTGATTCTCTGCGCTTCTTCTACAGCTTCTTTTCCGACAGAGGTTCCTGACTCGATAAGCTCCAGTGTTGCGCCGCCTGCACTGGTTATTATTGAGAAGGCGTCTCCTGCATTGCGCGCATGAATCCTGGCAACAGTATCCCCGCCAGCACCTATGGTAAGCCCTCCTTTTTTCCTGCATTTGCGGACTGCCTCAAATGTCAGATAATCTGTCCTTGATAATTCTTCCACCCTGCCATCTTCGACAGAATAAGGCCCTGACTGCAGGTAGATAGACGCGTTTTCGATTACAGTTGCCATTTTCTTTAATGTTCTCGACCCTTCACCGACACCCAGCCAGCCGGATGGGATAGATGTTGGAGACGGATGCAGCTTTATTTCCGCATCCATGGGCAATGCCCCGCTTTTGTCCGGCAGCTTATTTGCTATGGCATGGTCAAATGCAGTTATTATATCGACATCTTTAGAGGATGCCACGGCCATTACGTTATAAGCAAAAATTATTTGCTCCCCTTCCTGCCCCCACCTAATGTAGGAATCCCCGATAAGCCCTTTTATTTCCGTATCGGTTATGCCAATCAGCCCTTTCAATTCCTCGCTTTTCTTTTTCTGGAGCTCTGCTGTAACATCCTCTGCCTTTTTCTTGTCTTTCATGTCCCTGGTTTGTGAAATAATTTCCTTATCATATTTTTCCACAACCTGATTCACTTTTTTAAAGCTTGATTTTATTTTAGGGGCATAATGCTGCGCCAAAAGGAATGTATAGGTAACTGCACCGCCCACAAGTATGGAATCACCTTTACGCATCTGACCTATAAGGCCCATAACTACTGTTATTTTGGAGGTAATGCCTGGGTCTGACTCAATCTTTTTGCCGCAAAGCCCGACAACAAAAGGGCCCCTTCCAGAAGCCACAAGCTTTTGCTTCAAACTGCCTATCTTATCAAGAACATCAACGTATTTGAATCCGTAAACAACTTCACCGCCTTTTTGCGCTATTAAAACAGGGGTGGTAGCTATGGTTGCCTCTTTCCTGTGGTTTTGGGTTTCATTCTCGTTCACGTATATGTCTGCCAAAGATGCAAAAAATGCAGCAAAATCCTTATCATTTGCATTTGCCTCAGGATCGTACCTAACATTCTCCAGGACAACAATCTGGCCCTCTTTAAGCGATTTCACTATGGCCTTAACAGCTTCTTTGCTGGCATAGGTGCTTTTTGGCTTTTTGTCTTTATAG
>Ga0209541_10010035_pt1 | contig 15200 bp, 14 predicted proteins | sample RifCSPlowO2_01_FD_184027 | JGI IMG/M metagenome (GOLD analysis project Ga0209541, IMG submission 184027) | Groundwater microbial communities from Rifle, Colorado - Rifle CSP2_plank lowO2_0.1 (SPAdes) (version 2) | ecosystem: Environmental > Aquatic > Deep subsurface > Groundwater | place...
AAAACGCCGTATTGACAATGGAATAAATCGTAGTAGAATACACTTAATTGTTATGGGAATAGAAAGGAATCATGGAATAGTAAGCAGGGGGTTTTCTTCGCGAGAAAATTCGCCAACTCGTCTAGCCTTAGAAAAACTAACCGCAAGAGATATTCTTGGTATTGTAAATCCGCTTTTTGCAAAAATAGAGGGAGATAAAACTCTATCTGAGCAAACAGGATGGAGTACGGCAAGCTGGAGTCATGAGGCAGACCCTAAAGAAGAGACAATTTTGCATGCTGGTTTTTCTGATCCGAGACAAAACAAAGGCGTATTATTAAGAGGATCACATGGGGAGGCATTGTATGTGGGTGCGACATATGCTAATGAAGGAGATCAAAGGGAACAAAGACCTGAACTTCTTTCCATTCAAGGAAATGGATTCGCTTTCAATCTTAATCTTGAAGGAGAAAATCATACGATGAAGATAACAATAGATAGCCTTCAGGGAATAGGCGAAAGAGCAGTGCCAGAAACTTTAGTTGAATTTATTTTAGATATAAAAAGTAAATTGAAAAATACGGTAGATAATCTTCTTCGTATTGCCGACAACCTTTCAGAGGGTAAAATATTGCAACCAGCTAATACAGGAGTTGCCGCTTAATTTAACCTCTTAAATTAATTGAAATATTTAATTTTCATAAGCAATTTAGTCAAAAAAAACCAGAGAGGCGATTTTGGAGGAAAGATTTTGAAGAATTAAAGAAAGAATGGTTTGGTAATCTCGGAATTTGACAAGAATTTTTTAATGTGTCTTACTTAGAATAAGCTATGGCTGAGCAAAATTTAGATGATTTAGGAGGGGTACATTCTCCCGAGAAGATTAAGGTGGAAAGATTCTCCGAAGAACAACGAGAGGCGCTACAAAAAGAAGGCTATAGCTTTTTTACTTTAAGGGGACTATCAATGAAAGACTTTGTGAATGAAGGCAAGAAAATCTTGGGTTATGAGGACGGGGATATTGAAAGAAGCATTCCCGCTCTTGCCGCATATCCCTCGATGATGTCCGAAGTAGCGATTAAATTAGGGAATTTATATTTACCAAGAAGTAATATGTGTTCCCTTGAAGATAAAACTGAAATGGTGCGTAGATTTTCAGAAGAATACTTAAATAAAATAATTCCGGGCGTTAAGGCGATAATCGGTCAAATCCCTGATTATTTAGACATTGGTTTTCAGCATTTTGATGCAACAGAGGGCAAAGACCCCTTATTTACTAGGGAAAATGATAGCGGCTACACAGTGGCAAATGTTCCATTCTTTCCGCTAGACGAGCCCGAAGGACATGTTGGTTTTAGCTCTCTCTATAAGTCTTTTGTTGTTATACTAGATGAAGCTGACCACTTTCCTTTTAAAGAAGATTTATGGGCATGTCCCCTTGTGGTGCCCGCAAGTTTGAAACTTGATCAATCTCCTTTTGAAGCTTATGAAGCTCACAGAACTGCCCGTCTTGCCGGATAAAAATAATCGAGTCTCCAAGCCCAAAATATGTAATTGCTTCAGGGAAATTCAATTCCTCGCTGAAAGTCCTGAAAGTTTCCATGGTATTGAAAATATTATGTTTATTTGTATATGATGTAGCTATATAGATTTTTATGAAACATTTCCTGCCCGCAACGTTTTTCCTACTGTTCTTTGCAATTTTATTTTTTCTTTATCTTTCAAGGGATTCTAAAAAAGCTCAAGCAGATACTGCTTTGCATGTGGTTATTTCCGAAATTCAGATTGGGAAAACAAGTGCTCCAACGGATGAATTCGTAGAGCTTTATAATCCTACCAATTCAGATGTAAGCTTAAACTCATGGAAGCTTGGGAGAAGAACTGCATCAGGCGCAAATGCAACTGATTTGGTCTCAAGCCTTACAGGGACAATTCCTTCTCATGGATATTTTCTTATCGCATCGGATAATTACACAGGATCAGCATCAGCAGATATAAGCTATGTGTCGTCCTCAAGTTCTGTTGCAAATAATAATACTATTTTTCTTCATAATAGCACTAGCGCTACCGTTGATTTAATTGGCATGGGCACTGCGAATTCAAGCGAATCTGCAACCATTGGAAATCCATCTACAAACAAAAGCACTGAAAGGAAGGCAAATGGCTTGTCAACTTCCGTAATGATGTCTGCCGGCGGAAGCGATGAATTTTTGGGAAATGGAGAAGATACGGATAGCAATGCTGATGATTTCCTAACAAGAAGTACACCTGATCCACAAAATAGCAATTCTGCAATTGAGCCGCCTCTTGTTCCAACACCAACTCCGACTGCAACTCCAACTCCTACTCCAATCCCAACGGATACTCCAACACCGACACCTACGCCATCGCCGTCTTCAGCATCAGAGACATCCAACTCATCAAACTCATCTTCTGTTTCTTCAGCCTCGTGCGGCGATTCAAAGCCCGACAATGCGCCAAAATTACTTTACGCAGAGGCAGGAATAAATTCGGTTTTATTGCATTGGCTTGACGCATCAGATACGGTTAGTTATTATCTTGTTTCGTATGGCTTGTCTTCTAATAAGCCTGAATATGGCAATCCCAATGTTGGGGAAAAAGGTACAACATTTTATACGGTAAGCGGTTTATCTTCGGGGAAAACATATTATTTTAAAGTTAGAGCAGGGAACGGGTGTGCTCCCGGAGATTTTTCTAATGAGTTATCTGCATCTCCATTGGGTAAGGAGATTCAATCGGATAAGGCAAATGATTTTACATATGGTGTTTTAGGCGCAAAGGATAATAATATTATTGCGTCTTCAGGAGGAATTAAAGGCGAAATAGCTAAGGTTTTAACAAGTTCAAATCAGGCTAAAAACATAAATGCCCCGCCACTTAATGGGTTTTGGGGATTGGTAGCTTTTTCGGTAACTCAAATTTGGAATTTCTTTGCAAAGCTAAAATTCTTCTAGCTCTTAATTAAGGTTAATTTTTCAAGTTTTCTTTACCAAGATTTATGTGGATTTTTTGGAATAAAGTTGGAAAAATATGTTTCCATTATACCGCTTCCTCTTGACAACTCACCTTCATAGTAGTATACTAGTATGATGAAGTTAAATAAGAATCTTGAGGATTTTATAAAGGTTCTTTTGGAAGTGCGGAGGAAAGAGGAAATGCGTGATTTCCTTTATGGGATTTTAACGCCTAAAGAGCTTATGGAAATTCCTAATAGGTTACAGATTGTAAAAATGCTCAAAAAAGGCATTTCTCATCATGATATTGCGGGAAAATTACATGTGGGTGTGGCAACGGTAACTCGCGGTTCGCGCGAAATAAGGGAAGGAAGATTTCAAAATGTTTAAAAATAATTCAAAACTCAAAAATCAAAAGTTTTCAGGTAACTTAGGATTGGTTTGGCAAGAGCCTCTTTTGGAGGCTTATCTTTCTGTGGAATAAAAGTTTTTGATTCCATTTAAATATAAACCTCCGAAAGGAGGTTTTTTTGTGGAGGAAATATGTTAAATCCAGAATATACAACAGGACAATTAAAAAATATTTTATCGGAAGAAAATCTTAATCACGAACGACCTTTTGTTTTGGCAGAATTGGGTAGAGGTTCTCCTGTGATTGCGGTAACCACTGCGACTCATGGAGATGAGGAGTTAGGAGTTAAGATTATTAGCGATTTGGGAAAAACATTACATTTGCAGAGAGGGACACTTCGCCTAATTGTTGCTAATCCCCCTGCGCTTATGCGAGGAGTACGATTTATCACAGAGGATTTGAACAGAGGTTATCCTGGTATTTCAGGAAAACAAGGTGAGGCGGGAATTGCAGCTCATGTCCTTGAATTAGTGAAAGATTCTGATTTTACTATAGATATTCATACAACAAGCGCTCCTACAGAGGGTTTTGTTATAGCAAATGAGAGAAACGGGAAAAAGATTGAATTTGCCGAAATGGCTGGCATTAATAAGATTCTTTTAATTCCCAGGCAAAAAAAATACGCCATGATTGACTTTGTAAATTGTGGAATTGGAATTGAACTGGGACTACATAATAGTCAGTATGCTTACGATTTAGGGATGGTGGCTATAAAAAATGTTCTGGGTAAGCTGGGAGTAGCAGGAGAACAGATTTCTGAAGAAGATCGTCACGAGTATTATAAACTATTTGGCTCTATTGTCCGTCCATCTTCTCCCATAGAAGTTCTTTCTACATGTCATAATTTTCAATTAATCCATAAAGGTGAAGCGATTGCTCAAGTTGATAGAGAAGATTTTATAAAAGCAGAAGAAGATTTCTATCCTGTCTTTTTGGGAGAAAAGGCATATGCAACTATCTGTCTAAAAGCTAAAAAAATTTCTAGAGAAGAGATAGGGGGATTATCGACTGTATGAAAGAAAAAGCAGATTATCAGTTATTGAGATACGGAGGGCGAGTAAAATCAGCCGGTTTTCCAGTGGATTTTGTGTTTGAGCAGGGAAAAAGTTTTAGGGCTGACCCTGGACCTGATAGTGCGGCTCAAACAACTAAAGTGTTCGCAGTGTTAAGAGATAACCCTCCATCAGAAATTAGAAATAGATTTTTTCCGTTAGATAGGGGCGGAGTAAAAGCTCAAACAAAAGGATCACCAGCGCTTTATAGGCCTGTTTTAAAAAATGATCAAGGTGCAGGAAAGTTCTTGCCTTTTACTATTGGAGAAGGTGCCTTAGCTTTTGGATTTCCTTCAAAGGTTGCCATGGAGGAAGGATATGTAATTCCAGAAGCATATTTTCAAGATCAACTCAGATATAAGGGATCTCAACCAGCGGTAGAAAAAGAATTAAGCGCAGTTAAGGATTATTTTAGAGTTGGATCAATGGATGAGGGAAGATTAGCATTTGAAAGATTAGAAATAGAATGTGATAAAGCTGGAATTGTTTTTAGAAGAAAAGCTCAGGTTGGTAGAAATGGGCTTATGTTTATTCATCCTGCGATGGCTGAGAAGCAAATTATTTTACCCGTTGAGCTAGTAGTAAAAGTTGAAGAAAGAATCAGCGATTCGCTTGCTAGAGTAGTTGAAGTAGCAGATTTTAGAAAAAAAGAATTTGCTCTAAATAACAATCTTTCGTACCGTCCGCTAGAAGCAGAAAATATGCCTACATATTTTCAGGCAGATGTTCACATATTGCCAAATGGTGATTTTGCTATCGCAGAATTACAATTTCCAGATGTAGGGTTATTTTTGAATGGATTGCCAATAGATGGAAGCCATGCTTTGAGACAAATACATGCAATAGTAGGTCCAATGAAGGATAAAGTTATTGATGGTTTTGAGAAAATAATTAAAGAAACAATTGATTTAAAAGGAAAAGTTCCACTTTATTTAGTAACGCGCTCAGAAGTTATTGAGAATAAAGAGGATGTATTAGAAATTAGAGAGCTTGCGGAGGTCCAAGCAGAATTGAAAAGTAGAGGCTATGAAACTCAAATTATTTCTGCTGCTTCGGCATCCAATATAAACTGTGATAGTTTGATGTTTTTGTTTAATCTTGATCCAACATCTGCAGAATTTCATCAATTAGCAAGAGCCTACTTAATGGATACAGAAAGAAAATTATGTATGATTCCAGACCCGTTCTTAAGGGTTGCAGAACGGGAATTTACCGATTACGATCATATTGCAATGACAACGAAGCAATCTCAGAATCTACAGGCAATAGTAAGAGAAATTGAATCATTTAATGACAAGAAGGATAAATTATATACGCAGATGTTGGCTTTGGATTATTTCTTAAGGCAAATGGGAATAAATGAAGACGTTTTGCATTTCTGTCATCCTGCATTGCCAACGCCAATCCCAGCCTACAGATATGATATAAAAAGTTTACAGTTAGCAGCAAACATTATTAAAGAAGGAAACTTAAAGGATGTTAATGTAAGAGCAATTCCAATTTCTCCGGATAGAGCAGTTTTATTAGACAAGGATGGAGGAACCCTTTATGCTACATTTAGATTTATGTTTGTAAGGAGGTAATAAATATGTTATTTGAGCAGATTGACAAAAAAGATATTCTAAGAATAGTCAGAAGAAATGTAAGTAAGGCAAAAAAGGAAATTCTTGCCACAATGCTTCTAGCAGAAGAGTTGAGCAATCCTTTGCCCGCCTCGTATTTCAGTTTATTAAAAGAAAGGGTCAGTGAGGGAGTTTTTCTGAAAAGACTTGGATTTGGGACAAAAGAAGAATATAATAAAGCAAGAAACAGAATCTCAATCAACGAGAAAAATTATATTTTTAGACTCACTGCTAAAAAGATAAATTATCAAAGATTTATTATTATAGATAGAGAAAAGATTTTTTTCGGTAAGGGCAATGTGTTCTTTAGTAGCGAACACAAACCGTTAATAAAGGTTTTTTCGGACTATTTTTTTTATTACTTTAGGAAAGGAAAAATATGAAGAGAGTTTATTCGGGGATTCGGGCAACAGGGAGACTTCACCTTGGGAATTATTTTGGAGCAGTCAAAGGTATGCTTGCTTTGCAAGATTCTTACGACTGTATTTTTTCCGTGGTTGATTTACATACAATTACTGTTCCTTATGATCCAAAAACATTAAGGCAATCGGTGAGGGATATAATTTTGGATTATTTAGCAGTTGGGCTTGATCCAAAAAAATGCCATTTAGAAATTCAGTCAAGAGTTCCTCAGCATGCTGAGCTTGCTTATTTACTGTCAACTATTTATCCGGTTTCCCGCTTGGAAGATTTGCCGACTTACAAAGACAAAAAAGGCCAGTATCCAAAATATGTAAATATGGGGCTTTTGTATTATCCTGTTCTGATGGCAGCAGATGTTTTGCTTTACAAGGGAGAATTGGTTCCTGTTGGAATTGATCAGGAACCGCATTTGGAAGTAATGCGGGAAATCGCCCGCAAGTTTAATTCGATGTTTGGTCAGACTTTTCCTGAACCTCAACGTTTCAAAACAGACGGCGAGCATGTTCCTTCATTGGACGGAACAGGGAAGATGAGCAAGTCAATTAAAGGAAGTTTTATTAATTTAAATGACGATTTAGAGACTATAAAAAAGCGTTTAGCGTCAGCGCCGACAGACAGCGGGACAATTGGCGGAGAACTGCCGAAAACAGGCGGAATTGCCAATTTGTTTACATTATTAAAACTGTTTAAACTGGATAAAGAGTACGCTAAATTTGAACAGGATTATAAAACTAAAAAAATCAGATATTCAGATCTGAAAGAAGTTTTAGCTCAGGGAATTTTCAAAGAACTCCAGCCGTTTCAAGAGAAAAGAAAAGAATTTGAAAATAATCCAAAAATGGTTGATGAAATTCTCGAAAAAAGCATTACGGATTGCAAACAAATGGCAGAAGAGACAATGAGAGAAGTCCGCGAAAAAATGGGATTGGCTTAGCCTCTTTTTTGTGGTATACTCCAACAATAAGTTATGGCAGCAAACGGCAATAAAAATCACAAAAACAGCAGAAAACAAAAGATTATAAAAATGAAGATAAATACTTCGTGGAAGAATATTTTGGTTTATGGTTTCCTGTTTCTTTTCTCAATGTTTCTCTTCATAGGCGTTAATAGTGGTCAGTCGCCTGAGAATACGAAAACAATTCCTCTTTCTCAAGTTGTTGCGGATGTAAAAGAGAATAAAGTTGCGGAAATAGAAGTTTTAGAAAATAAGCTTCTTCTTAAAGAGGGGAAAGAGACTTTTCAAAGTTTCAAGGAGCAAGGAGCAAATGTTTACCAGATATTTAAGGATGCAGGAGTTCCGCTTACTAAAACAAAAATTACCATAAAGGATGAAACAGGATTTAATAATTGGTTGAACATTATTTCTTCTGTTCTTCCAATTCTTCTGATGGTTGCATTTTTTTACTTTATCTTCCGTCAGGCAAGGGGCGCGCAGGAAAGCATTTTTTCTTTTGGAAAATCCTCGGCAAAACTTTTCAGCAAAGATACCCCGAAGACAACATTTAAAGATGTTGCGGGAGTAGATGAGGCAAAACGGGAGTTAACAGAAATTGTAGATTTTTTAAAAAACCCAGGAAAATATAAGGCAATGGGTGCCCGTACTCCAAAAGGAGTTTTGATGATTGGACCTTCGGGAACAGGGAAAACGCTTTTGGCACGCGCAACAGCAGGTGAAGCAAATGTGCATTTCTTTTCTATGGCAGGATCAGAATTTATGGAAATGTTGGTTGGGGTTGGAGCATCAAGAGTTCGCGACCTTTTTAATACTGCAAAAAAAGCTCAGCCGGCAATTATTTTTATAGATGAAATTGACGCAATCGGTAGGCAACGGGGGGCAGGATTTATGGGCGGACACGATGAGAGAGAGCAAACATTGAATCAAATTCTGGTTGAGATGGATGGATTTGCTCCAACAGAGCAATTGGTGGTTATGGCAGCAACCAACAGGCCTGATGTTTTAGATCCTGCTCTTGTCCGGCCCGGAAGATTCGACAGAAGAGTGGCACTAGATATGCCTGATGTTGTGGGAAGAGAAGCAATTTTAGGAATTCATGCCCGCGGCAAGCCTTTTGCGCCTGAAGTTGATTGGAAAAAAATTGCCAAAAGAACAGTAGGATTTAGTGGCGCAGATTTAGAAAATATGCTTAATGAAGCTGCGATTTTGGCAGCAAGATTAGGCAAAAAGGCAATTGACGCTAAAGATATTGAAGAAGCGGCAACTAAAGTAAAATTAGGCCCTGAGAAAAAGAGATTGCAATCGGATGAGGATAGAAAAATGACCGCTTATCATGAGGCAGGACACGCGATTGTTAGTTGGGAAATGCCCCATATGGATCCAATTCACCGGATTTCAATTGTCAGTCGCGGAATGAGTTTGGGACATACAATGATGGAGCCAACTGAACATGTTCATGAAACAAAAACGCGCCTTATTGAGCAAATCGCGGTAATGCTTGGAGGAAGAGCTGCTGAGAATATGATTTTTAAAGAAATGACAACCGGAGCATCTGATGATATTGCCAAGGCAACAGAGGTCGCAAGAACAATGGTGGTTGAGTATGGAATGAGCGAGTTGGGACCAATAAATTTAGAAACAGAACAAAAGACTTTTTATGATCAGAAAACCATTTCTCCGATTATGGCTTCAAAAATAGATGAACAAATTAAAAAAATCACAGATAGCGGCTATAAATCTGCTGTTGCAATTCTGGCAAAATTAAGGCAGGAACTTGATATTATAGCCCGCGAACTTTTAAATAAGGAAACAATTGACGCGGATGCTTTCGTAAAATTACTTGGCCCCAAAAAAGCTCTCGTCCTCGCCAAAGCGTAAAGAGATTTATTTCGGAGAAAAACCTTGCCAACAGTATGCTTATTTGTTAAGATATCAGTATGAAAAAGGTGGTTCACAAAACATCAGAAGCGTTAAATTTTAGAGTCATTTTTGAACAGGATGAAGATGGAATTTTCATTGCTTCAGTTCCTGCAATCCCAGGATGTCATACTCAAGGAGATACATACGAGGAAGCTATTAAGAATATTAAGGAAGCCATCGAGCTTTGTTTGGAAGTTGCTAAAAATAGCGTTTCCTATAAAAGCAAAATTGATTTTGGAGAAAGCAAAGATGAAAAAACACGCTTTTTGGGCGTAGCGCAGGTTCCTGTTAGGCTTGGGTTTTCTTTATGAGCGGTTTGTCTCCAATTAAAGCACGCGAACTTATAAAAATTCTCTACAACTTCATCCCAGAAAGCAAATCGCAAAAGGATTGTTAAGATCAATTCTTCACGAAATCCAAGTTTCCCCCGAAGAGTTTAAGAAACTGTTATAAAAAAATTGATGCAGATAGTTTTGCAAGACTTCTCGGCCCCAAAAAAGCTCTCGTTCTCGCAAAAGCTTAAGTTAGACTTTATCGAATAAAGGCATTTTTAGAAGTCCGTTGAATTATATCAAGACAGGCGTTTAAGCCTTTATCTGTGAGCACTTCTTCTTGCGGCCATCTTCCTATCTCTTTTCCTCCGCTATAATTCCAGCCATCAGCCCAGCAATGAATTGTAACTTCTCCTGTCATATCATGTACAAAAAATTCTCCTGACCCATGCGTCCACATTCTTTGTTGAGTAAGCATACGAACCAAATCAAGATTTTTATCTTGTCGAGCCAACGCCGAATCTATCGGTAAGCATCCAAATTGAAAACTTAGAGTTCTTTCACGGCTGTATCTGCTATTTAATTCCCTGCCCATAACCAAAGCAAAAATCCGATCTTTTGTTTCAACGATAACTCCTTTTTCTAAACCTATGGAGATTGATGAGATTTCTCCGGGGTGTCTTCCATCATGCTGTTTCCAGCTGCTTATTTCTTGAGGGTTAAAGACAGCGGTTATTTTTCCTTGCTGGTCACTTGTCAGCCAATCAAGGGTTTTTTGATAAAGATCGGTTATAAATTTTTCTTGAGGACTTAATTTAGGAGTAATCTCGGCAACTTGAGATGATTTGTCTCCCTGCTCAACCATATTGTTCTTTATATATACGTCAATCATTTGACAAAGTCAAGCACTTAGTGTAAAGTTAATTATGGAGACTGCAAAACTTTTGTCTCACTTTGGATTGACTTTTGATGATGTTTTGCTTGTCCCTTCATATAGTGATTTTACCCGTAAAGATGTAGATCTTTCTACAAAATTAACTAAGAAAATTAACCTCTCAATTCCTTTTGTCTCATCTCCCATGGATACTGTCACGGAAAGTGAATTAGCAATTGAACTGGCAAAATTAGGAGGAATTGGAATTATTCACAGAAATTTAACAATAGATGGTCAGGTAAGAGAAGTGGAAAAAGTTAAAAACAAGAAATTGCTCGTTGGGGCTGCGATAGCCGGGAAAAATTACGAAGAAAGAGTAAAAGCTTTAATCAAGGTTAATGTTGATGTCGTAGTGATTGACTCCGCACATGGATTTACAAAGACAATTATTGCTGCAATAAAATTTATAAAAAAAACATATCCAAGACTTGAGATAATTGCGGGAAATGTCGCAACAGCGGATGGAGCAAGAGGGCTTATTGCTGTTGGAGCAGACGGATTAAGAGTTGGAATGGGTCCTGGCGCGATTTGTACAACAAGAATAATTTCCGGAATGGGAATGCCCCAAATAACAGCAATAATAGAGACATGCCGAATTGCAAAAAAATTTGGAGTTCCTGTTATTGCGGATGGAGGAATAAAATATTCAGGAGATATTGTGAAAGCATTAGCTGCGGGTGCGTCAACCGTAATGATGGGAGGATTCTTTGCGGCAAGCCTTGAGTCTCCTGGAAAGAAATTTAGACTTTCTTCAAATAAAGTTCCCAAAAGATTTAGAGATGCGTTAAGCAGTAAGAAATCATTTTATTCTTTCAAGGAATATAGGGGAATGGGGTCAGTAGGAGCAATGGAAAAAGGAGCCAAGATAAAATCCGAAGAAGAATTCCATGGCAAAGATTATGGAGACAGAGTTTTGATTGCGGAGGGAGTTGAGGGATTGGTTCCCATAAGGGGTACGGTAGGAGAATTGCTGGATCAGGCAGTTGGAGGAATAAGATCAGGGATGTGCTATGTTGGAGCAAGAAACATAAAAGATCTTTGGGAAAAATCTCGGTTTATTCAAATCACTCAAGCCTCGCTTACGGAAAGTCATCCTCATGATGTTCTGATTACAAATCCTGGGAAAAACTACTCATGATCATAGTTATAGATTTTGGGTCACAAACTACTCATCTTATTGGTCGGCGAATTAAAGAGTTGGGTGTTGAGGTAAAGATCGTTAGCCCCGAAGAGATTCTTCGTTTCACTCAGGATGACAAAGCGGTGAAAGGGATTATTCTTTCAGGGGGACCGTCTTCGGTTTATGCAAAGAATGCTCCAACGGTTGATAAAAAAATTTTTAATTTTGGAATTCCAATTTTAGGAATTTGTTATGGATTTCAATTAACAGCTCATTTATTAGGAGGGAAGGTCGTTTCCGGAAAAAAGGAATATGGCCCCGCTAAATTAAAAATTGAAAATTGCCTGCCCACCGAGGAGGGAAAATTAAAAATTACACAAAGCTTACCCGAAAGTTTTGTGGTGTGGATGTCACATGGTGATGAGGTAATAAAATTGCCGAAAGGTTTTAAAGTAGTTGGCTCATCGGATGGAGTTCCTTTCGCGTTTGTTGAGGATAAAGATAAAAAAATATATGGATTGCAATTTCATCCTGAAGTAGAGCACACAAGCTTTGGCTTACAGATTTTATCTAATTTTGTAGATATCTGCAATTCAAAAAACGGTTCAAGCGCTCAAGAAAAATTCAAAATTCAACCCTTCGGCTTCGCTCAGGACAAGAATTCAAAATTCAAAATTAAGGAAATAGAGGATAATATTAAAAAAACTGTTGGAGAAAGCTATGTGATTGGGGCGGTGTCGGGAGGGGTGGATTCAACAGTTGCTTCTGTCTTGACCGCCAAAGCAATAGGGAAGAAATTTATTCCTATTTTTGTTGACAATGGACTTATGAGAAGGGGAACAGAGGAGCATGTGATTAAAATATTTAAGCAAATTGGCATTAAGCCTGTAGTGATAAATGCGGTAGGGGAGATGCTAAGAAGACTTAACAAAATTACAGATAGTGAAGAAAAAAGAAAAATTATCGGCAATTTTTACATAGAAATTTTTGAACAAGAAATGAAAAAGTTATTAACAAAAAAGATTCCTGTAAAGTTTCTTTTGCAAGGGACTATCTACTCAGATGTTATCGAGAGCCAAGGCACTAAACATTCAGCGAAAATAAAAAGCCATCATAATGTCGGCGGATTACCAAAATATATGAAATTAAAACTTTTGGAACCAGTAAGAAATTTCTATAAAGATGAAGTTAGGGAAATTGGCAGAAAATTGGGTTTGCCGGAAGAGTTTGTAAATAAACAGCCTTTTCCCGGGCCGGGATACGCAGTGAGAATTAGAGGGGAAGTTACAAGAAAAAGATTGGAAATGGAGAAAAAAGCAGATGAGATAGTTTTATATGAGCTTGAAAAGGCGGGAATCCTGCCGAATGTTTTTTTATCTTTTCCGGTTATGACCAATGCTTATTCAACAGCAGTTAAGGGGGACGGCAGACAATTTGGAGAAGTTGTGGCAATTAGGATTGTTGAGTCAAAAGATATCATGACATCAACTTGGAGTAGGATGCCTTATGATATCCTGCAAAAAATCTCCTCAAGAATTGTCAATGAAATTTCGGGCGTTTCTCGAGTTGTCTATGACATTACCACCAAACCCCCCGCAACCATGGAGTGGGAGTAGCCAAAGCATTGCTTTGGAATTTCCAATTTCAAATAAACAAATTTCAAATAATCCAATAATCCTATCGTAGGTCGAGAGTTTCGCCTTTGAAAATAATATTTTTGAGTTTGACAATGACTTGTTTTTCGCCCTTTTCAACATGTCCGGCATTAATACTTTGGAATTTATTTTTAATAATAATTTTTTGCGCTTTTGCTGCATCTTTTTCGGGAATAAATATAGCATAGTCCATACCCATATTAAATGTCTGGTACATTTCGTAATCATTAAGATTGGCATGCTTTTGAATGAAATTGAAAATTTCTTGGGGATTAAATATCTTCTCAATTATGTAAGTGAAATTTTGTCTGGCGCGCATTATTTTTCTCAAACCATGGCCTGTGATATTGGAAGTGTAATGAATATCAATTTTATTTTTTAATAAATCCTGAATTAATTTTGCGTAAACATTTGTCTTAGTAAGCAATGCTTCTCCATACATTTCTCCGTTTGACAATTTTGTCGCATAACCTTTGGGTAGTTTTTTTGCAATCGCTCGGGCTAGAGATAATCCGTTTGCATTAATGCCAGTTGATTTCAATAATAATATCTGGTCGCCTATTCTTAGTTTTTTATCTGTAATTAAATTTTTTGCAGGAGAAATTATCCCAATTGCAGATCCGCCCAAGTCTATTGCATCTTCCTGAATGATGTCTTTTAAAGTCGGAGTTTCTCCCCCTCCCCAAGTAACGCCTGTTAAATTGCATGCACTTTCCCATCCTTTTATTAAATCTTTTGTTCTTTTTATATCTTTAAACCAGTCGCTATTTCCTACTGCCCAATAAGCATTTATGGTTAAAGGTTTTGCGCCAACTGAAATTAAATCATTTATTATTGTTGCAACAGTATCATGTCCAATAATATCGTAGTAAGTTTTTCCAGTAATTTTTGCTGTTATATCTGCAACAAGATTTTTCGTTCCCAATCCTTCAATAGCAGATGCCAATAAAACGTTGTTTTTATCCTGAGCTTTGCCGAAGGACCAAACAAACGCGGATTCTCCTCTTGTATCAGATATTTCTTTAAATCCATGTTTTTTAAGATTTATTGAAGTTTTTAGCGCTCCCTCTTGCGCAAGCTTTTTCGCAGGATCCAAATCCTGATAATTCACTCCAGAATTAGAATAGGTAATAGAACTTTTACTCATAAATAAATTATTATATTGCAAAAAATAGCACTAGGATCTATGAGCAACTATGTGTCCTATTTTTTCTCGTATGGTTTCTCGATTATCCTTTGTTAGTTCTGCTCCTTGTGCTGTTAATACTTGGTCAACGAACTTATCTAGTCCAGCCTGTTTACTATATGGATTATCTGATGATTTAGGAGCGTCGTTTAAGGCATTAGTCATGTCTCCAGATAGTCTTTTTGGTTGTTGTTCTGCCATTATTTTTTACCTCCTTTCCTCACATAGCTTATCATATTCTCAAAAATTGGGAGGCCTTGCCCACCTTCACTAAAGTTTCGGCGGGTAAAAGGGCTTTTTATCTTCATTCTTCTCCAATTTGGGTGTTGTTCGCGGAAAATAAATCTTTCCGGGTGGGGCATAAGACCTAAGATTCGACCCGATGGATCGCAGACTCCCGCAATAGCGTTTAAAGCGCCATTTGGATTGTCTGGATATTTTTGCGTTGGCTTTCCATTTTCATTAATATAACGGAAAACAACAAGATTTTGCTTTTCTATTTCTTGCAATGTCCCTGCGTCTGTTAAAAATTTTCCTTCCCCATGCGCAACTTGATAGGAGACTAAATTGTTAAATTGTTTCATTGCTTTATTGTTAAGGAATACACATTTTGATTTTGGTTCTACTTTCAAATTAATCCATCTGCATTCGAAATGTCCGGAATCATTATTAGTAAGAGTGGCACTCATTTTTCC
>Ga0209541_10010036_pt1 | contig 15199 bp, 19 predicted proteins | sample RifCSPlowO2_01_FD_184027 | JGI IMG/M metagenome (GOLD analysis project Ga0209541, IMG submission 184027) | Groundwater microbial communities from Rifle, Colorado - Rifle CSP2_plank lowO2_0.1 (SPAdes) (version 2) | ecosystem: Environmental > Aquatic > Deep subsurface > Groundwater | place...
CTTCGCTGTCTGAGTTTCGGGATGTTTCTGGTACGATCAAACGCGTTGATGTACCAACCCTCCTCTCTCGGATTGTCTTTATAAACAATGAAGTAGAGTTCCTTTCCATCCCCAACACCGCCTGTCTCAAACTCCTTGATGTATGCAATGTTGAGTCTCGTGAAAGATGTCCCCTCACTGACGTTGTGAATCTCTGCTCCCCAGATGGCTCGGACGGTATCGACGCTTATTTGCACCTTGTCCTCCCTAGGCCAGGTTGACGATGACTGAAACCAGCTCATCGGTGTGAGTGTTAGCGATGTCGTGTCCGCCGTTCTCGATAACGTGAAGCTTATGATGACTCTTGCGCAAAGCAAGAAAATCCTTTACCGGCCCCGGCGGGGTAGTAGAATCCTTTTCTCCGTAGATCAGGACGAGTTCGTCCGACACTTTCAGCAAATCCTCTCTCAGATCGAGACCGACGATGTTACGGTAGGTCTCTCTCATCACGGAGCTTGCCTTAGCGTAGTAGGGATTCCTCACCACACTCACCAGATAGAAGTCTCTGGCAAGTACGATGAGTCTTTCTGGCAGGACGGCTTTGAGCCAACCAATCGAGACACTCTTATTCTCGTACCGGCGAAGGATGGCCGGAGAGACAAGAAAAGCTTTAACTGTCTTGTCGCCGGGCACCGCCATCCAGTGGAGTAGAACTGCCCCGCCGAAAGAGTATCCGAGCGTGATGTCTGGTTTCTCCTTTTGGATCACCTGATCCAAATACCGGGTGAAATCAGAGAGAACCCAGGGACGTTCTGGTTCTTTCTCCCCACAGAATCCGGGAAGATTGAAGCGAACGACCTCGAAGTGCGCCGAGAGCGCTTCCACGAAGCGTGAACGATTACTCCACGCGTCTGTACATCCTGATCGAGTGTAGTTGTCGTGATTCCAACCGTGAACTAGGAGAATCTTTTTCATGCGTTTTCTCTCCTTGTGAGTTTCGAGTTTGTTGTTAAGGATCTGATGTCTGCCGTGGACACTACATTAAATAAATACATTGGTCAAGTTTGGGAGATTAGGCTCTTTCGATGATAGCGGTCATGCCCTTGGGGCTCTTTTTCGCAGGGTCGGCGACCTTGTAGTCCACACTCACGAATTTGAGCATGCGTTCGATTCGCTCCTTCAGGAACTTCTCATCTAGATACTTGGCCCGTCCGGGCAAAAAGAGATCAACCTTAACGCGATTGCCTTCCGAGAGCCACTCGCTGGTCTTTTTGGCTTTCAGAATAAGGTCATGGTCACCGGTGCCGAGTTTGACCTGCACGGTTTTTACTTCCGCTGAACGGGATCTGCCGGCCTGTTTGGATTTCTTGTTTTCTTCGTAGAGATAGCGGCCGAAGTCGGCGATCTTGGCCACTGGCGGGGTAGCATTGGGAGAAATTTCAATCAGGTCTCCTCCGAACTCCTCGGTCTTTTTGAGAGCTTCTTCAAGAGTGAGAACACCAAGATTCTCTCCTTTCGGTCCGATGACACGAAGTTCACGCGCCCTTATCTGCTGATTAATGCGAGGTTGTTGCAACGTCTATAGTATGACTTATTATTGGCGCTATTGTACACTATTAGGTAATGGAATACAAACATAACCCGCCTACTTTAGTCGAGTTGAGAGCGTATCGAAAACCTGTCACACATTCTCATATGGCAGCGAGGGCCGCTTTCTCTCCACTAGAGCGCTTCGCGGTCAAGATTACCCACGGCGTTGGTACTATCGGTTTCTTTTCTCTTCTCGTCCTTTGGACGGTGGGCTGGCTCCTCTGGAATCTTTTTGGGCCGCTTGAGATGCGTTTCGATCCGGCGCCGGCATTTGTCATTTGGCTTTTCACCTCCAATATCATTCAGTTGGTGCTTCTGCCACTCATCATGGTTGGGCAGAACTTAGAGGGCAAGTTCGCTGAACATCGCGCCCAAGCGGATTTCGAAATCAATCAGAAAGCGGAACATGAAGTCGAGGTCATCATTGCTCACCTTGAAAATCAAAGTGAACTCCTAGTAGAATTAATCCGTAAAATTGACAGAAAATAATCATTAATTGCCATGGCAACAAAAAGACGAAGACAACCGGGGACTGGCGGGGCGGGAGAGTTTTATAGAATTATCGTTCGGCCGAAGGGGGAGTTTACCAGTTTTAGAAATCAGGATGTTGGCAAGAAGGGGCATCTCGAGCGTCTGGCGGGCAGACGTTCGAGTGGCAGTTGGGGCACAGTCAGTTGGCTGGTCTCGAAACGTGACGCGCATAAAAGCGGCAAAAGCCTCATCATTACTACTCCCAAAGTCCGGCGGTCTTTGGAGCAGGGCACGCGCGGCCCCATTGTCCATGTCAAAGGAGATATTTTCGAATCCAGACCGCGTAAAAATATTCCAGAGGCGTCTAAACCAACTCTGGCCCAGCGCCGCGCGCAGTCAAGAAACATCAAAAAAGCCCAAGCGGCGAGGAGAAATAGAAATAGAATTTTGTAAAGGAAGAAACCCCGCCAGATGTCGAGGAGCGGGGCCTCTTCTTCTGGCGGGGTTATGTTTTCAGTTCCCGTTCACTTCTGTGTAGCAGGGCGGAAATCTCTTGCATGGGCACCAGGTTCTCGACCAGGAATCTTGAGGTAAAGATTGATGCCCCCGCATGGCCAAATGCCAATCCAGGAAATCGTGTAAGGGCCATCGACCTCGAGAAATCTCCGCATGAATCTTGCATTCTCATGCGATAGATACTTACGTTCTTCCCCGCAGGGTTTTTCTGGATGTGTCTGGAGCAACTCAACTTGCTCTCCCACACGAACTTCGGCTTTTTCACCTTTGCCGTCCGAGATGTTGCACTTGGGTATATACCGGATGCTCATTTTACCTCCCAGTCAGGTGGTGAGTTGCCTTTCTGTCTGTCCAATACAGTACACGTAATATATTATTTGCCAAGCTCAAAAAACACCCGAGTGGGTGAATTTTGTTATTCGGTGGAGATGCCGGAAATTGAATCCGGGTCCAAAAAGGAATCGAGATGAAATCTACACGAGATAGTTTGCTTCATTGAGTTTGAGATTTGAGATACAAAGCAAACAAAAGCTCCCAAACCTCTATCCTCTTAGTTTCGAAATGTATTGAGGAGATACATTCCAGAGTCTTGAGTGATCACACAGTGTCTGCTACACAAGACACCTTACAGAACTGCGCAGTTGGCTTCCGCGAGTTTTAAGCTCGAGCGTAGGCAAACTGGAAATCGTTAGCCGTAAAATACGGGCTGACGATCTTTGCAAAAGTTGAATTTGCATTTGATGTTTGAGGCGGATTAAAGAGTCGCCTCAGCTCCCTCGTGCATCATCCCAACAGCCCTAATTGTCTAGGCCTGTCATCCCCGTATTAAAATCACAATGAACGCTTCAGGTCTCTCTCGATGTCTCGCTTTTTAATTGCTTGCCGCTTGTCGAATCTTTTCTTGCCGCGAGTGATAGCGATGTCGAGTTTCAGAAACCTACCCTTATTATACACCGAAAGAGGGATGATTGTCAATCCTTTGATTCCTTCGGCATCTTTGAGTTCTTCCAGTTCGCTTTTTGAGAGTAATAGCTTCCTTGGTCTCAGGGCATCATATTCTTTCGGCGCATTTTTGGGCTGAAATGCTGGAATATGGGCGCCAATCAAAAAGGCTTCACTGCCCCGTACCGCCACGAATGTCCCTCTCAAACTACATTTGCCTGCTCGCACCGATTTCACTTCCGTACCCAAGAGTTCGATACCGGCCGTGAAGCGCCGAAGAATCTCGTAGTCGAAAAGGGCTTTTGAATTGTCAGCATATCTTGCCATGAAAGAATAATAGCAAAATCCAAACTTTTATATATAATGGCGACATGAGAGGATTTCCCAATAAACCCAAGAAATTTATCATCACCAAGTCACCTAAGGGCGGCGACACTCCGCCAGGCCGGGCTCTTTTAAGACAGGCGCTTTTGGCTCTCATCATCTTCCTCTCTTTGGTGAGCATCTATTCTTTTGTTTCCGACGCCTCGAGATCTGTCGAAGAGATTCCTCTTTCCACACTTGCCGAAGAAATCTCTCTTGGTAATGTTACCTCTATCAGAGTGATCGGCGACAAGCTCGAAGTTACTTTCCTGGATGACGAAAAGGAGAAAGTTTCTAAAAAAGAAGCCGGCACCGCCTTGACTACCACACTCAAGAATTATGACGTCTCTCCGGAAGCACTTTCCAAAGTGGATATTGAAGTAAAAAATGACCAAGGATTCTTGTACTGGTTTGCTTCGCTCGCTCCTATTCTTTTGCCCATCGCTTTTATAGTTTTCTTTTTATGGTTTCTCTCGCGGCAGGTTAAGGGCGCAGGTATGCAGGCCTTTACCTTCGGTCAATCCAAGGCGCGGATGACTCATCCGGATGATAAGAGTCAGAAGGTGACCTTCAAAGACGTGGCCGGGTGCAGAGAGGCCAAGGAAGAACTCCGTGAGATAGTGGATTTTCTCAAGAATCCTAAAAAGTTTCTCGACATCGGCGCGCGCATCCCCAAAGGGATACTCTTGATGGGGGCGCCGGGTACAGGTAAGACCCTCTTAGCCCGCGCGGTCGCGGGCGAGGCAGGCGTATCATTCTTCTCCATCTCTGGTTCAGAGTTCGTAGAAATGTTTGTGGGTGTCGGAGCTTCGCGCGTGCGCGACCTCTTCGATTTGGCCAAAAAAGCGGCCCCGGCCATCATCTTCGTCGACGAGATAGATGCGGTTGGTCGAGTACGAGGCACGGGAGTCGGTGGTGGCAATGATGAACGCGAACAGACTCTCAATCAGATTCTAGTCGAGCTTGACGGCTTCGAGCCGAACGAGAAGGTCATCGTCATGGCGGCTACCAATCGTCCCGACGTACTCGATCCGGCCCTCCTGCGACCCGGACGTTTCGACCGGCGGGTGACTCTCGATTTGCCCGACAGGAAAGACAGAGAAGAAATTCTTTTGATACACGCGCGAGCCAAACCGTTTGCTGAAGATGTCCGACTTGCCCTCATCGCCGAGCGGACACCCGGTTTCTCTGGTGCCGACCTCTATTCGCTGATGAACGAGGCGGCAATACTGGCGGCCCGTGAAGAACGGAGCAAAGTCTCGCAATTTGACCTTATCCGTTCCATCGAGAAGGTGATGCTTGGCCCGGAGAGAAAGAGCCATATCCTTTCGCAGCAAGAAAAGAAGCTAACCGCTTTTCACGAAGCCGGCCACGCAGTGACCGCTTCCGTGCTTCCTTACGCCGACCCGGTTCATAAGATTTCCATCATTTCTCGCGGCCGCGCGGCGGGCTATGTTTTGAAATTGCCGCTCGAAGACCGCAAACTTCAGTCCAAGAAAGAGTTTCTTGACGATATCGCAGTAGCGCTTGGCGGTTATGTGGTTGAGAAAACTATTTTCAACGACTTGACCACTGGTCCGTCCAACGATCTCCAGGTGGCCACGGCCCTCGCGCGTGATATGGTCACGAAGTACGGTATGAGTGAAAAAATGGGACCGATCGCGCTTGAGGGTGCCGGCGGTAAACCGCTTTTTGGCCTGGGAGTGGGGGACAAAGACTATTCGGAGAGGGTGGGAGCCCTAATTGACGCCGAAGTCTCTAAGATTATGAATGAGGCGATGAAGAAAGTGGAGAAAATTATTAAAGACCATAGAAAAGTACTTGATACCATCGCAGCGCGACTTATCGAGGTCGAGACCATAGAACAAAAGGAGTTTGAAGAAATACTAATAGCACACGGTATCACGCCGAAGAAGAAAAAGGATATCGAACATCAGGCATAAATAGTCTTCTATCTGAACTCACAAATCTCTTTATGAACTCGGACAGAAGAGGGAACGAGAATTAACCGTTCCCCCGCCGATGACATCCTGAACGACGCTGTCGTTCACGGCGCCTTAAGTGTCTCGGTTGACACTCACCGTTTTATCCCACGGTGTACGGGATTAGATCGTGTTACCTTTTTCCTTGGCGTACCCAGTACTACTACGCACTCACACCGAGGTAGATCGGGTTCGGATCCTGGTAGAACCTATCCACCCGGAGTGCTCCGTAATGCCCTGGAAAGATGAGCGGAATGAGCGGTCGGCCCCGATGATCCTGCCAGACCACTTCATCGGCCTTCTGCATCTTGTCGATCATTTGCTCGTTCTCCGTATTTCCGAAGTTGACCGTGACGATAATTCTCGTGGCCATGTCTCGTCCTCCTGGGCGCAACGCCCTCTCAAGCATTCACTCAAAGAACTTCCACGCTTATTATAGCACCCTATGTATATTGTGTCAAGCACACAAAAACCGCCTGGAGGCGGTTTTTGTGCAAGGCAAGACCTTGCATGTTACATTCCTCCTTGAGATCCTTGAGGATTGCAATTGCGACAGAGTCCTCTGTGACTAAAGATTTCATAGAGAGCCGAAAGAGCCACAAGTGCGTAGATCGTCGTGGCGACTCCCTCCGGGATATAGCTACCGATGCCGTAGCCTGCGGCCTCGAGGCCCCAGTTAAGACCACCGACAATAAGTAGAGTGAATGTAATTAGGTGAATTTTCATATAATAAATTAGTTGTTAAGGTTATCACTGGCCCGCATTTATTGTACCACGGTCTTGACTCCGGAATCTCTAGAGCGAGCCATCTGCATGATAACGTCCTTTACTCTGTCGGGTTGGGGGATTTGATGAAAGACGAATTGTTTTTCTGAGCCTGCGGTTTGAACCATCACATCTCCAAATCGAAGAAATGTTTCGATGATTCCGTTGGTATGCACAGAGACATCCTGTATGCGATGACTGTGCAGTTCGGAAATTTTTCGATTGAAGAGCCCATGCTGGTCGCTGTCAATGACACGCCGGTCAGTGATAATGACTGTGTTGAGGGTGTACATTGTCAGAGAGTGGAAAATCGCGAGCCAGAGGCCCGAGAACCAGATGCTAGAGACAAAGAGATACAAGTGGAGCCAGCCGTGGACCGAGAGGTATGACCAAAATATCACTCCCACTACGATTGGTACTAAGCCAGCTAAGCCAAATAGAGTAAGCGGGACTAAGATAATGAAAGGATGTTGCCGTAGAAGCAACGCAACCCTTTCCTCCTTCTCCTGGCCCTCGAAAGAGTTTGGGGAATCTCGGAAGATTGAGAGTAGTCTTTTGATCATCGTGGTATGAGTAAATTGGTATCAAGATTCATAAACAAGATTATGGCAGTACCGGAAAGTACGACCGAACCGAAAAGAAAAATGGCGGCAAATTTTTTGGGCTGGACACCGATACCGAAACGGGTTAGATGGTAGAGAATGATAAAAGAGCCTCCCCAATAAACGAGAAATACAACGATGGCTAGGGTGTTGAAAATAATTGCCAGGGGGAAAGCGTATGTCATGCTTGTATTAATAATAACATTATACTGAATGTTTGGTATAGAATCAGACGATAATAGTACTATGATATATCATAGTACTTACTCAGCCCTTTATTTTGGGAGTCGGGAATAATAGAAAATGTAATGGATATTTTTTCTTGAGGCGATAGAGAGCGCTTTGTGCATATAATTTTTTCTCTTGTCGTTTGCTAAACTCCTTCTCTAATCCGACGATGGCCTGCTCGTACCCTGGCATCTGATCGTTTAGCCATTTTTGTACCCTATATATTGTGTCAGGCCCTACACTGAGACTTTCTATGACGGATGAATATGATTCTCCCTGTATCAGCTTTCGTGCAATTATAATGCGTCGCCCCAACATGATACGTTCACTCTGTGTAAGAAGGTCACGCAAGAAAAGCTTGACAGCCGATCTGCCCTGCACTGGCGGCGGTATAGAGAGTATCGAGCGTTTGTATCACTTCTTTCTCGCTTAATTTTTCAGCTTTTACTTTCATATAAACACTATGATATATCATAGTGATATGGATAACGACGTTGTTATGTAGATAATAAGGGAAACAATGCAACATGCGGGTCAGACAAACATGTCCACCCTCCAGGGATCGAACCTGGGACCACTCCGATATAAGCGGAGCGCTCTACCAACTGAGCTAAGGGTGGTGTAAGTAATATATCGCCTTCTCGATATTATTCAAAATGGATTTTGGCGGCGGAAGATTTAAGGCGTTCTGCCAAGAGCGGGAACTTTGAAAGTCGAGGATCTTTCTCGATGAGTTTAGTCGCCTCAAGGCGGGCCGCTTCGACCATTTTAATATTCTTGATAGCTTCCATGCCAAGGTCCGAGATGCCCCACTGTCTAGCGCCCGCCAATTCGCCCGCTCCTCTTTGAGCCAAATCAAATTCCGCCAATTCAAAACCGTTTTTAGCAGTGACCAAGGCTCTTAGCCTCTCTTTTATTTTCTCGCCCCGACTTTCCGTGAAGACATAACAGTAGGCTTGATGGTTCGAGCGTATGACTCTGCCTCGAAGCTGGTGAAGTTGCGCCAAGCCAAATCGCTCCGCGCCTTCTATCACGATGAGAGAAGCATTCTCGACATTAACCCCGACCTCCACTACCGACGTAGCCACCAAGATGTCAATTCTCTTTTGTCCGCCCTCCGAATTGGCGGATCCGCCTTCGGCGGAAAATCTAAGCATCATTTTTTCTTTCTCTATTGGTCGCATCTTGCTATGGAGAATACTAATCTCAAATTCCGGAAAGATTTCTTTTTTAAGCCGCTTGGCCTCTTCTTTGACTGACTTGGCCTGGACGGCTAACTCTTTCATTGGGTCGGGCTCGTTTATTCTCGGGCAGATGACATAGAGTTGCCGGCCGGCCTTGAGTTCCTCTCTGATTTTTTCATACGCCTCACCTCTCCTTTCGGGGGTAATGATTTCGGTAATAATTTTTTTCCGGCCGACAGGCATCTCGTCGAGGAGCGACAAGTCAAGATCGCCGTAGAGCGTTAAAGCAAGCGTCCTTGGTATAGGCGTCGCTGTCATGGACAATAAGTGAGGGGCGGTCTGGTGTTTATTAACGAGTTTTTGTCTCTGAGCAGTGCCGAAGCGGTGTTGTTCGTCCACAATCACCAGCGCCAAGTGTTTGAACTTAACGCTCTTCTCTATCAGGGTGTGAGTGCCGATGAGAACAGCAATCTCGCCGGAGGCGACCCACTTGAGGAGCTGATTGCGAGAGAGACTTGTCCAGCCATCGGGATTAATTTTTGATGGAAATTTGCGGCAACTACTGCCAGTGATGAGGGCGATATTTATAGGCAGGTGTCTAAAATATTTTATGAAAGATTCGAAATGTTGCTGGGCCAAAATCTCGGTCGGCGCCATATAGGCGCTCTGGAGAGCGCCGAAGTCTTGTCCTTTCGGTCTGGAAGAGGCAATAGCATAGACCGCGGCGGCGGCTACGGCCGTTTTGCCAGAGCCGACGTCGCCTTCCAGAAGTCGACCCATAGGATGGCCGCGGCGGAAATCATCAAGAATGTGCCCTATGGATCTTTTCTGCGCCCCGGTTGCTTTGAATGGGAAACGCTCGATAAATTTATCAACATCCTCCGATTCCTTATCAATGATAAAGGCGGCGTGCTCTCTAGACTCTTGCCGCGCTCTCTGTCTCTCAAGTTGGATGAAAAAAATCTCTTCGAAGGCGAAGCGTTTGCGCGCCACCTGGGCGTGTTCTTCCTTTTGAGGCGTATGAATATAAATCAGAGAAGTTTTTAAGCCAGGAAGTTTGTAAGTTTTCAAGATAAATTCGGGAACTGGGTCCCGCATTTCATTCAAGATGCCGGATGCGAAAATATTTTGGATTTTGTGATAAATCCAGTTGGAAGTGAGACCGCGAGTCTCTGGATAAATTGGGTATAAAGAATGTACTTTTGTTTGAGTAAATAGGTCCGGCGCGCTCTCGATCTTCGGATTAGAAAAATATAAATGATTGTGTCTCTCTGAAACTTTTCCTTCCACTCTGACAGACGAGTCCTCGGTTATCATCTTCGCCAAGTAAGCCTGATGGAACCAGACGATTTTTATCTTGCCGGTATCGTCCTCGATCACTCCTTCGGCCATGGGAATTTTTTTCCTGAAAGCCTTGGAAGTTTTCAGTCCCGAGATCTGTCCGAATACTACCACAGTATCTCCCTTGCGCAAACGAGCGATACTCGTCACTTGCGCCGTGTCGCCATAGCGTGTGGGAAAGTGGTAGAGCAGGTCTCTGGCTGTCTCAATCCCTAACTTCTTAAGAGCTTTTTCTTGCGCGGGTAAGATCCGGAAAATTTCTACAACTTTTTTATCTGGAGGCATAGAATCATTTTACTTTCTTGTCGCTTATTATCTTACCGTAATTTAGAATGCCCCACTTGTGAGGGTGGGGCATGTCCTGAACGGTGTCAGGGCTGGGGTTACGCGGGGCGCATCAGTACGGGAAGCGTCCTCTCTGGACAAACATGAGCTTAGTGGGCAGGATGCTGTTGACGGCAGGCAGGAAGTACTTCTCTAACGCGCCTGCCGTGTCACAGAAAGTCGGGTAGGGCCTGAGACAGAACTCTTCTGTCCAATCTGTCCAGTCCACACCGCCGTCGTTGAAGGCTACGTGCGTCACTGTACCGGCAGTGTCGAGGTCTCCACCGATACGCACATTCACCATCCAGTCTTCCGCCGGGACGTGTCCCGGGTCGTCCGGCTTCCCGCCGTTGATCGCATCGATGTCCTTCTCGTCAATGCGGATCGAGAGGTCTATCTGGAGCCACCCATCCGAGTTTGAGTGCGCAAACCAGTAGAACAAGCGGCCCTTGTACCAGCCGATGCCCCACGCTACGGAGCGCGAGAAGGCAACGCCTTGCTCACCCGAGCCTTCGAAGATGATGAGGTGGTTCTTTACCCACATTGGCAGCCCCGGTGTCAGTGTCTCAAGCCGGTCCTTCTGCAGGATCTCCAGAATCTCCTTGTTGCGTGCCTTCTCGATGTCGGAGAGTTTCCCGGCCACCGCAAGTGGGGCGACATCCGACGAGTGAAGATCAGGAGGCGTGACGACGCGTATCGGTGTCGACGAGAAGGCGAAGTTGTATAGAACGATCAGCACGGAGGCAAGTATCAAGAGACACCACAAGCGGCCATTCCCCATTTTCATCTAAGTTCTCCTTACTGTAGGTGTTATGGGTGGGTGAATTGTGTTCTGTCTTATACCTTATTAACATTAAATACTGTCGTCTGTCAACAATACAATCCTCGTGTATAATGATTTAAGGACTCTCAATTTAATCTCGGATCTCGAAAATCTTTCTTTTTGACGTGGCGCCGGAGATAAGCCGGACTTGAGCACGCAAGACCCTGAAGTGTTTCGCGAGAAGCTTGGTGATGGCTCTATTTGCTCGGCTTTCCACCGGCCGCTCTTTAACCGAGATGGTATAGCATTCCTCCGCTTCCGGTACGAGCCTTAACGGCGGGGGAGTGATTTTACTTTCTTTTGCTCCTGTCTTGGCCTTAACAAAAATTTTCATAATGTATTGACTTATTCTAGCAAACTCGCCCGTTTGGTCGGTGGGTTGAGGTAATTTCTTGTACTAAACAAAAAATGGTAGAGTAGAGTGAGAAAGGAGGTGTCATATGGGTGTGGGCACGTGGACGACCGAATTCTGGCTGGACAAGACTCTCGACCGGGCCAAGTTCGTCAAGGTATTCAAAGCTCGCTTCCCAGGAGGTGAAGCCGAAAATCTAGCGGTGGTTCCCGATGCCAAGCCGGGTTATTTGCTCTTCCACCTGCATGTGCCATCCGAGGGGAAAGATGAACTGGTCCCATTTCTCGAGTGGTATGCACGAGCGCATAGCGCGGAGAACAAGTGGAAGCCGGCCACCGGCCATCCTTTCAATCGGCATTCATAACCACGCGTCGGACGGAGCTTCCTGCTCCGTCCGACGCGGTCTTGTTTTATATGGAACCACTTCGACTTTTTCGAAAATTTGCGGAGACGGACGGATTCGAACCGTCGAGGGCTTTTAAACCCTACCTCGTTAGCAGTGAGGCGCTTTCGACCACTCAGCCACGTCTCCATGTGAGCGTAATTTAACATAATACAGTCTCGTTTCCTATACATTCATATGAAAGAGTATAATTGCGGGGATGGAACCGCTTGCTTTTAAAATCAGGCCCAAGAATTTAGCCGAATTTATCGGCCAGAGACACTTGGTCGGGGAAGGGAAGCCCCTTGAAATCGCCATAGCGAAAAAGCACCTATTCTCTTTTATCCTCTGGGGACCACCTGGAGTGGGCAAAACCACTTTGGCAAAAATTTATGCAGAGGCTCTCAATGCCGAGTATCACCAACTCTCGGCAGTCTCCGCGGGCAAAGAAGATATCAAAAAGATTATCGATACCGAGGGCGGGCTCTTCGGACCGAAAATTTTGTTTCTCGATGAAATTCACCGATTCAATAAAGCCCAGCAAGATTTTCTCTTGCCTTATGTCGAGTCTGGCAAACTGACTCTCATTGGGGCCACGACCGAGAATCCAAGTTTTGAAATAATATCGGCTCTCCTGTCGCGCTGTCGAGTTTTTGTCTTAAACGAATTGTCTGATACAGAAATGAAAGAGATTATAGAGCGTACTGGATTTTCCATAGACCAAGAAGCAAGCGAGTGGCTTATCAGGATGGCAGGCGGGGATGCCAGGCAGGCTATTACCATGATTGAGAATACAGAGAGGCTCTATGGAGACGTTACTGTCGGAAATTTAAAGAACGCTCTTCAGTCGAAACATTTACGTTACGATAAAAAAGGAGACGAGCATTACAATACAATCAGTGCTTTTATAAAAAGTATGCGTGCTAGTCAACCTGATGCTGCTCTCTATTATCTGGCTCGGATGATTGATTCCGGTGAAGATCCAAAATTTATTGCGAGGCGCATGGTGATTTTTGCAAGCGAAGATATTGGTATCGAAGACCCGCATGCCCTGCCTCTGGCCAATGCCGTGTTTCGAGCAGTGGAAACTGCTGGTTACCCTGAAGTCGGAATAAATCTTTTTCACGGAGCGATCTATCTCTCCTTAGCGCCGAAAGATAGGGCTGTCTACCATGCCTACCTTGCGGCGCTCTCTGATGCCAAAGAACATGGCAATCTAGCTATTCCTCTTAAGATTCGAAATGCTCCGACCAAACTCATGAAGGATCTAGGCTATCATGAAGGTTATGAAAAATATACTAAGGAAGATCTGCTACCAGAGAAAATAAAAGGCAAAAGATACTTTCTTTAGCACTTGCCTAAAAATGGGGTCTTGGTATAATTCGCGTATATGAACGATTTCGAAAATGCAAGCTTTTTACGTAGGAATGCCATCTGGCTCGTGGTGTTGGCCGCTCTGGTAGTCTTCGGTTTCCTTTTGTTTAAGGGTTGGGACAAAATTGTGAACGATGAGATAGATGGCATGGTTACTATCACCGGTAATTTCAGCTGTCTTCCTGTTAAAGCAGGAGTCGAAGTGCCTGAAACGTGTACTCTCGGAGTGAGAAGTCGTGACGGTCTCCACTACGCTCTCGACATTAGCCGTATTCAGGACGCCAATACTGACCTCAAGGCAGAAGACACTATCGCCGTGACCGGTACCCTGAAACCAAAAAGTGAAGCGCTGACACCCGAATGGGCCGACTACGATATCACGGGTGTGATACTAGTTAATACTCTGTTACGCACTCGTTAATGTGCAACGGCAACGCATAAAATTTTTCTCGCACCGGCGGCGCGCAAGGCTCGTCGCGCTTCGGCAAAGGTGGAACCAGTGGTGGTAACGTCATCTATGACGATCACGCATTCTCCCGCTACAGACGGTGCGTTTAGAACCTTCATTGAATTTGTGAGATTCTCCAAACGCTCACTTCTTGATGCCGTTTTAGTTTGACTCTCACTGTGACGGAATCTAACGAGTTGTTTGGGCAAGTATCTAAATACTTTCTCATGATCATGCACCATGACTGCCTTGATGAGGAGTTCAGATTGATTCCATCCACGTTCAAAGCGTCGTTTGTCTGAAATAGGTATCGGCATTAATATCGGTTTACCCATCCGCCAGCTGGCGGACTCAAAAAGAGCGAGGTCTAGAAGCTCGTGCCGAATGTGGTCGTGGAGAATCTCTCCAAGTTTTTCGGCTATCCGGACGTTACCGCTATATTTAAGTTCCCAGATGATTTCCTTAACCAGAGGGTCTCTGTAATTGAAAAGAGCCATGGTATGCTTGTCTTTCAAACTCTCGGCTCTCGGCAGGGCCTCAAGGAGCACTCCGGCGGAAAACGTCTCAAGTTCTAAGACTTTAGAACTGCGCGGGAAGAGAAAATTGACAAACAAGTCTCTAATACTGGATAGAAGATGCATAAGGAGATTGTGATATTATAAAACATATGGCATCCTTTGCATTCTTTACCAAATTCTTCAGTAAGGGTACGCCGGTAGCGCTGGGCATCGACATAGGTTCTTCAGCTATCAAGATAGTTCAAATAAAAAAGAAAAACAGCCAGGCCGTACTTGAAACATATGGCGAATTGGCTCTGGGCCCTTATACTGGTGCTGGTGTAGGTCAAGCAGTGGTACTGGCACCCGACAAGATTGCCCAGGCGCTTACAGATTTAATGAAGGAGAAAGAGGTTAGTATCACCACTAAGAAGTGCGGTATCTCTATCCCGTTTGCTTCGTCTCTCATGTCAGTCATTGAGATGCCGGATGTCAGTCCCAAACAACTGTCCGTCATGGTGCCGCTTGAAGCGCGCAGATATATTCCGGTGCCTATTTCTGAAGTGTTGCTTGATTGGTCTGTGATTCCCAAAAGCGAAGTGCGGGAAGAGGATTCCTCGGAATATCCTACTACGGAAGAGCGTTCGTCAGCCGGGACAACTAAGGCTTCGGCTGCTCTTTCCAAGGTTGATGTTCTGATTGTGGCCATACACAACGAGACTATCGCCCGGTATCAAGAAACTGTGGCCAAGAGCGGATTAGAGGCCGGTTTTTTTGAAATCGAAATATTCAGCACTATGCGCGCGGTGCTTGATGAGGCGCTTCGGCCGGTGATGATTATGGATATCGGCGCGGCCTCGACCAAACTCTACGTCGTCGAGCGCGGGATTATCCGCTCCTCCCATACTATCAATCGCGGTTCGCAGGATATTACCGCCACTATCTCCAAATCTCTCGGACTCTCCATCGAGCGCGCAGAAGTCATGAAGCGGCAAGTGGGAGCAGCAGGTGAGGACAAAAATCTGAATGAACTAAT
>Ga0209541_10010037_pt1 | contig 15199 bp, 13 predicted proteins | sample RifCSPlowO2_01_FD_184027 | JGI IMG/M metagenome (GOLD analysis project Ga0209541, IMG submission 184027) | Groundwater microbial communities from Rifle, Colorado - Rifle CSP2_plank lowO2_0.1 (SPAdes) (version 2) | ecosystem: Environmental > Aquatic > Deep subsurface > Groundwater | place...
CTCAAGAACTTTGGTTCTTGATGACTGTCAAAGTTCTTTGAACTTTGAAGCTATCAGAAATCCATAAAAGATTTCTGAAGCTTTAGTGTGTGGTGCCCCCATTGTTTTTTTGATGTCTTTTAATATAAAAATCAGGGTTTTTATTTCTTGCCCTTCAGGGCAAGCCTCTTGACAAGATTTGTTATCTCCTGCTCAACCCTTTCAATCTTTATCCCTATCTTGAATAAAAGGTAGAACAAAAGAATTATTGAAACATAAATCGGCAAATCCTGCGCCCTCTCAATTCCAATGCCCTTTGCAAGAAAGATTATCATGCCCGGGAAGAAAACAATCACTGCAAGTGCCACCCACACCAGCGCCCAAAGGTAAAATTTGCTTGAGGTTATCTTTCCTTTTTTCAAGTCTGCAACTAGCTTGATTAGCACAGCTAATATCAAAACTGAAACAATTATTTCTATTATCATCTCATTATTCTACTCAATAGTAATTTATAAATTATTCTGAAGGCATTTGTATTCTTCTGCCCCTTTGCCAGAGAGTAGTCAGTGTATATAACTTCTATGGGAATCTCCTTGAACCTCAGCTTGTTCCTGCCTATCTCTTTTATTATTTCAGAGGAGACCTCCATCCTGCTTGTCTTGATTTTTATCTTTTCTGCTGCGCTTCTTGAAAATACCCTTAATCCGCCTTGCGTGTCTGTCACATATATGCCAAACAGAAGGTAAGTCAGCATATTTGCGCCTTTGTTCAGCAATCTTCTTGAAAGAGACATGCCTTTGGAATTTATCATCCTTGAGCCAAGCACAACATCATAGCCTTCTTTTATCAGTGTTTCTACTGCCCTCTTCACATCCTCTGTGCGATGCTGCCCGTCTGCATCGCATGTTGCTATTACATCTGCGCCGGACACCAATGCTGCTGTTATCCCAGTGTTTAATGCGCCCCCTAATCCTCTGTTGATTATATGGGAATACACCTTTGCTCCATGCTTTCTGGCAACCTCTGCAGTGCTGTCATGCGAGCTGTCATCTATGACTATTATATTCTTTAGATTTTCTTTTTTCAGGTTGTCTATCACACTTCCAATTACCTTTTCTTCATTATATGCTGGAATAACCACCCATACATTCTTTTTCATTTTCTTCTAAAAAACCATATTATAACTAAAGGAGACAGAGCCTCAAGCGCTATTGTTATGTAAAATATAAAGAAGCCGAATTTGTTTAAAAGCTCATCGCCTGTGCTGTGCACACTATACCTGTCGTATATCTCTCCTTCCCATCCAACAGGGTAGAAGTAATGCGTATGAGTCTGCCAGACTGCATTAATGATTAAGGGATTTATTTCAAGTGTTGTTTCATACACCCTGAAATAACCGCTTTTTGTCTGCTCTTTCTCTCCCGGGCTTCCCCCGCCGTAAATAACCCTGTCGCTTATTGAATTATTTTTAAAGAATATAATCATGTTTTCAACAGACTGGTTTAATTCAGGCTGGGCTGCTATTGTCCCCCAGCCGCAGTCGTCTGGAATGCACTCAATAAAATATGTTTTGATGGGCTTTTTCATTCCAGGATATTGCTCGTCAAGCTGGCTTAAAATCATGTTAATACTCTCGCTTTCAACATATGCCCTGTCATTGAACATGAAAGCAGTCCTTCCCCTGTAAATCCTCTGGTCTGCAATAACCAGGCTGTCAGTTGCAATATTTTCAACAGAAAAGCTTCTCATCTTTGATATTGCTGTCTGGCTTGTTAAGTAAGGCGATAACACCCATAGGTTAATCGCAAGCACAGCTATAAGCGCAATTGGAAGAAATTTCTTGAATTTAGTCTTCTCGGAAATTTTTGCATCTATCTCAACTAAAAAGAGGGAGGCAAATATTGAGAATATTAATGTATTGAAAACAAAATGCGTGTCAAGCCAGGCTGTTCCTGCTATAAACAGGAATGCAAAGATAAACCACCAGAATAGAAATATATTTGCATCCTTATATTTTTTGAATGTTATTACAAATCCTAAGATAGCAAGTATGCTTATCAGCGCGTCAAACCTCCAGAACGCGCTGAACCCTGCCTTCGTTCCTGTAGCAAGCTGGCTCAGCATGAAAGGAGAGTCAATCCCGCCCAGCCCCTTGTAAAAATCCTTGCTTATATTCAAAAATCTCGCAGCCTGCAAATCAACAATCCCCTTGTCCTTGTACAAAAGATAGTTTGCTATTATTGTCGGCAGCAGGAATAACAGGACTATGGCAATGCAGACTATAGCAATCTTCAATCCTTTTTTGCCCAGATACTCTTTCCTGTATTCCTTATTTGCATAACAATAATGCAGATAGAATGCAATATAAGACAATCCCCACACTACCGCAAATGTCTTTATTGCTATTGCCAGCCCGAGAAACAGGGCAGAGAGATAATACATTCCATTTTTTTTGTCATGCACTGCAGCCAGGAATGTGTAGGTGCTTATAAGGACAAAAAAAGCCATTGTTATGTCCATCTCCGCCAGGCTGTACCTTATCTGCATTCCAGATACTGCAGCAAGGAAGCATGCAACTATTGCCACCTTTTCGCTCTTGTATAGTTTCATTACAATAAGATAAATCAAAAGAATAGAAAGTATGCCAAAAAACACAGACGTAAACCTTGCTGTAAACAGGCTGATGTTTCCGCTAATCTTGTAAACTATCTCATTAAGAAAATAAAAGCTGTGGCTTTGGTCTATGGAATTCATAGTTCCTGACTTGTGCGCATCTATGCTTCTTAATGCCACACTCATCTCATCAGCAAGAGGCTCTGCATTCGCCGCAAGAATGCTCCTGAGGGCAAAAGCAAGAATTATGATTAAAATCAAGTAAAGATTTCTCTTATTGAACAAAAAGTCAATAAACTTGCTGCTTAAGCTATTATCACCCATGTGTTTTCTCTTTCCCCGATTACATTTATACCTTTCCGTTTATAAAGCTTAAGTATATTTAAAAATCATGTTCCCCTTCAATAACAGAATAAAATGGGCAATGAACACAGCGTCAACAAAAACCTGAAGCTCATAGCAAAAAGCTCTTTTATAGTCCTTATAGGCATTGCTATTTCAAAAATACTCGTCTATATCTACAGGGTTATAATCGCAAGGCAGTTCGGCCCGGACATGTATGGCATATTTTCCCTTGCATCTATGGTTGTAAGCTGGTTTGCTGCATTTTTTGCATTCGGTCTTAATGAGGGCATTTTAAGGTATGTTTCCATATTCAGGGGCAAAAAAGATGCAAGGAAGATAAGGTATGTGTTTGGGATTTCTTCTTCAATAATGCTTGTTTCAAGCATCATCGGCGGCATTCTTCTTTTCCTGCTTTCCGGATTTATATCTGCCCAAATATTCCACAACACCGAAATAGCCGTATTTCTCAGGGCATTCAGCATACTTGTTCCTCTTACAATACTCTCGGGAACATACCTCTCTTTGATGAGGGCATATGAGATGATTGGGTGGCATTCCTTTATTTTTAACATAGCCCAGAATGTTCTTAAGGTTTTTATCCTGATATTACTTGTAATAATGGGCATTAAAAGCAGCAGCCCGATAATAGCCTCATACCTTCTGGGCATATTTGGCATGCTTATTATGTCCTATCTTGTTGCCAGATACAAAATTCCAGGGGTGTTTGCCGGAAATAAAACTGCTGATAAACTTACCTCTAAAAACAGAATTCTCAGCGAATTGGCGCACTACTCCTTCCCTATAATGTTCACAGGAATATTCTCAATAATCTTCTACTGGCTTGACTCATTCGCAATAGGGTATTTCAGAAGCGTGGCAGAGGTAGGGTATTATAATGCTGCTGCGCCCATTGCAATGCTTCTTTTGCTTGCCCCTGAATTATTCATGCAGCTGTTCTTTCCGCTAATAGCCAAGGAATACTACAAAAGAAATTACTCAACAATCAAGGAATTGAGCAAGCAGGTGGGGAAATGGATTTTTACAATAAATCTTCCGATATTCCTCCTGATTATTCTGTTTCCTGGAACATTAATAAATATCCTTTTCGGAAAGGAGTATCTTGTTGCAGTGCAGGCATTGAGAATTCTCTCAGTGGGCGCGCTTGTCTCGTCAATCTTTGTCATCTCCCAGAACATAATATCCATGGCAGGAAAATCAAGGCTTCTGCTTTACAATATAATTATTACAACAGCCCTCAACATAATTTTAAACATAATGCTTGTCCCCACCTTTGGAATAAACGGCGCTGCTCTTTCAGCTTCCCTGTCATTTATTGTGCTGAATGCTATAATGGTATTTGAGGCAAAGCACTACATGAATATCATTCCGCTAAGGAGGAAAATGCTTAAAATCCTGCTTGTTTCGCTGATTCCAACTGCCTTATTGATTCTGGCAAAGAATTTTATTGTGTTAAACCTCTTTACAATAATTCTGCTGGGCATTTTTTTTATAGCACTTTACGCTTTTTTAATGCTCGCGACAGGGTGCCTTGACAGGAATGATGCCATGATAATAGAAACAATCAAGAAATACTTTGCAAAGAAGGGCGCGATGCCGCAAAACAGCGCGAGCAATAGTTAAGCCTTCAAAATATGCATTGCAGAATAATATAGCTTAAAAACTGCTTTTTATGCTTATAGCAAAGGACGCTCATAATCTTCCCCAAAAAGCGCCTTTGATAGACTTCAAAAATGCTCTTTGAATTTTGGCATTTTTGATAGTGCTCAAGATTTAGCAATCTTGACATAGCAAATGACATAAAAATGGGGAAAAATTAAAGTCATTTGCTATACTCTTAAATGAATCTCGAACAAATAAAAAATACACCTCGGGAAGATTTAGAAAGATATCTTACCGATTTTGAGGATGAAATCAAGGGATTATACCTTGCGGGAAAAATAAGAAGCCCGGTTCATTTCTGCAAGGGAAATGAAAAAGAGCTTATAGATATCTTCAGAAATGTAAATGAAGGCGACTGGTTTTTTTCTACGCACAGAAGCCACTATCATGCGCTCCTCGCAGGAATAGATAAGGAATGGCTGAAACAGGAAATCCTGGAAAACAAGAGCATCCATCTAAACAATGAAAAATATAATTTCTTTACCTCGGCGATTGTTGCAGGAGCCCTGCCGATTGCCGTGGGGGTTGCAGAGGGCATAAAGCACAAAAATTCTGGCGAGCATGTATGGGCATTTATAGGAGACATGGGTGCAAGAACAGGCATATATTATGAATGCAGAGAGTATGCAGAAGGGCATGATCTGCCAATAACATTTGTCAGGGAGGACAATGGGTTTAGCGTGAACACGCCGACAAAAAAGGTATGGGGAGAAAAGAATGCTAAAGGCAAGGAAATAGCCTATGCATATGAGAGGGTTTACCCGCATCACGGATGCGGGCAGTGGGTGACTTTTTAAGATGACATATAAAGATGAGGTAATAAAGGCAATGGAATTGCTCGCAGCGGATGAGCGGGTTTTATTTTTAGGGCAGTCAGTGGCATATCCTGGCAGCGTTGTTTATGGCACTTTAGAAAAGATAGCCGGCTCAAAAAAGATAGAGATGCCGATAGCAGAGGAATTGCAGGCAGGAATGGCAACCGGCTTAAGCCTCCAAGGATATATTCCAGTGTCTGTATATCCGAGAATGGACTTTATGTGGAGGGCAGCAGACCAGCTTGTAAATCATCTTGACAAGATAGAAGAGATGTCTGAGGGAAAATTTAAGCCAAAGGTAATTGTAAGGACGCTTGTGGGAAGCAAAACACCATTTTATCCAGGGCTTCAGCACTGCTCAGACTACACAGATGTTTTCAAATTATTGTTCAAAAATATAGATGTTGTTAAATTAGAAAATAGTAAAGAGATTGTTCCTGCGTATGAAAAGGCATTAAAGAGCAGCAAGTCAACAATATTGATAGAGGTTTCAGATTCATATAATTCAGAGTAAAATAAAAAATAATTAATAACTTAGAAAAAGATGGGTATTGAAGAAAAAGTTATGGAAAAGATAAAGGTGCCATTTGGCACTATTGAAATAACCCCGAAAGCAAAGCGGCTTATAAGAGAGATTTTAAAAACTAAAAATGTTTCTCAGGGAAAATATGTCGGGCAGTTTGAGAAGAGATTTGCAGAGCTTGTTGGAGTGAAAGAGGCAGTTGCTGTAAGCTCTGGAGCAGATGCAGATACGATTGCTTTAGCAGTCTTGTATGATTGCGGGGCAGAAAGAGGCGATGAAATCATTGTTCCTGCGCTTTCTTTTGTTGCCACAGCCAATGCAGTTGTTCATGCCGGCTTTAATCCTGTTTTTGTTGATATTAAAAGAGATACATACAATATAAATCCCGAATTGATAGAGGATAAAATAACAAGAAAAACAAGGGCAATAATGCCTGTTCACCTGATGGGCAAGCCAGCAGAAATGGATGCAATTCTCGATATTGCAAAATGGCATAACCTTTATGTCATAGAGGATGCAGCAGAGGCGCATGGAGCAAAATACAAGGGAAGGAATGCAGGAAGCATGGGGGACATGGGCGCATTCAGCACATACATAGCCCATATAATCACAACCGGTGAAGGCGGAATTATCACAACAAACAATGAGCATTTTGCAGAAGCAGCAAGGTCGCTAAGGGCTCATGGAAGAGAGGGATGCCTATGCAAGAAATGCCAAAATATTCCTGGAGAAAAATGTCATAAGAGATTTTCAGAAGAAGGGGAGGATGAAAGATTTTACTTTGACAGGATAGGCTATTCATCTAAAATGAATGAGTTTGAGGCAGCAGTAGGCGTTGGCGCTCTTGAGAGTTATGACAAAATTCTCAGCAAAAGAAGGAAAAATCTGGCATACCTCCTGGGCAATTTTAGGAGATTTGAGCCTTTTTTGCGCACATTCTATGAAGAAAGCCATGAAACAATAGGCCCACACGCATTTCCAATACTCTTGGGCGAAAAAGCGCCATTTTCAAGAGATGAGTATTCAAGATTCTTGAATGATAACTGCGCTGACACCCGCGACACATTTGCGTCAATACCAACACAATACAAAAGCTTTATAAATTTTAAAGGCAATGGTTACCAAAATAAAAAACTTGGCGATTTTCCAAATGCAGAATATGTCGGGGATAATGGCTTACACATTGGAGTTCACCAGGGCTTGCACAAGAAAGAGCTGGACCATTTTCTTTCTGTCACAGAAAGGTTTATGAAAGAAAAGGGCTTGTAAGAAAGGAGAGCAAAATGTATGAGACAACAGAAAAAAGGATAAAGAGCATGATTGAGGAATCAATAGAGGCAAAGAAAAAACTGCCTGTTGGTGATATAGAAAAAGCGTATGATGTTATTCTTGGCAGATACAAGCAGGGCGGCAGGCTTCTTATCTGCGGAAATGGCGGAAGCGCAGCAGATGCACAGCACATGGCAGGCGAGTTTGTTAACAAATTCAAGATAGAAAGAAAGCCATTTCCATGCATTGCACTTACAACAGATACCTCAATAATGAGCGCAATTGGAAATGACTACAGCTTTGATGATGTTTTTTCAAAGCAGGTTGAGGCAAATGGCTTGGAAAAAGACATTCTCTTGGGAATAAGCACATCAGGAAACTCTAAGAATATAGTAAAGGCGGTAGAAACTGCGAAAAGAATAGGATTGTATACAATATGCTTCTTGGGGAGGGACGGCGGAAATCTTGCAAAAATCTGCAATTTACCGATTATTGTCCCATCATATGACACGCCAAGAATACAGGAAGGGCATGAGCTGATTATGCATATTCTCTGCGAGCTTGTTGAGGAAGGATTAAGCAGGTAGAAAGATTAGCACACTTTTGGCGCGCAGGGCCAGACCTTAACACCTTCAAAATCAAAGTTAAAATCTAAAATCTTTCCACTGTGCGCTTCAAGCGCCTGTTCAAGCTTGTATCTTTTTTCAGGAGAGTAAAAGAACAGCAGATAGCCCCCGCCGCCAGCTCCAAGCAATTTTCCACCATAAGCCCCATTTTTCAGCCCGGCGTCATATAACTCGTCAATTCTTGGGCTGGATATGTTTTTGTCAACCCTTCTTTTGTTCTCCCATGACTTATGCAAAAGTTCGCCAATCCTGTACAGGTTGCCCATTAGCAGGCAGTCCTTTATATCTATTGCAATCCCTTTAAGCTCCTTAAGGTTTGCAGCAACCTCTTCTTCATTTTTTAAGAAAGACTCTTCCTGTTTTTTATGAAGCTCTCCTGAAGAATGCTCCCTGCCGACATAGCAGAGAAGAAGATGCTCATTTAGCTCATTGATAGTGCTGTTGGTGCTGTCTAGCCTCAGGGGATTGGAGATTTTCCTTTCCTTGTCAAACTCCATGAAATTAAACCCACCGATTGCTGCGGCATAAAAATCCTGCCACCCGCCTTTTATTTTCATCTCCTCTCTCTCTGCCTGATAAGCCAGGTTTGCAATCTGATAAGCATTATAATCTACCCCTTTCAGCTTGCCGAGCAATTTTATCACAAGCACAGCAAGGCTTGCAGAGCTTCCCAATCCTCTTCCTGGCGGAATATCATTGTGCATTGAAAGCTTAAATCCAAACTCCGGCTTTGCTACCTTGATAAGCGCCTTTACAAGGTCAAACCTTCCGTCATACTTAATGTCTTTATATGAGTTTATCACTACATCCTCCTTAACAAGATGAGGATTGCTTATTGTTATGCCCGAGTCTGCGCTTTTTTCTATTGAAGCATGAACATACTTGTCTATGGTTGAGCTTATCACAGCACCCCCATATTTCTCAAAAAAGTGCGTAACATCTGTTCCTCCGCCGGCAAAGCTTATCCTTAATGGCGCAACACCCCTGAATTTAGGAAACTTCTCCTCTCTTGCCTCCTCAACACGGTATCTTATGTCTGTTATTCTTCCTCCTTCATCAACTATTGGCAGGCGGTTTGTTCCGCCTGAAAGCTTCTCTGTTATGCTGTCTTCACCGTCTGTTGTCGTGGCATAGGTATAATCTGTAACCATTGCCTCGCCAACCCCATCATCAAGATTTCCTTTTGAAAGAAAATGCCTGTCTATAAGCTTGCGGTTCAAAACACCCAATAGCTTCTTTTGCTTGTCAACAACAAGAGCCAAGTCCATGCCTGTTTTGTCTATATTCAGAAGCGCATCTCTTATAGAACTTTCTTGGCTTATCAAGAGCGTATCAAGTATATCACCTTTAAACCGGGCATATCCTTCAGGAGTGCCAATGTCAATAAAATATCCATCATAAGCATATCCATACAGCCTTCCATCACTCGCAAGCTTAGGAAACACCTCTCTTTCCAGGGAGACATTCTTGTTTTGCTCTATTAAATTTAATATCTCTGGCTCAAAGATATAAACTCCTGCATTAATCAGCTTTTCCAGCCCTTTAGAATCTTCTTCCTTCTTTTCTGAAAATTCCTTTACCTTGTTGCCTTCAAGAACAACGCCGCCATATCTCGAGGTTTCGCTGGATTTTGCCAGGCTGATTGTGAAACTGCTTTTTTTTGCATTATGAAACTTTAAAAAGTCCATCATGTCAATTTTGGCATAAGAATCTCCATTCAGCACAAAAAAGGTGTCATCTACGTATCTTTCAGCATTTTTTATTGCGCCGGCAGTTCCCAGGGGCGTTTCCTCTTCAGAATACCTGATATTAAGCCCAAACCCCTTCCCATTTCCAAAATAAGATTTAATCTTGTTTGCCATATAATGAACTCCGAGAATTATCTCATCTATATTCTGCTCTTTCAAAAGAAGCATCTGGCGCAGAAGAAATGGCTTTTCATGCACCAAAGCCATAGGCTTTGGCACATCCTTGACAATGTCCTTTAATCGTGTTCCAAAGCCTCCTGCAAGTATTAACGCTTTCATCTTATATATTTGTGTAATGCGGCTTTCTAAGCTTCTCACAATTATAATGGGCTGATTTTATCAGCTGGTTGTATCCCCTTATTAGCTCCTCAATCCCCCTGTCCAGGCTGTACAGGCATTCAAATCCTGCTTTTCTTAGCCTTTCATTTGATACAACATAATTTCTCTTGTCAGGGTCTTTCCCAATTTCATCCTCAATAATCTTAAATTCAGGTATATGCTCTTTTACTTTGTTGGCTAACTCCAATTTTGAGATGTTTGCGCTGTCCAAGCCGACATTATAGCAGCTGCCTTTCATTAAATCATAATTCTTAATGCAATGCTCAAAGCATCTTGCTATATCCTGTATATTGGCAAAATTCCTTTTGAAATGCTTCTCATAGATTTTAATCTCGCCTTCGCATAAAGCCCTCAGTACAAAATCATTCACCAGCAAGTCAGTCCTCATCCTTGGAGACATGCCAAAAACAGTTGCAAGCCTTAGTGTTACTGCACCCTTGCCAGACTCAAGAAGATATTTTTCCGCCTCGCATTTTGTTTTTCCATAAAGGGATATTGGCTCCAGAGGAGTCTCCTCTGTGCAGAAAACATCTCCTGTCTTTGTCCCATAGCCGCTGTTTGTTGTCGGAAATATCATTTTCTGGTTTGGGCTTCTTAGCTCATCAAGCATGATAACAGCATCCTGATTTATCTCCTTGGCACTCTCAGGATTTTTATCGCATGCCGGCATTCCCACTATTGCTGCAAGCGGGATAATAACATCAAAATCAGAGATATTTCTTCTTACAAACTCCTTCTCTCTCGCATCCCTTAAAAAAAACTTGAAGTTAGGATTTTTCATATATCCTCTCAAAGAGCCTTGTCTGTACAGCAGATTATCCAAGCACGCCACGTTATACCCTCTTTTCAGCAGGTGCCCTATTAGCACGCTTCCAATATAGCCTGCCCCGCCCGTAATAAGAACCTTTTCTTTTGCCATGTTTACCTGTTATTTTATGCTCTTTTAAACAAATTTATGATTTATAATATATTTATCAGAATATATTCTACAGCGCTTTACAATTTTCAGCAAACCACTCATAAGTCTTTCTCAATCCCTCTTCAATGCCTGTTCTGGCTTTCCAACCCAAAGAATTTATCCATTCGGAATCAAGCAGTTTTTGCATCATTCCATCAGGGTTTTTTCTGTCAAAGATTATGCTTCCTTCAAACCCGACAATCTTCTTTACCAGCCCTGCAATCTCCTTAATGCTCCTATCCTCTCCTGTTCCAACATTTATTGGGTCTGCTGAATAATAATTATTCATCAGGAATAAAGCAGCGTCTGCAAAGTCATCAACATGCATTAACTCTCTTCGCGGATTGCCAGTTCCCCAGAGCATTACCTGCTCTTTATTTTTTGCTTTTGCCTCATGAAATTTTCTTATTAATGCAGGGACAAAATGCGAGTTTATTTCATCATAATCATCATTTGGCCCGAATAGGCTTGCAGGAATAACAGAAATAAAATCTCTTCCATGCTGTATGTTGTAAGCACTGCACATCTCAACTCCAGCAAGCTTTGCAGCAGCAAATGCCCTGTTTGTAGGCTCTAGCCTGCCTGTCCAGAGATATTCCTCCCTCATTGGCTGAGGGCATTCTTTGGGGTAGATGCAGTTGCTTCCGATAAACATCAGCTTGTTAACCCCGGACATGCACGCAGAATTGATTACATTATTCTGTATCTGAAGGTTCTCATAAATAAAATCTGCAGGATATGCCTCATTTTCATGTATCCCCCCAACTCTTGCAGCAGCATTGAAAACATATTGCGGCTTTTCTTTCATGAAAAAATTTTCTGTTGCTTTTTGCCTTGTTAAGTCAAGTTCAGAATGGCTTCTTAAAACAAGGTTCAGGTAGCCTTCTGCTTCCAGCTTTCTTTTGATAGCGCTTCCCACCATTCCCTTATGCCCCGAGATATAGATTTTAGAGTCTTTTTCCATTTTCAATTTGGCATTTTAATTGCCCAGCAATTTTCTTTTCAGCTTATGATTAGTCATCTCTAATATATTTTTCCTTGCCTCAATGCCAAATTTTTTTTCTATCATGTTTAGGTAATCTGGATTTTTGTAATACTCATTAAAGGCATAATCCCTGAATTCCAGGACTTCTTTTGCAGAAATTTTGTTTGTTGGAAGCGGCTGGCATTCATATGAGTGCTGGGAATAGCCAATCCATGAGCTGGGAAGCTTCAGCCCTTTTTCAACAGCCTCATTGTATAATCTGGAGCCGGGGTATGCCATCACAGAATAAAAATTAGCAAACTCGCAATTCAGCTCCTGTGCAAGGCTAAGAGTTTGCTGCATTGTGCCCAAATCATCCTCTGGCAGCCCGAACATATAATTCCCTATGACATTTATTCCAGCATTTCTTATCTTTTTGACAACATCGTGGATATTTATCTGGTCAAACCTTCCTTTATGCACAGATTTTCTCACACCATCATTTCCTGACTCTATCCCCAGCGCAAGCCAGTTAAAACCCGCTTTTTTCAGTTTTTCCAGATGCTCCTCCTTAACTGTGTCAATCCTTGCATAAGCCCAGATATTCACCCCATAATCTCTTTCGATCAAGCCCTCGGCTATTGGCATAAAATGTTTCGGGTTTAACACAAAGAGCTCGTCAATAAATTTTATGTTTTTGACATCATGATTTTTTACAAGGCTGTCAATTTGTTTAAGCACCCACTCAGGGCTGAACTCTCTGTAAGAGCGCGCTTTAAACGGCGCCTGTATGCAGCAAAAAGAGCAGTCATACGGGCATCCAAGTGTTGTGTATAAAGCAGCATACCTGTTTCTTGATTTTAAGTCATCAAGGCAGTGCCAGTTATGTGCAAGATACCTGCCCATAGGCAGCAAGTCCCATGCAACATCTTTTAGCTCAGATGCCAAATCCTTGATTAATTCTGCCCTTGGATTGGACAGGATTTCGCCATTTTTTCTGTACCATAGCCCTGGAATTTTTGACAGCTCCTTATTTTCAAGCAATCCAAGAAGCGTATAAAATCCCTCACCTTCGCCAACAAAATCACATTCTTCTTCAAGCATTGTTCTTTTAGGCAGGGCAGACGGATGTGGCCCATTTAGAATTATCCTTAAATTAATCTTTTGTTTTTTAATCTCACTAACCAAATTGCCGACTTCTGTCATCAATTGCGTGGAAGCAGAAGGCTGCTGCCCGCAAGCAACAATGTCCACTAATCTCGGATTAATATTTTTTATTTTTTCTACAGTTTCTTCATGAGAAAGATTGCAGGCATTTGCGTCAAGAATATCAACATTATATCCTTTTTCTCTGATAAATCCTGCTGTGAGCGCAGCCCAGAATGGCGGCTCTATTGCAGAGAAACTCTTGCTTAAATCTTGGTATACTTTTTTTCTTGTGTTTCCTGGATTAACCAGCAATAAGTCAACTTTGCCCGGCATTTTTTATACTCCCCCGTCCCTGTACTTCTCGCTAATTTTTTTTATTGCCTCCTCTTTCTCCACTTCTCTTCTGCAGTGGTCCAGCAGAAATTCTATGCTTTCTTCAAAAGAATATTTTGGCTTCCACCCGGTTTTCCTCATAAACTTTTCTGTAGAAGGGATTTGCAGCGTGACATCTGTCGGCCTGAGCAATTCAGGGTTAAGCCTCGTCGGAATATCGCATTTTGCTTTTCTTTTTAAAACCTCTAAAACATCTCCAACTTTCATTGTAGTGGTTCCAGCAATATTATAAGCTTCTCCCGGCTCTCCTTTTGCAATAGCATAACAATATGCCTCCATAGCATCCCTTACATCTAAAATTGTTCTTGTTGATTCAAGGTTGCCATGCAACATTTCTTTCTGCAGCCCCTTTTCAATCCTTGCCACCTGCATTGCAAATGATGTTGCAAACAAATCAGTTCTTCTTGGGTTAATGTATGTAAACATTCTTGTCCTGATAACATCCAGCCCATACGATTTATTAGACATCTTTCCCCAAATGTCCTGCATTGTTTTTGAGACAGCATAGGGATTAACCGGGTCTATAGGGCATTCTTCTGTAATTGGGATATGTTTTTTGTCCGGCTGCCCATAGACCTCTGGCGTGCTCGCAATCATGATGCGCGGATTTTTTATAATCTCAGTCTCGTTCAAAAACCTTACAGCCTCAAGAAGATTCAGGGTTCCCTTTATGTTATTCTCAGATACTGCTAAAGGATAATCAAATGCTGCCTTAACATTAGCATACGCCGCAAGATGAAATATTGCATCAGGGTTAACTTTCCTTAATGTGCGAAGCACTGAAAATGCGTCTGTAAGGTCGCATTCATGAATCTTCACTTTATTTGCAATTGCTTCAAGATTATCACGAGAGGTTGTGCTATGCCACCTCGTTATTCCACAAACCTCTGCAGAGGGATAATTATTCACAAGATGCTCTGCTAGGTAGCTCCCGCCTGAACCGCTAACACCTGTTATTAAAACTCTTCTAAAATTAAACTCAAGCATTTTACAAGACAGCCAAAAAAGCTTTTAAAGATTGTTGTGGTGTGTTTTATATATAATAATCATGCAATATAAAGAATTTTAGGCTAATTATTTAAAAATGAAATCCAAAAATCCATCTGTTCATGAAGGTATCCTGCGTCATTTCAAAAACAAAAAGCTCCTGTTTGCGCACTGGGATGCAGAAGACCCCCAGGTGGGTTATTCTTATGACAACTGGTATCGCCCAATGAAAAAGATATTTGGCAGGGTTGTGACATTCCCGGCAAAAAAGATTTATTTTAACATTGGCAGGGAAGAAATGAACAGGCAGTTTCTTGAGCTTGTAAAAAAGGAAAAGCCTGATTATGCCTTCTTTTTGCTGATTTATGATGAGTTTGACCCCTCAACATTTCTTAAGCTGAAGGAGATATCCCCCAATACAAAAATATTCAACCTTTTGAGCGATGATTCCTGGAGATATGATGATTATGGAAGATACTGGGCTTTGCTTTCAGACTATATTGTCACAACCGGGCACAGGGCAATAAAACTGCATAAAAAAGAGGGGATTAAAAATATATTTTTTGCGTCTGTTGTAAATCTGGAGCATTTCAAGCCGCTTAACCTGGAAAAAAAATATGATGTTGTTTTTATAGGAACATCAGGCAAGGAAAGAATTGAGAGCATTAAATTTTTGTTAAAGAACGGCATAAAAGTTGATATCTTCGGCAAGAACTGGCACTATGATGAATTTAAGGATATTTATCACGGCCCGCTTGATTCAGATGAATTGATCAAAAAGATAAATGAGAGCAGGATAAACCTTTCTGTG
>Ga0209541_10010039_pt1 | contig 15196 bp, 20 predicted proteins | sample RifCSPlowO2_01_FD_184027 | JGI IMG/M metagenome (GOLD analysis project Ga0209541, IMG submission 184027) | Groundwater microbial communities from Rifle, Colorado - Rifle CSP2_plank lowO2_0.1 (SPAdes) (version 2) | ecosystem: Environmental > Aquatic > Deep subsurface > Groundwater | place...
AGTCTCCTTGTGGGCAGAATTGTCAGGAACTATTGGGATGCAACCAGCTGCAATACTTTCAACAACGGAAATACCAAAGGTCTCTTTTGATGTGTGAAGATATACCTTTGCCGTTGCTAGCAACTCTATAATATTTTGCGGTGATACATTATTGCAAATTTTTACGTTCTTCCCTTTCGCTATTTGCAAATTTTCTAATATTTTGAACTGATTTTTGTGTTTCGCACTACCTATTAATTCACAAAAAAAATCTGTATTGTTAAATATCTTAATTACCGATTCCAGATTTTTCTCAACAGAAAATCTAGAAATTGTGATTACTTTATTTTCTTTTTGTTTATTTGAAATATTACAAAATTTGTTAATATCGATTGGTGGATAAATCACACAAGAATCTTTGTCAAAATTCTTTTTAATTTCAGTTTTGGTAAAATTAGAGTTTGATATTAATTTAATATCATTGTTTTTCAAAAATTCAATACTTTTTTGAACACTGTTTTGAATAATTTTATAGTATATCCCCTTTATTCCATGAAATTCTCTCTTTACAAATTCTAATTCCCCCAAAAAGGAGGAATGACAATACACGTATACCAATTTTGCATTGGACTTTTCTAATGTGAGGCCACCGCTCATTACAAAAAGTATATTTTCATTAGAAACAGAACTGAAGAGATTTTTTACTTCCATCATTCTTTGATATCTCCAAAATATTGGGAATTTTTTTTGTTTGATTTTATGAATAGAAAATAAATTTGTTTGCTCAATATCTGGAGATTTGATGCAATATAGTGTTGTCTTGATCTTATTTGTAATTAACACGTCTATTAGAGACAGACTAGTTACTTCTGCACCTCCTATAACATCAAAATAGGGATGAATTATTCCGACTCTCACGATTCTAATTTTAGTAATTCTAGAATATAACTTAATTTTAGAATTTAGCAAATCATAAATCAAATTTGTGATTTTATTCACATAGATGATGTAGTAGAGTACATCAGATTAGCAATTAAAAACATAAATGAAAAGACTGGAAAAACCTATATTCTTTCAAGATTATTCTTAATATAATCAATTGATTTTACTGGGGTAGGATCAACCCCATCTAAAACGGCTTTGTATATTGTAGAATAATCTAAAAGATAAATTAGATTGATTATTTTTGATATGATACTACCATTAACTGACATTATTTCTCTGTATTTGATTTTATTTTGTTGTAAAAATTCTTTAAGAATTTGCCATCTCTCTTTAGTTTTAATATGATCATCTTGACCCTCAATTAAAATAGGCTGAATATTGGATTTCCTCTCCCATGAAACAATTCCATTATGACAAGTCTCTATTACATCTTCAGCAAAAGCATGCATCTTTACATTTTCTTGAAGTGAATTCTTAAACCTGATTGCAGCAGACTGCAATCCAAAAGGATAGTAAATTATAGGAATATCATGAATCCATTTTGCCAGATTAAGAGATGGGTTTTCATCAGTTAGATTTGAAGAGCTAATTTCTCTGTTGAGTTCTTCCAACTTTTTTATAGATTCAAAAATATCATGTTGTTTTATTTCAAGGGTTGATTGTAACACATTCAACATGGTGTACAAATATGAAGTAAAAGAAGCTCGAGGAGAATGATACTGTGGAATTATCCTGTGTTTTATTTTGTTTTTTGTACAATACTCTAGCATCTTACCACCTGAAGAAAATACAACGATCTTACTTTTCATCTTATAAGCAGAATCTAAAACAGAAAACGATTCAGTTGTATTGCCAGAAACACTAACAACAACTACAAGTGTACTGGAATCAACTGTCTGTGGTAAATGATATCCCTTTACAACATTAACATGAATCTTTGTTTTAGATAAAATAGATGAAAATATATCTCCAATAGCTCCTGATCCTCCCATTCCTGCAAATACCATATGATCAACACCATCAAAATCAACAGATTCCTGGCTGGATTCAAATGATTCTCGTGCAATTTCTGGCCATTTGTCATAAATTTTGTACATTTTTTGCAAGTCATATTTTTCTATAGTAGAAAGATCCAACATTTTGAATTTAATACCTACAATAAAATATCTATCTAAATCATAATAGTCAAAGATTATTCTTTTAGATTAATTGGGATTATCTATAAAGCATAATTTTCCAATTGATTTTTAAAAAGCCTGATTTTGAGATGATTTGTGGACAATACTGCAATTGATTCTTCTTTAAGAACAGTAGAATGGAAAGATAACAAAGTAATCATGATTGATCAGACCAAATTACCAAATCAACTGGTATTTGTAGAATATAATGATTATAACCAAGTAGCAGATGCCATTAAAACTCTAGTTGTTAGAGGTGCTCCTGCAATTGGAGTGTCTGGCGCTTTTGGATTGGCATTAGCATCTTTACAAAGCAAAGCAACTACAAAAGATCAACTAATCTCTGATCTAGAAAAAGCGCGAAAAATTCTATATGAGACAAGACCTACTGCTGTAAATCTGAAATGGGGATTAGATAAAATTATGACAGTTGCAAATTCTGGAACTATAGTTGAACAAATCAAAGAATCTGTAATCAATGAAGCTAAAAAAATGGCAGATGAAGATATCCAAATTAATAAAACCATGGGAAAATATGGCTCTGTACTTTTTGATAACAATGATACTATAATGACTCATTGCAATGCAGGTGCACTAGCTACAGTAGCATATGGAACAGCATTAGGTGTAATTAGAGCAACAAGAGAAAGTGGAAAAAACATCAAAGTTATTGCAACTGAGACAAGACCGGTACAGCAGGGTTCTAGGCTAACAGCATTTGAGCTAAAACATGATGGATTTGACGTTAGTCTAATTCCAGATACTGCTGTAGGATATTCCATGGCAAATGGACTGGTAAACAAAGTAATAGTTGGAGCAGATAGAATTGTAAGAACTGGTCATGTCTTTAATAAAATTGGAACATACCAAGTAGCAACTATGGCAAAGCAACACGGAATTCCATTTTATGTAGCAGCACCATTATCTACATTTGATATGAAAAGTGATGCCAAAGATGTAATTATTGAAATGCGAAAAGGAACCGAAGTAACTGGAATCGGGGATAAAAAAACAGCTCCCGATGACATTAATGTGATTAATCCAGCATTTGATATGACGCCACCTGAGCTAATATCGGGAATTATTACTGAAAAAGGCGTGGCCAAACCACCATACGAAGATTCTATTAAAAAATTATTTGAAGCTAATTAATAGAAAGTTTTTATTGATTTTAAAACTGCATTTAACAATATGAGTACTGTAACTGCACAAGCCATAAAAGATTCCCTAAAGCAATGCATGGATCCTGAAGTCCCGCTAAATATTGTTGAGATGGGATTAATCTATGGAATTGATGTGGTAGAAAACAATAATGTTAATATCAAAATGACCATGACCACACAAGGCTGTCCACTACATGAGACATTGGTTCAAGATGTTACAAGATATGCCAAAAAAGTTCCAGGAGTAAATAACGTTAAAGTAGATATTGTTTGGGAACCAAAATGGACAATGGATAGTATGACTGCAGAAGGAAAAGCAAAAATCAAAAACATGAGTGCAGCAATGACTACTCCTGCACCAATCAACTATGAAACTGCATTGCCTCAAGGAATTGGCAAACTAGTACAACAAGAAGATGGTTCATTGGTACTAGCTAATGAGCATGATCAAGGATTCATGGTTAATCAAGCCATTGTAGATTTTTGGAAGTCATGCAATGGGCAACGCAAAGTTACTGAACTAGTAGAGATGTTTGCACAACAGACAGGACTGCAACGAAATCAAGTAGAAAAGGAAGTCATGCAATTATTGCAGCAACTACGTGAAGGCGGGTTGATTGCAATCCAAAATCAATCTGATGCACCAAATGTTCAATTCAAAAAATAATTTTAAAAAATATAACTTGAACTTGCGCCATCAAAATTAATTACAACTCCTGAAAGATATTTTATTTTATTTTGAATAATAGCTTTAACAAAGTTTCCAATCTCTTCTGGCTCCCCTAGTCTTTTCATCGGTAGTGATTTTTTATATTCTTCAATGTTTTCTATTAGTTCTCTAGTTCTATCTGTATTGATTGGACCGGGAGCAATATTGATACAACTGATATTTTTTCCTGCATAATCTTTGCTTAGAACTTTAAAGACTTCACTAAATGCAGCACGATATGCAGATGATATTATTAATTTTGAATTTGGTTCTTTGATTACACTAGAACTGATCAAAAATATGTATCCACCATTATTGATTTTGATATTTTGTAAAATTATACAAAATCCCAAAAATAACTGATTGTGATATTTGTTCCATTCTTCTTCTGTTATGTTTGTAAATTCTTTGGCTGTAGGTCCACCTGTATTGAGAACCAGTATATCTGTTTGATTATGAATCTGAACAAATTTTTTCACACTATCCAAATTTGATGTATCTATATCATTTTTTGATGCTGCAAAAACATCAATTCCTATTGATTTTAGTGACTCTGATATTGCCTTACCCATACCTCTAGAACCACCAAGAACAATTGCTCGAATCATATTGTTGTAAGAAATTATTATGTAATTAAATTTCTTTAATTTCTGTAATTGTTCCTAGCACTGAATCCATCTGAATAATGGCTTTTTTCTCATTCCATCCAAGGGCAACATACCAATCTCCTGCATCTCCATCATATTTTGTCTCTAATGTCTTGATATTTTCTGGTTGAATATCATATGTTTTTGCAATACCTGAAACAGCTAAAGCAATCGCATCTTTTTCTTTTTCCAGTCTTCTTTTCATTAATCCTATTCCAGGACTCATAGTGTCTCTGATTCTTTTGATCTAATATAGTTAATTCTCAAAATTACCCACAATGTTTAATTTTTTTATTTGATACATTTACGACACTTCAAATATTGCAATCAACAAGGAAACAAAATGAAATTAATCCAAAAATTTTCAAATTCATCACTTGCAAAAACTAGTACACTTGTATCTCTAGTTTCAGTTTTTGCGGTAATTGGACCTTTTGTAGTTGTGTCTGCAGGTTTCTGGGATGCAATATCTCATCTCCAAAAAGAGCCTGAATTCTTTTGGAGTATTCCACATATTGTAGTTTACACTGGTGTTTCAGTAACTACTAGTGCAGCAATTATAGGAACAATTCTTTTACTTAGAAACTCTACAAAAAATTCTCTAAAAAATGGAATCATTCTAGTAATTACTGGCTCACTAATTCAGATAGTTTCAGGATATGCCGATTCACTTTCACATGATGTTTTTGGAATTGATGGTTTACTTTCTTGGTCACATCAACCGCTAGAATTTGGTCTAGTCTTATCTGCATTAGGTGGATTTCTAATATTAAAAAATCTAGAAAAAACAAAACTCAAAATGTTTCTTCCTTTCTCTATTATTTCATTTTTATTTTTTACAACATGGCTTGTCTTTAATCTAGTTTTGATTTTTGGTCATACAATACAATGTCTTCCAGTTTATGAGATATTCTCATCTGGCTGCTCAATTTTGTAATTTTTTAATCTCATATATGATGACACAATAATCATTACTCCACCTACCAATATCATCACACCTGGAGGTATCATGTTTTCAGAGTTTGCATCTCCAAATTCAACTTGCAAATTTATCTGGTTTTCTGATGGATTTGTTATCTTTGCAGTATAGATTCCGCTTTTTTCAAAATCAAAATAACCCACAGACATCTTTGTTTGAACAATCTCCTCAGATATTATATTCTGATTTTTATCCAAAATCTGAATAAATACTTGATTGCCTGCAAATTCTGGCATGAATATTTTGTAATATCCAATACCTTTTCCGTCAAAGTTCAATTCTATATCATGTGAATTATTTGATTTTAATACAATTTCTTCAGATATTCTGTCTCCTTGAAGAAAAACAAATGATATCAAAATTATTCCAATCACACTTAACACCAAACCTATTTTGAATATGGAGATCTTCAATTCATCTAGTAAGTGAATTGCTTGTTTAATAAAATAATCTAAGAGGGCTCGGAGGGCTTCGATCCCTCGACCTAGCGGTTCGAAGCCGCTCGCACTATCCAGACTGTGCTACGAGTCCAAACAAGTAAGAATTTAACAGGCCTAAATATCTGTCTAGATACTTTGAAAATATCGAAGAAAGTAGCTGGTGTTGAATATGCAATTAGAGATATTGTTCTAGCTGCAAGAAAAGTTGAACAAAAAGGAATGAAAGTGAATTATCTTAACATTGGTGATCCTGTACAATTTGGTTTTCAACCTCCTGATAATGTAAAAGAGGCAATGATTAATGCAATAAGAAAAGGAGAAAACTATTACTCTGCATCAGAAGGTCTCAAAGAACTCAGAGTAGAAATTGCAAAAAAAGAAAATGCAAAGGGATTATCAATTTCAGATGATGATATTCTAATTACAAACGGTGTTTCTGAAGGACTTGATATGGTGATTTCGTCAATTGTTGAAGAAGGTGATGAAGTACTATTACCTGGACCTTATTATCCACCATATGCCTCGTACGTCAGACTACACGGTGGAATTCCTATAGAGTTTGCAGTTGATTTGGACAACTCTACACCTGATATTGATGATATTAAATCAAAGATTACCTCAAAAACTATTGCCATTTGTTTGATTAGTCCAAACAATCCAACTGGTATTGTATTTAATGAATCATCACTTAAAAAATTAGTTGAAATTGCAAATCAGCATAACCTCTACATAATTTGTGATGAAATTTATGATCAAATAATTTTTGATCAAAAATTTGTAGGAATTGGTAAAGTAGCTGGAGATTCACCAGTTATTGTTCTTAATGGATTCTCCAAAGTTCATTTAATGTCTGGTTGGCGAATTGGTTACATTGCATTTAACCAATCCTCAAAACTTGATGCACTGCGAGAAAATCTTCCAAAACTTGCCAGAGTACGAATTGCTACAAATCTTCCAGTTCAGTATGGAGCATTAGAATCACTACGAGGACCTCAAGGATACATCTCTGAATTTGTATCTGAATTAAAAAAACGAAGAGACTTGGTTGTAAAAAGATTAAATTCTATGCCAGGTTTGTCTTGCCCCAACCCACAAGGTGCATTTTATGCTTTTCCAAAGATTGAAGATAATCGATTTGGAACTGATAAAGAATTTGTACAAAAACTACTAGAATCAAAAGGAGTGCTAACAGTACATGGTTCTGGCTTTGGAGAAAAATACGGTAGTGGACATTTTAGATTGGTGTATCTGCCTAGTCTTGAAATTTTAGATTCAGCAATGAACAAGATTGAAGAATTTGTCAGTCAATAACTCCAAGTAGATAACTTTTCTGGAATTATCTCTATAATACAATCAGTATCATCTAGTAACTCTATTGTAGATTTGTTTTGCATATTTTTGAAATATCTTACTAGTATTTTTTTTGCAATTTGTTTTACCCACTTATCTTCTAAGATGATATTTGCATTTCCCTGACCCATTACACCATATATTGGAGAATTAATCCCCGCATCTACACAAAATGCAACTTTGTTGTTTTTCTTTACATTTTTTGCCTTTTGGGTTCTAGTGTTTGTGCCAATGTAAATTTTTTTTGAACTATACATATACCAAACAGGTACTATGTGTGGAGTTTTGTTACTTCCAATAGTTGCAAGATGTAAAACTTTTTGAGTTTTTAAAAATTCATCTCTTCGATTCATGTTTTCTAAATCCCACTAGTATCATAAAAACACCAAAGCCAATCATACCTATTGATACTTTCTCATTGGTAAACTCTGAATTTACAATAAAGTCCTCTACAAATTCTGGACCCCATAATATTACTTGTCTAACCAGAACAATTCCTGCCATAATTAGAAAAAGTGCACCAATTGCAGTATACCAATTTCTCCCCCGTCTATAATATTCGTGGCTCATCACTAGCAAAATTATACTTAGATTATTTTGATACCTGGATTTTTTATCTTGTTTCTTATCATTGCATTTAACAATAACGGTGTTGAAATCTCTGCAAGATATGACAATTCTCCTGGCCCCAAGTAAATTGGTCTTAATCCTTTAATTTCGTTAATCAACATATTTACCACTTCAATTGATTCTTTATCATCCCCACATACAAAAATATCATAATCAAGTACCATTGTTGGATTGACAAGTTTCTTTTCAGAAATAACATGAAATGCAGAAACCAGTTTTGATTTGTTTTTCATATATTTTAAAACAAGTTGATATGAGAATGGTTTGTTTTCTTTAATTGGAATAAATTCAAACCCTACATCGGTTTTTACCATTGGAACAATTGGTGATACAACTACACAACTATCTTTGACCACAGGTAAAATTTCTGAGCAGACAGAATCAATGTTCTCATAAGGAATTGATAAAATCAAAACATCGCTATCTTTGGCAACTGAAACATTATCGTTTCCTGTAATTGTTCCATTAATTTGTCCAAATGATTCTTTTGCAAGATTTGTGTATTCTTTTGCAGATTCTGATGCTCTTGCGGCATCTCTGGAACCTACTATTACATTATGATTTTGAGACCATCTAAGAGCAAAACCTTTTCCCATTCCTCCAGTTCCGCCAATAATTCCAATTTTCATGATATTGTCCTGAGAATCTTATTATTATCTTTATTTGGCATTCGATCAGATTGGGTTCAATTATTTTTCTGAGACATGGTCAGGCAAAAAATAATATTGAAAGAATTCTAACTGGAAGAACTCCAGGTATACCATTAACTGAAAAGGGAATTGATCAGGCAGAAAAGGCGGCAAAATTCTTAGAACACATGAATATCTCTGCAATTTATTCTAGTCCTATTGAAAGAGCAAGACACACTGCAGAAATTGTTGGCAAACACAATTCCATTGATGTAACAATTGATGATAGACTAATTGAACTTGATATGGGAAAATTTACTGGTGTGCCGTACGATGAAATATTTAACAGTCATGGTAATGTTTTTATGAAATTTTATAATGGTGAATTAGAAATTGCTCATAACGGTGTTGAGACTTTCTCAGAAGTAAAAAAACGTATACTAGGTATTGTGGATCATGTCATTGAAAATCATCCAGATCAAAATGTCGTACTTGTGACTCATATGGATCCAATCAAAGCAATGCTATCAACTATAGTAGATCTTACGCCAACGAATCTATTTGAATTAATTATTGCAAATGCATCTCTAAACATTTTTAGAGAATACAAACGCAAATTTTCAATTTCTGGACTTAATGTAATGGATCCATCGCGTTTCAATCAAGATTGGTAGATAGTAATCTTGAAAACCCTTAAATAGAAATCACAGGTCACGTCTGTCAATCGCTAATGAAGAGTATACTTGGTTTATTCTTAGTATTGGCAATTTTAGTAATCATTCCAGCAGCAGATTACGTCTTTGCTGCAGGTGATGAACCTGAAGGATATATTGATCGTAGAGTGATAATTTGGAATTTATTTTATAGAATGATGACTGTAGCATTTACGGTTGGTGCAGTAGTATCTGGAACTATAATTTGGTTATGTTGGAGATTCAGAGAATCTAATCCAAAGGCTACTCCAACTCCATATGAAAAGGAAGGAGTATGGTAAAATGGGACATCATTCTAACTGGCCTGAATGGGTTTATGTTGGCATTGTAATAGCTTTAATGGTTTGGGTAGGCGCTGAAGCCTGGAATGCCGAAAGATTAGTTGAACACATTCCAGCAGATGCCGAAGTTATCAAAGTAACAGGACAACAATGGTTCTGGTCATTTGAACATGAAGATGGAACAAAAGAAATTGGTGAACTACATGTTAAAGTCGGAAAAGCATACAAATTTGAAATAATGTCAAAGGACGTTAATCATTCATTTAACATTCATGATTATGTTGTATTGTTAGATGCAATACCTGGAAGAGTCAATACAGTATGGTTTGCACCAATGGAAGTTGGAGAACATGACATTCAATGTAGAGAATACTGTGGGTTAATTCATTATAATATGCGTGGTAAACTAATTGTGGAGGAGGCAGAACCATCATCTTGATGCTAACCCTTTTATCCAAACTTTCAAGTGAGGAGAATTACTAATGGTTCTGGAATTACAAAAGCCGCGTCCAATTTGGCAAATAATGTTTTCAACACATCATACTGATGTCGGATTACTATACCTCATAACATCTCTTGCATTCTTGTTTTTAGGCGGTACATTAGCTCTTGCAATTAGAGCAGAACTGTTCTTACCAGGATCACAAATAATTGCGGATTCTATGACATTTAACAGAATGTTTACTGTACATGGAACAACATTAATTTTCTTATTTATTCTACCATTTGCGTCTGCAGTTGGTAATTATCTTGTACCAATTATGGTCAGATACAAAGACATGGCATATCCAAAATTAAATGCAATAGCATTTTGGATGATTCCACCAGCAGGTGCACTAATTTGGTTGGGCTTTGCTGACTTTACTTGGTATGCAACACCACCGTATTCTATTATCAGTGCACCTGGTCCGGCCGCAGACATGTGGATATTTGGACTAAAAATTTTGGGAATTTCATCAGTACTTGGCGCTATCAACTTTATTGTTACAATTTTAAAATGTAAACATCCCGACATGTCAATTGGCCAAGTACCGTTATTGGCTTGGTCATTTTTGACGTCATCCTTAATTGTTCTAGTTGCAATTCCTACATTTGCAGCAGCACTTTTGATGTTACTTACTGACAGACTTGGTGTAAGTGGGTTCTTCAATCCTGCAATGGGTGGTGACCCAATCGCATATGCACACTTGTTCTGGTTTACATTCCATCCTGAAGTGTATGTACTGGTTATTCCAGCAATCGGAATGATGTATGAAATTATTCCAAGATTTTCAAGAAAACCGATCTTTAGTCACAGCTCTGGAATCTTTGCTTTTGTATTATTATCGATGGTAAGTTTCTCATCTTGGGCACATCACATGTATGCTACAGGAATGTCATTTACCGAAAAAACTGTATTCATGATAGGAACACTTGCTGCAGTACCTGCATCTGCAATGCACGTCTTTAACTTTATTGCAACAATGTGGAATGGTAGAATCAAATTTGCAACACCAATGATGTGGGCTGTTGGTGGAATTGCATTATTTTTCTCAGCAGGAGCAGGTGGTGTTGTAAATGCTGCAATGCCATTGGACTTTCAAACACATGACAGTTATTGGGTAGTTGGTCACTTCCACCTATTTGTAATGGGAACAATTGCGTTTGGATCAATAGGTTTCTTTTACTACATATTCCCATATGTAACAGGAAGAATGTATAATGAGAGAATGGGGCAAATCCACTTTATATTATCATTTATAGGAACAGTTTTGGTATTCTTTACACAACATGTGCTTGGTCTATACGGAATGCCAAGAAGAGTTTATGATTACCCACCAATCCCAGAATGGATTACTATGAACCAAATTGCTTCAGTAGGTGCTATGGTTATTGGTGTTAGTATGGTGATATTTTTGATAAACATGATTTACAGTTCTGGCAAAGGAAAATTAGCAGACACCGACGATCCATTCAATCTAGGTGGCAAATACTATTATCCTTTTGAAGCAAAGAATCCACATCATTAGGAGAATATGAAATGAATCAACATAATCAAGAAATTTACAGAACAACTTCAGCAAGGACTGGAAAAATGATGGCAATAATGTTGGGTATTTGCATTGTTGGTGGTGTAATTTTCTTTAGTATGTGGGATTACTGGACATCTACTCCAGCTGCAGTAGTTGGAATGATGAGTGAAACTATTGAACATGATCCAAAAACTGCATTTTCAGGTGTACACATACCAGTAACATTATCGTTTATTGAATCGGCTGATTTTAGAACTCTGGCATTTAATGCATTACCTGGTGAAGAAGGACACAATCCTACAATCAATGCAAATGTAGGTGATGAAATTAATTTTGAAGTTGTTAATAATGGAAAATCATTTCATGCGTTTGGTGTAACAAAAGCAGAGGAAGGATTTACTGGAATCATTCCAGGAAGTGAAGTTGCAAGTGCAAATAATCCATTAAAACCAAGTGAAAGTGGTAAAGTTGATTTTATTCCTGGTGAAGAAGGAACTTACTATTACATCTGTACAGTTCCAGGTCACAGAGAACAAGGAATGGTTGGAGAGATAATCGTTGGCCCAGCAAAATCAGGAGGTTCTGCTCAAGCAGCAGCCCCAACTGGAGTTCATCATGATTTTAGTATCGACTTTATTGAATCGGCTGATTTTAGAACTCTGGCATTTAATGCACTACCTGATGAAGAAGGACACAATCCTGAATTTCGTGTAAAGTCTGGTGATGAAATTACTTTCTCTGCAGTAAATGCTGGTAAATCATTTCATGCATTTGGTATTGTCTCAGATCCAGAAAATGTCAATAATGTACTTTGGAATTCCGCAATTGCAGCTGCATCAAATCCATTAAAACCCGGTCAGGATGGTAGTGTTACATTTACTGCAGGTGCACCAGGAACTTACTATTACATCTGTACAGTTCCAGGACATGCATTGCAAGGAATGAAAGGTTCATTCATAGTAGAATAGTTTGGCTCTAAAATATCTTGCATTAGCATCTCTGATTGTTTTATACTCTCTGATGTTTATTGGAGGATATGTCTCATCAGCTGGACTTGGCTTGACATGTCCTGATTGGCCACTTTGTCCAAATGGAATAATGCCAAATGAGGAATATTTCATTGAATGGACTCATAGATTAATTGCTGCAACTACTGGAGCTCTTGTAATTGCTACTGCAATAGGTAGTTGGATTAACAAAAATTCTGGAAGAAAAATTAAATTCACTAGTACTTTTGCAGCAACACTTGTAGTTACACAAATTACTCTTGGTGCATTAGTAATTGATCTAAAACTTCATGCTGTACTTGTTGCAATTCATTTGGGAGTTGGAATACTATTGTTTTCAATGGTTTTGTTAACTACATTGTTTGCCTTTAGAATTGCAAGAAAACCGATTGAATCTACACTCTAGATTTAAATTTTATTTTTTTTGGCAGATAGATGTAAGCTACAACTACTCCTAGTGTGATAGCTCCTATTGTAATTGACATGATGAAAATATATCCAAATGGACTTTGAGTACTCATGTTAAAAGTATACGTTAGAATTTCTGGTTTACCGCCCATATCATACAGATCTACTTTCACAATATGATTTCCAGGTTTTTCCCAGACATAATCCATCTCGTAATGACCACCTTTATGTGATTCTGGATTGATTGCATCAATTTGTTGATCATTGTAAAAAAACCTAATACCCATTGTAAAATTATCGACTTCATTAAAGTCACTATCTCCAACTCTAAACAAAATTTGTGATTTTTCTCCTATCTGTGGAAATTCTGGTAACGTTGCAACCTGAACTCTGTATCCTCCAAGAAATTCTTCAGCGGAATTAAACATTGAATGTGCATATGCGTCAGAAAATAAAGGAATCATAGTTGATACTAAAATAAACATTATGCCAACTGATCGTAATTTTATCATTATGAATATGAAATCTTCGCATGAATATAGTGTTAATCAATTTCCATAAGAAAATCTTCAAAACCTTTAAATCCTTATTGGCAAGAGACTGAAACGTTGACTATCGTAACAAAATCAATCGATATTAAAACACCTGTAGAAAATGTATTTACTTATTTTGCAAGACCTGAACATGTCTCTGATCAAATTAAAAATGATACAGTAGGCATGACCGTAATTCCTATGGATATCAAAGAAGGAATGGGTGTTGGAACAACATTTAGAATAATTGGTGACTTTAGCGGTAAACGACTAGAATGGGATTGTGAAACAACTGAGTTTGTCAGAAATGAAAGAATTTCTGCAAAACAGATTCAAGGTCCATTTAAGAATTGGAAAATTACCAACGAATTCAAATCATTAGGTGATAATTTAACTCGAGTAACCATGTCAGTTGATTATGCCATGCCATTTGGTCCATTAGGAGCAATTTTGGATAAAGCAAAATTTGCAAAATCTGCTGAGAGAGGAATGGAAACTGCACTCTACAATGTCAGAGGATTACTTGAAGGAAACGGTTCGATCCCAGTATACATCACACTAGATGCATACCAAAAACTACTTGCAGAAAAGAAAAAAATGAATGATGTTCCAGTTTCAACTGCACTCACTGCAATTCTTGAAAAGTATGCTGAAATTGAAGCAAAAGCTCAAAACTAAATTTTCATTTATTTTACAATCTTAAGATTAATAACAACTCTAGGATTTGCTATTTTTATGGGTCTATGGCGCAGCCAGGTAGCGCACCGGACTCTTAATCCGGTTGTCGTGGGTCCGAATCCCACTAGACCCGCTTTTTTGTTAAATTTCAACTTAATAATTTAAAATCACTTTTGATTTTTCAAATCTGACAAAATTTCTAAATCTGATTCAATCTCTTCTGGTAATCCTTCCCACCAAGAATTATTTGTCATATTCAAAATGTTTGTTATTGTATTAGCTTATAGATCTTTCTAAATTTGAATTAGAAACTGGATCTTGTTTTTCCAAATTTGTTACATCTGAATATTTCTTTGCCAAATCTAATAGTGTATCTACTCCAATTGGTTTTGAAATAACAGAAACTAGTCCTTGCTCTAGAGCTCTTTTATTTTTTAGCTCAAATTCGGAATAACCTGTTACTATTACCACTTTTGCATTTTTGTCCATTTCTATTATTTGAGAAAATGCCTCATATCCATCAAGTTTTGGCATATTACCATCCATCACCACCAAGTCTGGATGTATTTGTCTGTATTTTGATACTGCTTCCTCACCGTTTATGGCTGTTTGAACATTATACTTATTCACTTGTAATATTTCTGCATACAAATTTAACAATTCTATATCATCTTCTACAACCAGAACTGTTCTTGTCATATACTAGGTATGATGATATTAAGATGTTATTAAAACCTCAGTCTGTATAATTTATTACATATTGATAATTAACTACCTTTCCATAATGATTATGTGTATTAAACACAAAATTTCACAAAAACATATTATCTTATTGTTATTCTACACTATGTGAAAGAGGTTTACATTTATGAATAATTTAGTAAACAAGCAAAACCTGGTTAAAAAGGAACAAAA
>Ga0209541_10010040_pt1 | contig 15196 bp, 19 predicted proteins | sample RifCSPlowO2_01_FD_184027 | JGI IMG/M metagenome (GOLD analysis project Ga0209541, IMG submission 184027) | Groundwater microbial communities from Rifle, Colorado - Rifle CSP2_plank lowO2_0.1 (SPAdes) (version 2) | ecosystem: Environmental > Aquatic > Deep subsurface > Groundwater | place...
TGTCTACGCTAGAAATCATATGGGTTTTATGGTAGACATTTGAATTCCTGAGGCAAGGCCTCAGGAATTTTTGTTTATGTGTTGACAATATTCTAATAATATGCTAGGATATGTGTGATTTTCAACAATTTAAAAAATTCTTTAAAAATGAAAAAGAAATTCTTGCTTGCCAATCTTTTATGTATTCTTTCTTCCGTCATCATTTTCAGCTCCTGCACATCGGTAAAAATAACCTCTGTGCCGGGAAAATTATATGTTGACTATGCCCTGACTCCGGAAGAACTTATTAGTACGGGTGACTATGAGCTCTATGATGCTCAGATCAATTCTCTGAACTTTTCTGACGAAAAAAGCGCCGGCAAAGACACACTGGAAGTTGCATTGGTTGATTTCAACAAAAGACATATTTCTTATCGCTATGCGGCGAAGTGGATGCGCAAAAATGGAATGCGCCCGGCGACTCTGAAAGAAATGCAGTATTTTGTGGAGGCGGTACCTGATTCTTCGATACACGATCCATTTGTTGCGATAGGTTCTGTCAGTCATACCATTACTTCAGCGCCTACTGTTGTTATTAACTCAATCATCCACGCCAAAAAAGGATTCGTACCCGTATGGGGTGAGGGCGTTACTGTTCCAGGCAGGTGTGCAAGGAATCTAACGCTGGAGCCTTTGGAAAAAGGCACTGGCAATCCTTTCCAATTTTTAGCGGTTAAAATAAAATAACAAAATATAAAACCGCTTCAATAATTATTGAAGCGGTTTTTTGTTTTCTAAAACAAACTATTTTGAGGTTTGTCGTCTTTTTTCTTTTCAAAACATTTTGTCGCTTCAATTCTGTATGCGCAATAATCACAGTTGGCAGAAGGCGAAGGAATTCTGTCATCCACCATGCATTTATAAATTGTTTCCAAAGTTTTTTCTATCCATGAATCGTCTCCAGTGTATGAAATTATTTTTACATCAAATTCCAACTTGCCGTCGAAGGCCTCGCGGTCGGTTTGTCCATTTACATAAACAAAGTATCCAGTATTTGAAACCTTAAAACCTTTTTGGCGGAGTAACCACTGATATGTTTCCATTTGTCTTTTATATCCGTCTTGCCACTCGGCATCTAAACTCACCTCGCCATCTTTGGCGGTGGCTTTATAGTCCACGACCATAAGTTCATCATTTTTGTCTACCCAAATATCATCTACGGCCCCAGTGATAGTCAAACCTGTTTCTTTATGTAGCACTCGTATACCTTTGAAATTTTCTCTCCATTCATCTATATCATCGTGCGCAAAAGGCACAGCATCAATGCCATAAGTCTTCATAAGTGGGTGAGTTGTTTTATTTGTGCGATGTATATCAAACTCCTTTTTTAATAATTTATCCACAGCTGAGTTGAGCGAAAAAGGGAATCCATGCGGTCGCCCAATTCCAAGTCGACGGTCAAGATAAAAACAACAAGGACATTCAATAAATAAATCTATTTTTGACCTACTTATTGCAAATGATTCGTCACTTTTTGGATTAAATAAATTCCTAGTTCTTTTTGGGTTATAATATTGAGACATTTTGTAATTATATCATAATTTCCAATTTCCAATTTCCAATTTTACAAATAATGCTATAATGAAATTATGTTAATAGATACAATAAAAAATCAATTAAAAGAATCCATGGTGGCAAAAGATTCTATACGGCTTAACACACTTCGTGGTGTTCTTTCTGCTTTTACAAATGAATTGGTTGCCAAGAAGCGCAAACCAACGGAAGTTTTATCCGACGAAGAAGCTTTAACTGTAATTTTAAAACTTTCTAAACAACGTAAAGATTCAATAGAGCAATTTAAAAAGGGTAATAGGGAAGACCTTGTTGCGTCTGAAGAAACAGAGCTCGCCATACTTTCTAAATTTTTACCAGAACTTATGAGTTTGGGTGAAGTATTTAAAATAGCAGAAGCTAAAAAAGCTGAATTGGGTATTACAGATAAATCAAAACAAGGGCTTCTTATGTCAGCTCTCATGAAAGAATTAAAAGAACGCGCAGACGGGTCGATAGTTAAAAATGCAGTAGATTCTCTTTTTGCATGAATCCCGTTAGAGGTAGTTCCGACATTGGTTGGTCGGACCGTATAGTATATTAACGGGTAGCGAAAAAATATTATTAAGTTTAATTTAAAAGGTCAGTGATATTTTTATAACACATTGACCTCTAACGGGATGAAAACAATTTTTCAATGGTTAGTGTTGTCAGCAGTAGTTTATGGGCTAGCATATTTTTTGCCAGATATAAATGTAAATCCATGGTGGGTTTCTTTACTCGTGGGCGCAGTGCTCGTATTTATAGATCTGATCGTTAAGCCAATTATAAGTATTTTAACACTACCAATAACGCTAATAACTTTTGGTTTATTTTCTATTATTCTAAATATTTTCTTTTTTTGGATTCCTTCTACTATTATTGAGGGTTTTGATGTTACCACACTCCGCGCAATAATTATTGGGGCACTTGTAGTAGCACTAGTTAATTGGATTTTTAACAAGATGCGTGAATGAAAGATAAATACATGGTTGATGCATATATTGATTTTCAAAAAAAGTTTCTAGAGATTTTTGATAACGCCAAAAAGGTTGTTATTACTTCTCATATTTCACCGGATGATGATTCTATTGGGTCTGTTTTATCTCTGTATGGAATATTAAATCAAATTGATTTGAGTAAGAATATAAAAATAGTTTACGAGGGACCAATAGCCGAAAGATATTCTAGTTTTTCTAATTTTGATAAAATACAATTTTCTGAAGACATTTCGTTTTTAATAGAAGGAGCTGATTTGCTTATTATTGTTGATGTAAATCAATACAATCGTTTCTCTCTACAACCTAAAAAGTTTAAAGAAATTGTTAATAGAGTTTGCATAGATCATCATGCGTCACCCCCAGATGAATTCATTATTGCTTGTATAGAACCAAGTGCAACATCTACTACGGAGGTGATCTATAGAATATTTAATGGAAAGCATGAATTAACAAAAAATATTGCTGAAACTTTATTTTTAGGAATATTGGGAGACACTGGAAATTTTTCACATATTGGTTTTGAACAATCTGGAATACTTGAAATATCCAAAAAACTTATTGATGCTGGAAAAATTAACATAAATGAATTTAGACAGAGATACTCTACTATTTCTAAAAAAGTTTTTGAAGCAATACAAGAACTTGTAAAAAATACTGAGTGTAAAACGATAGATGGCTGGCCTAATGTGCAGTATTCATATTTAACAAGTCAATTTATTAAAACAGGGAATTTTTTAGATGAAGACATTAGTGCTGCATCACATATTTACATGTCTTATTATATTAGGAGCCTAGAAGGATATTTGTGGGGTTTTGTTATTACTCCCCGAAGTGATAAAACGTGTAGAATATCTGGAAGATCATCAAGGGGGAGTGTCAATGTACGTGATATGCTTGAGAGGATGGATATAGGAGGAGGTCACGATAGGGCTTCTGGGGGGACAATAAAAAGTGAAGATGGGTCAGAGATAGATGCAGGCAAAGCCGTAGATGTTATTTTGAATTGGATGTTGGCAAATAAACCCTTGCTAAATTAACTTTAAAAGCATAATGTATACAATATGCCTGATGATGAAAAAAATAAATACATACCAAGAACTATTAGTATCAATACTAATCGCATATCAGAGGATTTAAGAAGAAGAAAAGAAATTCTTGATTCTTTGACGCCTGAACAAAGGGCTGAAAATCTAATTAAGTATAATAGGGCGAGAGATGAATTTATGAAAATGCTTGCCGAAAAACATTTGGTTGAGTGGCTGGAAAGTGATGCCAAGAATACAGTTGAAAGGTTGAATAAAGAGTATGGGGAAGGTTTTTTTGGATATAAGCCTAGCCCGGGTTTTGCAAACGAAAAACAAAGTGGGTATAAAATTGTTATGAAAGTTTCTCCTCAAGATCTCGGTATCTCTTATTCTTAATTTACTAGCGACTAGTCACTAGTCCCTAGCCACTAATTTATGGCTTTTATAGATGAAATGAAAATATATGCTCGCGCCGGTAAGGGTGGCGACGGTGTTGTCAGATGGCTCCATGAAAAGGGCAAAGAATTCGGAGGTCCTGCTGGTGGAGATGGAGGGAGAGGTGGAGATGTATACGCGAGAGCAGTGCGCGATGTTTATATACTCGCAAAATACAGGAATGACAAAAATTTTTTAGCAGAAGCTGGTGGGGCTGGGCAGAGCAAAAGCATGCATGGAAAAAACGGTGAAGATATGTTTATTGATTTACCTTTGGGTACACTTGTAACACATATTGAAACAGGAAAGACTTTTGAATTAGTAAAAGAGGGAGAGAAAGTTCTTTTGTTAACGGGAGGAGGAGGAGGACGGGGAAACGAATTTTTCAAAAGCTCCATTCACACAACCCCAAAGAAGTTTACTTTAGGAAAATTGGGACAAGAAGGGCATTTTCAAGTAGAACTTCAACTTTTTGCTGATATTGGATTACTTGGGCTTCCCAATGCTGGTAAATCAAGCTTGCTTAATGCTTTGACTAATTCAACAGCCAAAGTTGGTTCATATCAATTCACAACTCTTGATCCCAATCTAGGGGCTTTTTATGGTTATGTAATTGCTGATATTCCGGGTATTATAGAGGGCGCATCAGAAGGAAAAGGACTTGGTGTAAAATTTCTTAAACATATAAAAAGAACAAAAATGTTAGCCCACCTTGTGTCGTTTGAGAATGAAGACATGATGAGCGTTTATAAAACAATAAGAAAAGAACTTAAAAAATACGATAAAGAATTATCAGAAAAAGATGAAATAATAATATTGACCAAAACAGATGTTGCTGATAAAAAAGTTATAGAAAAAGCTGTAAAGGAATTCAAGAAACTAAAGAAAGAAGTTTTTGTAATATCTTTATATGACGATAAGTCTATAAAAGCTTTCTCAGACGAACTTATAAAGGTTTTAAAAAAATAACTTTTTTATATGATTAAAAAAATTAATATTGGCATTGTAGGTTTAGGTGAGCATATGATTCGTGCACATATTAAGCATTTAGTAACAATGCCTAACGTAGAAATAGTACGATGGTTTGATCCAAACGATAAGGCAGAAATTAGTTGTTTTGACTCTCTTGCGCAAAAACCCTTGAGTTCAAGTTTTGAAGAAATTATTAATGATGAACTCATAAATGTTGTGTTTATAGGTTCACCCGATCAATATCATGCAAAGCAGCTATTAGAATGTGTGCAAGCTGGAAAGTCAGTTTTCTGTGAAAAACCAATGGCGGTATCTATGGAAGAAAGACAAATTTTAAAAGATGCATTGTTAATTACCAAAGAAAAAGGTCTAACAATATCTAGTTGTCATCCAAGACGCTTTGACCCTCCATTTGTTTGGTTAAAAAAACAGTTGGATAATAAAAGCTGGGTTGAAGAAAATTTTGGCAAAATCACAGATTTTATTTTTGATTTTTGGTACCACGAAGTGACTGATAATTGGAAAAAAGATAGGAGTCTCTTGAAAGATCATTTTGGCCATGAGATTGACCTATATCGTTTCTTGTTTGGCTCAAATCATGGATGGAAAGCGGAAAAAGAATTTGATGGCTATGATGGATATAAAGTATCTGGTATTAGTAAAGATAAAATGTTTCCAAACTTTACTTTTACCGGCTATCGCTCACTGACTGAAAAAGTTTATCAAGAAACTGTTACAATCAAGGGAATAAAAAATGCTTTGGTTATACAGCTTAATACAGGTAATGCTGTATGGATGAAGGATTGTGCTACTGAAATTATTCCTAAAATAGACTATGATGCCAGATTTATTTTAGTAAATGAAAATTTTATAAAAGCGGTAAAAAAAGAAAGCGAATCTTATCTAAGCGAAGAAGATATGCTTGTAAATAATATTTCAAGCATTGAGCTTTGTGCAGAAAAGTATTTTATATTTTAGAATATTTTAAGCAATCTTTAGGGGGTAAATAAAAAACCATCTTTATTATAGAGATGGTTTTTCTACTTGTTTGAAGAATTATTCTTCTAAAGAAAGTTCCCGTAAAGCGGCATCAATTTTTGTATTGTGTGCTGATGCCCCGCAGTTGCACGGCGCAAAATTTTCTGGTTCTTCACAATTACAGTTGTCAGAATGAGATGTTTTTGAACCTTCAAGGCGTACTTTAGCGCGAACTATTTTTTCAATTAGTTTTAATTCGGTTGTTGTTGCCATGTTTTTATTTTTTTTATAGGTACGCTTCACCGCAACTCTAGCATAACTATAGACTTTGTCAAGTATTTAAATAGTCACATTTTGATATAATAAGCACTATATTTATGGAAAAAAAATACTACACGACAATTGGTTTAGAAGTGCATGCGGAGCTAAAAACAGCGACCAAGATGTTTTGTGATTCCAAAAATGATCCAGACGAAGTCAGGCCAAATGTAAACATTTGTCCAATTTGTATGGCGTATCCGGGAACACTTCCTGTGATAAATAAACGTGCAGTGGAGCACGTGGTTCGTGTAGGCCTTGCGGTAAATGGTAAGATTGCTGATTTTACAGAATTTGACCGAAAGAACTATTTTTATCCAGATATTCCAAAGGGTTATCAGATTTCTCAGTATAAATACCCAATAGTTTCTGGTGGACATTTAGCCTCTTTTGATTTAACTCGCATCCATCTTGAAGAAGATACTGCCAATAGTAAACATGATAGGGGCGACTATTCTCTTGTTGATTTTAATCGCGCAGGAGTTCCTCTTATGGAGCTTGTGACAGAGCCACATACTTTTGAAACTCCTGAAGAAGCTGGCTTGGCAGGATCATCTTTTGCAAAAGAACTTCAACTTCTTCTTCAATACCTTGGAGTATCAGAAGCGAATATGGAAAAAGGGGAGATGCGAGTAGAGGCAAATATTTCTGTTTCAAGTGATAAGTCAAAATATGGCACGAAGGTGGAAGTTAAAAATTTGAATTCTTTCAGAACTGTTGAGCGTGCAATTAAATATGAGGTTGAGAGAATGATAGAACTACACGAAGAAGGTAAAGGAGACGAGATTGTACAGGAGACGCGTGGCTGGGACGAAACAGGACAAAAAACATTTTCACAAAGAAAAAAAGAAAGTTCTCATGACTACAGATATTTCCCTGATCCAGATTTACCAAAATTAAAATTGTCGGAAGTTTTTTCCGCCGGAGGCGGACCAGCCTCGGGCTGGGATAAAATGCGAGCTGAATTGCCAGAATTGCCATGGCAGAAAAGAGATAGGTATAAAAAAGATTACGGAATCAAAGATGAAGATATTGAAAGTTATATAAACGATATTAATTTGGCTTTGTGGTTTGAAGAAGTTGCTACGATATTAAAAGATGTGGCAAAAGTAAAGACAGCGTCAAATTATATCACCTCTGATTTAGTAGGTCTTCAAAAAGCCAATTTGGACGTCCGACGTCCAAATGCTGAAAATTTTGCAGAACTTATTGAAATGGTAATTACTGGAGATATTTCATCACGAACAGCCAAAGATATATTAGCTATGATTGTGCTAAAAGATGAAAGTCCAAAAAAAATTGCAGATCAAAAAAGCTTGATACAGAAAAGCGACGAAGGAGCTATAAAAGAAATTGCACAAAAGGTAATTGACGCAAACGAAAAAGTTGTAATTGAATACAAAGCTGGAAAAGAGGCGTCCCTACAGTTTCTTGTCGGACAAGTTATGAAAGAGTCAAAAGGTTCAGCTAATCCTCAAGTGGCAAGCAAAATATTAAAAGATCTGCTAAAATAATCGTATATGAAAAATCAAAAACTAAAAGTAGCAATAAATGGTTTTGGGCGCATTGGTAGGGCATTTTTTAAATTAGCAGAAGAAAGACAAGATTTAGAAGTTGTCGCTGTAAATGATTTGGGCTCAATTGAGTCGCTTTCTTATCTTCTCAAATATGACACCGTATATCGTACTTGGAAACATGATGTAAAAAATGACGGGAAAAATTTGGTAATAAATGGTAGGGAAGTAAAATTTATTTCGGAGAAAGATGGAACAAAGCTTCCGTGGAAAGATTTTGGCATAGATGTTGTTGTTGAGTGTACTGGACTTTTTACTGATTATGCAAAAGCAAAATTTCATATTGACGCAGGAGCTCGCAAGGTTGTTATTACCGCACCAGCGAAAGGCGAAGGAGAGGGAACTCTTGGTCAAACAATACTAATGGGGGTCAATGAAGATAAGTTCGGAGCTTGTGATATTACATCTAACGCTTCTTGTACAACAAATGCGGCAAGTCCACTTATTGCAATTCTTGACGAAGCTCTTGGTATAGAGAAAGCAGTCCTCTCAACAACTCATGGTTATACAGCGACACAGTCACTTGTAGATGGTCCAAGTAAAAAGGATTTGCGTGAGGGGCGTGCTGCAGCTCAAAATATAGTACCGAGCTCTACCGGAGCCGCTATAGCCGTAACAAAGGCATTTCCAAGACTAGAGGGACTCTTTGACGGCATATCTCTACGTGTGCCTGTGCCAGCCGGATCTATTGTGGATGTGACTTTTATTTCCAAGAAACAAACTACAGCGCAAAATGTAAATAATATTTTAAAGAAAGCTGCTGCTTCAGATAAATGGAAAAATATTTTTGCGGTGTCTGAAGAACCTCTTGTGTCTTCAGACATTCTCGGCAATACTCATGGTTCAATGGCAGACCTAGAAATGACGCGCGTTGTTGGTGGGAATCTTGTAAAAGTGATGGCTTGGTATGACAACGAGATGGGGTATACATCTATGCTAGTGGAGCATGTAGTTAAGACAGGAAGCAAATAAGAGTATGGAAGAAAAAAAGAAAATAGACTCTGTGCTAAAAGCTACCTTAATTTCATTTGTGATTGGTTTATTTTTTGTTGTAATAAGTTTTGCCCTGTCTGCTATTGCTGTTGCTTCACATGGTAAAACAAGTAATTTTCTTTTTATGTTTCAACGTATTGCTGTACCGTTTGTTTTTATATCTTTTTTCATCTCTTTTGTTTCAGGAATCATTTATTCAATAAAATTAAAAAAGTGGTTTTTTTTGAGCTTGTTATTATTTGTTGGCTTTTTTCTATTTTACTTTCTGTTTGGATAATTACTTAGTAGTGCTCCCGCTAAGTAAAATCCAGATCCTCTTTTCTTGTAAGGGTATCCTGCCATGATTCTAGTGCAAATTTTTTGTATTCTGCTAGATTTTTAAATTGTCCTAAAACTATTTTAGTATCACAAATTCCTTTTTCATCATCCGTGTATTCCTCCAAACTCGATTTACTCAACTTGGTAGTCGGAGTACCAAGCTCGTCTCGATTGTTCATGTTTATATATGAGCTTATACGTAGTAAGTAATTGTTATCATCAATGTACTTTGATTTAAATTTTCCTTGAAATAAAACACCCGTTCTCTTATTTTTCTCATTAAAATATCTGGTGTATCCGGCAAGTTTTTGCATAAATTTTTCCACACCCTTATTTTTAAGTGGGGTAATTAGCAGGTGAAAGTGATTTGGGTTTATACAATATGCAACTATAGATATTAATGGTTTATTCAACTTGGTACTCCGAGTACCAAGTTTTGGCTTTTGAAAAGATAGCTCGTAAATACTTCCTATTGGTTCAGTGGTGTTAAAATCCTGAAGACTTTGTAGAAATCTTTGCAAATCATAATCATCTAGGAAAATATTTCTTTTTTCTACTCCACGATTATAAACATGGTAATATTCGCCAATTTCAAAAGTATGTTTTCGCATATTTGAATTATACCATTTGGTACTCGGAGTACCAAATAGAATAAATAAGATTATGTGATAATATTAAAATATGAAACTATACATCGGTTCGGATCATGCAGGATATGAATTGAAAGAAAAACTCAAAATATATTTAGAGGAACTTTCGTATAAGGTAAAAGATGAGGGAGCTTTTGAATATAAGCCCGAAGATGATTACCCTGACTACATAGAGAAAGTGGCAACAGAAGTTGCTAATGATGAAAGAAGTATGGGAATAGTTCTCGGTGGTTCTGGTGAAGGTGAAGCAATGGATGCAAACAGGTTTGAAGGAGTAAGGGCTTGTGAGTTTTATGGAGGAAATACAGATATAGTAAAAGTTTCGCGTGAGCACAATGATGCAAATATTTTATCTATTGGCGCGAGATTTATATCAGAAGAAGATGCCAAAAAGGCGGTTAAAATATTTCTTGAAACGAAATTTTCTGGTGACGAAAGACATATCAGGCGTATTAATAAAATGGATAATTAATTTATGTGTGGAATTGTAGGATATATAGGAAAAAAAGAAGCTTACCCCATTTTAATAAAAGGACTCAAGCGTCTGGAATATAGAGGGTATGATAGCTCTGGAATCGTACTACTAAGTGACGATCTTTTTGTCTATAAATCAAAAGGTAAAATAAAAAACTTAGAAGAAGTTGTAAAAAATAAAAATCAAAAAGGAAGTGTTGGTATAGGGCATACACGATGGGCAACACATGGTGCGCCGACGGATCTCAACGCTCACCCGCATTTTTCAGAGTCACAAAACATTGTCTTAGTCCACAACGGCATAATCGAAAATTATCTTACTTTAAGGCAAGAGTTAATCTACAAGGGTCATACTTTTCTTTCTGAAACAGATACTGAAATTTTGCCGCACTTAATAGAAGAAATTCAAAAGAACACAAAAATTAATTTATTTGATGCGGTTAGGTTGTCATTACAGCAAGTTGTTGGAGCTTATGCTATTGCTGTAATGTCAAAAGATAGTCCTGATGAAATAATAGTTGCTCGCAAAGGAAGCCCGCTTGTTATTGGTGTTGGCAAAGGAGAGACTTATATAGCATCTGATGCGAGTCCAATAATTGAATACACAAAAGATGTTATTTATCTAAAGGATGAAGAAGTGGCTCGTATAACTTCAAATGGTCAAATAAAAATAAAAACCATTGGCAATATAGAAAAAACACCTTTTATAGATAAATTGGAAATGAATTTGGAAGCAATAGAAAAAGGTGGCTTCGAAAGTTTTATGCTGAAAGAAATTTTTGAACAACCAAGGTCTGTTGCTGACAGCATGCGCGGACGACTCAATGTAAAAGATGTATCAGTAAAACTAGGAGGCATTGAGGCTTTCGAAAAAAAGACATCAAAGGCATCTCGCATTATTATTGTGGCTTGTGGTACATCATGGCACTCAGGGTTAATAGGCAAATATCTTTTTGAGGACTTGGCTCAAATACAAGTTCAAGTTGAGTACGCTTCAGAGTTTAGATATGGTAATCCAGTTTTAGGCAAGGATGATTTTGTCATAGCTATATCTCAGTCAGGGGAAACTGCAGATACTTTGGCGGCAGTTGATTTGGCAAAGAAAAAAGGAGCCACGGTTTTAGGTATTTGTAATGTTGTGGGGTCTAGTTTATCTAGGGTTACAGATGCTGGTTGTTATACTCATGCTGGCCCTGAAATAGGCGTAGCCTCAACTAAAACATTTACCGCACAAGTAACAGTGCTTGTCATAATGGCAATTCGTCTTGGAATATTAAAAAATACTATTGATCAAAAAAAGTTAAAAAACATTATTATTGACTTATCTAGTATTCCAGAAAAAATTGAAGAAATTTTAGAGCTTGATCAAAAAATAAAAGACATAGCCAAAATTTATAAAAATTCTAAAAATGCTCTTTATTTAGGCAGGGGATATAGTTTCCCCGTAGCCCTTGAAGGTGCTCTAAAATTAAAAGAAATTTCTTATATTCACGCTGAGGGTTATCCAGCAGCAGAAATGAAGCATGGTCCGATAGCTTTAATAGATGAGAATATGCCCGTTATTGCACTAGCTCTCCACGGAGAGCAGTTTGATAAAATTTTAAATAATATTCAGGAGGTTAAAGCTCGAAGTGGGAAAGTTGTGGTGATTACAGATAATGCGCAAAAAATTCCTAAAAATTTATATGACCACTTGATTGAAATCCCACAAGTTATAGGACCAGTATCTCCACTTTTGTCTGTAATTCCTCTTCAACTTTTGTCTTATCATATTGCAAGATTTCGTGGGTGTAATGTTGACCAACCAAGAAATCTAGCAAAATCAGTCACAGTAGAGTAGAATCTATTTATGGCAGAAATAATACCGGCAATTTTAGCTAAAAATTATGATGATTTAAAAAACAAAGTCGCTATCATGCGAGGTGTCGCATCCATTGTTCAAGTAGATATTTGTGACAGTGTTTATGTTCCTAGTAGAACATGGCCTTTCGATGAAAAAGACAACTCAACATCTCACTTCAACATGATCTTAAGGGAAGAAGAGGGAATGCCTTTTTGGGAAGATATAGATTTTGAGCTTGATTTGATGGTCGCTGACGCGGTGACTAATTTTGATATTTACACAAAAATTGGAGCAAAGAGAATCATTTTTCATCTTGAAGCAATGCAAAACAAAGAAGAGTTTAGAGATTTTCTCGAAGGTATAGATATGTTTGTGCGAGATAGTATGAATATTGGTGTTGCGATAAATCCACTAACTCCTATTGAAGAAATTTTTCCGATCATATCTTTTATTGATTTTGTTCAGTGTATGGGCATAGATAGAGAGGGTTTCCAGGGTGAAGTTTTTAATGAGAAAACTTTAGAAAACATAAAAACACTAAAACAAAAATTTCCTGAAGTAAAAATTTCTGTTGATGGCGGAGTGAATATGGAAACTGCATCAAAAATTTTAGCAGCTGGTGCAGATAGGCTTGTCGCCGGTTCTGCTATATGGAATGCTACTAATCCCCATAGTGCACTAAGGGATTTTGAAAATTTATCTTGATTGGCAATAAACATGAAAGAATCAAAAAAATTAGGAAATAATTTAAATAATAAACCAAACGACCTTTTAGAAAAATTAAAAGATAAGAATTTTCTGCCAAGTTTTTATGAAGTTAAAGAATTTTTAACAATAAATAAAACAAATACCCTAGAGATAGAGGAGGGGCAAAAAAACTTTTTTATGGTGAGGGAGGTGTTTCAGCATCTTTTGAAATTTGGACAAAAGAATACATAAAAGAGTTAGGAAATTATTTATCTACTCGCATTAAAAATCTAAAGATATTAAGTAAAAATAAAATTATAATCTTAGAATTAGGTGCTGGAGATGGCAAATTAACTTTTCATTTACAGAAAGAACTTAAAAACATTAATGATACTGAGATAATAGCAACGGATAATAAACTTTTTGAAAATTATAGATGGAAGACTAATTCTTTATTTGATGTTGAAAATTTAGATTATAAAGATGCTTTAAAAAAGTATAATCCTAGTATTGTAATACTCTCATGGCCCCCTAAAAATAAAGATTTTACAGAAACGATAAGAAAAACCAACTCAGTGAATGAGTATATTTTAATAGGCATACCTGAACAATCTGGGAAAATGCTTGAAAGTTGGGGTTTTGGTAATTTAAATCAAAAACCCAACTATGTAGAGGATAATTTTGAAAAAGTTACTTTATATAATCTTGAACGCTATCAGATTAGTTCACATAGTAAATTTAAAGAAGGAGGAGATAGAAAAGACTACGATACAGATTCAGTCACTTTTTCCTTTAGGCGGAAAGATAACTTATAACTTTTTCAAGAGACATGGAGCGGGAGGCCTTAAGAAGGATAAGAGATTTTGAAAATGCTTGCTTATTTCCTTTTATGAATTTTATGAAATCATCTGTCGTTTTTAAAAATATAAAATTTTTGGTAGCATTATTTTTTTTGATTTGGTAAAAATTAGATCCTATAAATATGTTTAGTACAAAATTAGATTTTCTTGCGAGGTTAAAAATCTCTAAGTGTTTTTTTGTATTGTATTTTCCGAGTTCTGCCATATCTCCAAGGCAGATAATCTTTCTTTTTTGTGGAAAATTCTTGAAACTATCTATCACTTTCCTCATGCTCGTGGGGTTGGCATTGTAGGAATCAATTATGACTTTTGACTTTATTTTTTTAAGTTTTTGTATCTCAGACCTACCTTTTATTGGTTGGAAATTTTTTATAGCCCCTTTGATTTTTTTAGCAGGAATTCCGAAATACTTTCCAATGCATACCGCAGTGGCTATATTTTCAAAATTATGTTCTCCAAAAAGTTTTCCATTTTGAATTATACTACTTTCAAAAGTAATCTTTATATGCGGAGAAAGAGTTGTTGGAGATAATAAAATATCTGCTTTTATATTTTTGCCATAAGTTATCCTTGTTATTTTTTTTGAAAGATTCATTAAGGTTTTATCATCCATATTTACAAAAACTAAACCCTTATTTTTATATAAGTACTGATATAGTTCATTGTTTGCTTTTATAACTTCACTAATTCCGCCATACTCACCAAGATGATCTTCTCCCATATTTGTGATAATTCCCAATTGAGGATTAACTATCTCGCAAAGTTTTTTGGTTTCTCCTTTGTGACTTGCTCCAATTTCTATTACTGCAACCTGATCTTTCTTTTTTATTTTTAAAATTGATAGCGGTACGCCTATATGGTTGTTTAAATTTCCTTCAGTAGCATATACTTTATATTTTTCAGAAAGCACTAATTTTATTAATTCCTTTGTTGTTGTTTTCCCGTTGCTTCCACATACAGCAATTATCGGTATTTTTAATTTAGATCTATGAAAATACGCCAAATCTTGTAAGGTTTTGGTTGTATTTTTAACAACTATATATTTTGACCCTTTTTTAAGTTTTTTATCGCTAATGACAGCAAAAGAAGCCCCATTTGTAAGTGCTTTACGTGCAAATTTATTACCATCAAAATTATGACTTTTTATGGCAAAAAAAATTGACTTGGGGATAACTTTTCGAGTGTCTGTAGAAATAACGCCAATTTTTAAAAATCTTTTATATATCTTCTCTATTTGATCCATAAGTAAACTTTACAGTTATTTCAATACACAGTCAATTTTACTTTCTATTTAAATACGTGTGTTATAATTAAAGGAGTGCTTTTAACTGACGAAAAAATTAAACAACTTGAAGTTAAGGCGAATGATATTCGCCAGTCTATTATTGAGTCTCTGCTTGCGACAGCCACCGACTATCCTGCGTCTGGACATACAGCAGGGCCACTGGGTATGGCAGATATTTTTACTTTACTTTTTTTTCATATACTCAAACACAATC
>Ga0209541_10010043_pt1 | contig 15195 bp, 21 predicted proteins | sample RifCSPlowO2_01_FD_184027 | JGI IMG/M metagenome (GOLD analysis project Ga0209541, IMG submission 184027) | Groundwater microbial communities from Rifle, Colorado - Rifle CSP2_plank lowO2_0.1 (SPAdes) (version 2) | ecosystem: Environmental > Aquatic > Deep subsurface > Groundwater | place...
GTTTTTAATAAAAATCCAATAAAATCTTTTTTATACTCTTCCATATTACAATTTAATAAAAAGAGTTTAAAAAAGTATTCCAGAAAAATTCACTGAAAATTAGTAATTAAATTATATTAGAAAACAATTATTCATTTTCTGCTTCAACTTCTTCTTTCTTCTCTTCCTTTGCCCCCTTCCCTTTATTCTGCTCAGGAAAAATATCTTGTAATTTTTTATGGCCTTCTTTTACAACCTTTAAATTAATTTGAATGATATTTTCAGAAATAACTTTTCCCCTGACTGTCCTTCTTAATCTTAAACCTTTTTTTGGCCTTGGAGCTTTCTTTTTAATTCCCTTAGGTCTTTTATGCATTCCTCTTCCTAAGCTTAATAAAAGTTTATTTAAACCAAACCCCTCAACATCTTCGTGAGCCATAAATCCTGCCTTGTCAGTTGCTCCGGTTATCTCTAATTCATAGCCATCTAAATCTGGAAGAATTTCCTTTCCGTCAATTTTATCATGAAGCGATTTCCCAATCAGCTCTTCGCTTTCCAGTTCTAATTTATAAGTTTTTCCTTCTTTGTTTGAAATGTTAATTTTAAATGGCATATTTATCTAATTGAAAAATAGGTTTAAAAAGCTTTGGAAAAAACACAAAAAACATCACAACAAACCTTATAAAATAAGATATGTGCTAAATTAAACATGACAACAATAATGGCGATAAAATCCAATTCCGGAATAGAGGGAATTGTTTTTGGAGCAGATACACAATTAAGTTTAATAGAAAAAGGGGCTTTTGCACAAAAGAAGTCAATTTCTAAAATAATTTACAGAAAAGAATGGATAATGGGGCATGCAGGAGCAATGGATAGTGATGTTTATCAATTCTTTCAGCTATTTTCAAGCCAGAAGAAATCTAGCCAACCAGAAAATAATCCTTACGAAATTACACTAAGGGCTGTAAAAAGATATGATGATTATAAAAATGACCAGAAGATAAGAGATATTCACTTCCAAGAGGTAATCACACTTAATGCGAAATTAATGCGAAAAGAAGGTAGAGATTTAGAAGATTTAAACAAATTTGTTTTAGCATTAAATCAATTAGAAGTTGGTCCACGCTTTTTCGAAGTTGATGAATTTGGAAATCTTAAAGAACCGCAAAAAGATGGAGAGGTGGAGTATATAGTGATTGGAAGTGGAGAGAAAATTGCAGAAAAATATATTGATAAAATAATTGATGAAGATGAATCACCGCAATTTCTAGTGAACATCTCAAGAGCAATTGATATAGTCTGGAGGGGTTTGAAGGAAGCGCAAAGAGATCCCTACACAAACGGCCCAATAGATTTAGTAGTTTTAACAAAAGATGGAGTAAGTCCTTATGGCAGAGAAATAAGAGAGGCATTGATGTCAGCAGAAAATCAGAAGATCACAGCAATAAAAAAGAAATATGAGCAAGAGAATTAAATATAAAATGCTTAAATATCTAAACCCAATTGAAACTCACAGTTTAATTGTTGAGCTGAAAGACGGAAATAGAACCAGAATAAGAAATCTTAAAAGTATTCTTGAAGAAAATATAGATTCAAAGTATGATTTAGAAATAGAAAGTCGTGACACGGGCCACAAAGAAGGAGAGGGTAGGATAATTACAACGGTATATGATATATGGAATGGAAGAGAGATAGCAATGGTTGTTAAAATCAAGCAAGGATATAGAACAACAAGAAAAAATGAAGACCGAGAGATAAATCCAGGAATAACATTAATACTCTGTGATCTAAATTTAAAGGGGCTGTATGAAAGTGTTAAAAAGATGTTTAAAAGTTAAGTTCAACTCTGCAAAATGGGGCAGTTAAGTGCTCCCCTGACCTTATGATTTAATAGAATACTAATCTCCAATAACCTTGGAGATATTTGCAACAAACAATTTAGCATTTCTTAAGGAATCATCAGCAGGAGTCTTATTTGCCTGAGCAATTACTTGATAAGTGAAGTTGCCACGCTTCCACTTTTCATCTTTAAAGATTTCAAGCAAGTCGCCAGCTTTAACCACCATGTCAGTATAGATCTGTAACAGCTTTTTATCCAGAACTCCTGTTTTAACAAAAGTCTTATCAAATAAGTTATAAGTAGTCTTGTGTATATTTGGAGATGTTGTTTTAATGTTCTTTGTTAAGAGGATTGCTTTTGCAGCGTAAAATATTGCATAGTAAGAATGAGATATAACCGAGCTATAGAATGTGGCATCTTGAGGAATATTAAACTCATCTTTATATTTTACTTCTTCGCTTAATCTCTTCAGAGATTCTGCAGCAAGAAGTTCATTATTTGCTCTTTTGATAAATATTTCAACCTGTGAATCCATTTTTTATTGCCTCTGAAATTATCTTATAGTAATTTTCTGCTCCAAATAAAATGAGGTTTTTATTAGCTATTTCTTTTCCGTAATTTGCCTCTTTATTTAGCAGCATTTCTTGGAATTCTGAGTTTTTAAACACATATAAATGTATTAGAGGTATGTTCAACTCACAATCTTGTTTTAGTTCTGCATAGATTTTTTTTGTCTCAAAGGTATTATCACATATTATTACAACATCAAGATCAGAAGTTTTCTTTTGAGTGTTGTTCGCATAACTGCCAGCAATAATAAAGGTAAAGAATTTAGTAGGAATTTTAGATGCAATCTTTTCCAAGTCCTTATATGGAATATGTTTCTTATTCCAACTTAGATACTCTAAAACAAAACCTACGTAAGCAAGAGTCTTGTGTGAAGAAAGATTTAATGAGTATAAAACAACATTACCTGCTCTTTCTTCTTTAAGAACGTTTGATTTAACAAATTTCTTTAAAGAAGTGTAAACATAGCTCTCTGACTTCTTCCCAGATAAGTTCTTAATTTCTTTGAAAGTGAACTTCTTCCAAGGAGTTTTAACAAATTCTTCAAGTATTTGATGCTCTTTATTTAACATTTTTATTAATCCTACTTTTAGGTTTATTTAATCCTATTAAGAGGATTAGTGTATTTAAAACCTTCTATCATGATAACCACAAAATTGGCAGTTAAGTGCTCCCCTAACTTCAGCGTCGATGAGGTTTTGGAGACTTTAACCTAAGGTAACACGCCACGAGTCCTTCAACTACTCAAAACTTCTTTATCTCCGCAATTTCCTGCAAGGTTCTTAATTCATTCGATGACAACAAATCCTTGTTCTTTTTGAATTTTTTAAACTGGCTTTCTGAAATATCTGAATATAAAAACTTCTTATCGCCCAAGGCTCTTTCAAAGTTTACTCCTGGAATTGATATGGCAACTTCCATACCCTCAATTGCCTCTTCTACTGATTTGTTTTCTGATTGTATATTCTTTATTCTTCCAATTCTTTCATTCTCCGGAGTTATTATATTTAATCCTGATTTTAATTTTCCTGCTTCAATTCTTACTCCAAAAATTGCTGGATTTGAATTCCTAAAAACATATTGATGCAAGATTGTTAATTTGCAGATTGTTGTCAGCTCCATAAGTCTTCTCTTTTCAATTTCTTTTCTCTTTTCTTCTCTGAATTCAATCAAATCTTTTATTATCTTGTAAATAACCTCTCCAATTATAATTTTAGTTTTTCCTTTAATCTCTTTTACATCCTCGTCAATATTAACATTAAAGCCAACAATAACAGCATCAACTTCATTTAATTCCAAGTTTGCCCTTGCATTGATTATATCTGTTTTATTTATATTTCCTATAGTTGCTTTAACCACTGGAATGTTTTCTTGTCTCAGCATTAAGATAAGAGCTTCTAAACTTCCCAATGAATCTGCTTTTGCTATAATTCCTTGTTTATCTGTTTGGATATTTTCTGAAACTTCTTTTTTGAAAATTTCCCTTATTTTTTCTTTGTTATTTTTGTATGCTACAAATGGCATTCCTGGAAGAACCTCTTGTTTTGTAACCAGCTGAAGTCTAAGACCTGTTGATGCAGTTACATTTTTTTCTGGTTTGAATTTTGCGCATAATGGCTGTATCTCTTCAAGAACTCTTATCTTAGTTATTATCGGTTCTGAAAAAGTTGCAATAGCAATTTCATCGTTTTGTGATAATTCTCCATCATATAAAATAGCTTCTACATAATTTATCGCCCTTTCTTTTTTTATTTCTATAACGACTCCTTTTGCTTCTTTTCCTATGTTTAATTTAGTTGTAAGATATTTTTGGCTAAGTCCGCACAACATCATTATTAATTCTGGTATTCCTTGTTTTGTTTTTGCAGAGCACGGAATCATTGCAACTTTTTTTGTGAAATCTTCAACATTATAATACAAATCTGATTCAAATCCATGGCTGCTCAATGCTCCAATAATAGTCATATATCTCTCATCAAAAACCTGCTTCACATTTAATTGCTGGGATTCTATCGCTTCCTTTAATGATTTATTCTTATCCATTCTCCATCCTGAAATATTATCTATTTTATTTAGGGCGATTATGAATGGAGTCTTGTTATATTTTAATATCTGAATTACTTCTGCTGTCTGTGGCTTTATTCCCTCATTAATATCAATTACAAGAATAGCCATATCAGCCAAACTTCCTCCGCGTTTTCTGAGATTTGTAAATGCTGCATGTCCAGGAGTATCAATCAATAAAAATCCCGGGATGTTTAATGCTATTCCTGATTTCTCAATTAAAGGGCAGGCTTTTTTTAGTTGGCTTGTTGGATAAAGGGTAAAAGAAATCTTTTGCGTAATTCCTCCTGCTTCTCCAGCTGCGACACAGCTGTCTCTAAGACAATCAAGGACAGATGTTTTTCCATGATCTACATGCCCGCATATAGTTATAATTGGCTGCCGAATTTTCATAAGTATCCTAGTTTTGAAAGATTTTTAAATGTTAATAACTCAGTCAAATCATGCAAAAATTCACAATTGATGAAATAAATGAAAAATATGATTTAGAATTAGATGATATCATAAATAAAATAAAAAAACAAAAAGCAAGGCTGGTTTTATTGCAGTTTGCCGACGGGTTGAAGCAGTATGCTACCTCTGTTGTTGATTATCTGGAAGAAAAAACAGGTGCTGAGTTCTTGATTTGGCTTGGAAGCTGTTATGGTGCCTGTGACATTCCAGTTGGATTGGAAAATATAACTCCAAAGATTGATTTAGTCATTCAGTTTGGACATAACGAACTGCAACCCAATTATTAATTTTGAGATTTCTCAATCTCGTTTAACTCGTTTGAAGTTTATTAAATTGTTAATGAAAATTTGAAATCTTTTATCGCGAAGAGATTATTTTATAGGATTAATAATTTTTAGTGGAAAATCATGACAATGTCTGATTTGGAACAATTTATCTTTACAGCCATCCAGCTAACAAGACAATTCCAACTAAAAACAACAAAATTCCTGCAATTAAATGAAGTATTCTTATATTCCTGTCTTTCCAGCCAGAAACATCTTCAACTCTTGAAAATCCGAAGTAAACAATTAAAGTGATTAAGATCATTGGCAATACAAAAAGCAGATTATAATACAAAAGCCATGGAAGTGCATTTAAAACTCCAAGTTCAGAAAGAATTTCTGAAGCAACTATATATGGTCCCATTGTGCAGGGTAGCAAGAAAAGAGTTACAATAAAACCGATTATAAAAGCTCCTGCTGGAGAGGTTATTTTACTTATGATATTTTTAACTTTTGGACGCATCCAGATAGGCATTTCTGTTGCTAATCCTCCTGGCCTGTATATGAAATAATCTTTTATGTTTAATGCACCAATAATCATTGCTAAAACTGCCAACCCTCTTGAAACATAAATTGCGTTTTCTCTTAAAAACTCTGCAAAAGTTTTGAATAACTGAACTAAAATAACGCCATAAAATAAATATCCGATATAAATTGCTGCACTGAATGCTAAACCAGCATAAAGAACTCTTCTTCTTTTCTCTGGATTTTGAATTAAAATTGCGACAAGAACCATAGTGAGAACTGCAATTTCGCACGGATTAACTGCATCCGCCAAAGCCAAGCCAGTTATTTTAAGAAAATTTAATCCCATATTAACATCCTGTCAGCTCTTTTAATTTGTTAATTGTCTGAACGCCTTCATATTTCTTATCCCCTATAATCCAAGTCGGAGTAAACTGAATTTCAGTGCATCTCTCTCTTTCATAAAAACAATCAATAACATTTAGATGCTTGTAATTTTCTCCGAATATATCTTCTTGAATCTTACAAGCACGGCATCCTAATTGAACATAAATAATAGAATTTTTCCCAATACATTTCGCGACATCTTCCGGAGTTTCCGGAGTTTGTTTGTTTATTAAAAAGTATGCTAAGGCTATTACTGCAAGAATTACTGCAAGTGTTATCCATGAACTCTTTTCCATTATAGAAATTGGAGAAATATTCTTTTAAAGGTTTTGGTGACCAAAACCTTTATGGGTCCTATTTAATAATCCGGCAAATCCTCTCCAGGCCTTTCAACCTCAACCTCATCCAAAGTTTCCTGGTCTTCTTTTTTTTCTTGAGTCTGCTCTAAATCTTTTTCTGATATTGACTCAATCATTTTTTTGAACTTTTTAAATTCAGAAATAGGTATTCTTACTCCCGCCTTTGTAAATCCAGTATATCTTTCTGAAGTTACAAACTCTCTTATTGTCAATCCAGTTCTTCCTCCGAAATCATCAATTCTTATGACTATATCTGTTGTTTCGTTTTTGTTTATCTTTCCTATGTCTTTTTCCATGAATATTAGATGGGTTAGTTTTATTTAAATGTTTGGTAAAATCTTAATTATCTAAATCCAGATATATTATAGCGAGAGACCAAAATATTTCCTCCTTGCTTTTTGTTCTCTCGAATATAACAACTGACAATTTGAGGAATTACTTAAGTCAGTTGTTATAGATAAAAAGCCCCTCTCTCTCTTTTACTATTCTTGGTTTGAATACCCCTTCGATTTTTCTTGCATTCCTAAAATCTACCTGAGCATCACAAGATTTATCATATTCAATTATTGTCCAGCCTTCCCCATTGAAATTGTTAACTGTATCTCCAGGAGTATATTGATTGTTATGCCAATGATCATTTGAATATGGCTTTTGAAATTCTTTTGTATAATCTTCTTCCATTTTTCCAGATGAAAATTATTCTTTTTAAGAATTGTTGTTGTGCATAGCTATTCCAAATATTTTTTAAGCCGATTCTATTATATGTTTTATGGGAATCTTTGATTTTTGGAGAAAAATAACTCGGAATGAAAAAACTAAAGAGATTGAAAAAGAAAAGATAGCTTTTTCTGAGATTGAGAGGCGGGTTGAAAATAAAAGAAAAGAGATTGAAATTAAAGATGGAAAAATCTTTGTTTTGATTCGGGAAAGAATTAATGTCCTTATTAATGAGCTCAAAATAAAAATGAATATTGTAAAAAATATTAATGTCGAGCAAAAAAAAGCTGAAGATAAAATTAAGTCAGTTGTAGAAGAAGGCAGGAAAAAATATGTTGAATCTGTAGAATCTTTAATAAATAACCTGGATAATTTACAAAGGGACAAACTTGAGGGGGTTATTGCTAATATTGATAAAACTTTTTTAGATTTTAATAAACGGTCTCATATGAGTTATGAAAGAGCTACGATTTTAATTGGAAAGGAGATGGAGGATATAAAAAATGAGTTAAAGGTGTTTTCCAAAGAAATGATAAATGTTTTTGATGAAAACAAAGAATCGGTGGATTTATCCAAAAGTATTTCTTTTATTGAATCGAAATTAAAACGAGTCGAAGAAATTAAGGCAGAATTTAAGAAGATTAGTGGTTTAATAACTTCCTTAGATAAAGAAATAATTGATAAAGAAGAAGAAAACAAATTGATTATTGAAAAAATTGAGGAGATTAAAAAAAGTGCTGAATATTTAGAAAATTTAGAAAAACAGGTAAAAATTAAATTGCTTGAAGGTGAATTAAAAAAAGATTTTCTCGATTTAGGGCAACTCATTGATTTTAAAGCTTTAGGTAATTTTTACCATATTTTTGAAGATAAGATGGGAATAGTAAAATCCCACAGAGATCACCTCCAAACAAACTTCCAAAAAGATAATGGTGAAAATATTCTAAATTTGTTGAATGAATCTAAATTGAATAATGAAAATATTTTGGATAAAATAGCTCAAATTAACAAGAAAAAAGAGGAGATATTTGGAGATGAAAAAAGCAGGGATAAAACCCAAGAATTATATTCTAAGACAACAAAAATTATTAGTGAAATAGGAAATTTAAGGAATAAAAAATCTAAAGAAGAAAAAAAAGGTGAAATGTTAAAGGCAAGTGAGAAAGAGATTTCTAATGAAATAAGGGAAGTATATATGTCTCTAAACTGATCCATAGAATAAACGCCCGGACCAGGAATCGAACCTGGCCACCCCAAAGGGTCACGCTTTCCAAGCGTGTGCGTTAACCGCTCCGCCATCCGGGCATAAAAAATATCATCAGGTTTATTATATAAATCTATCACACTAAACCTTAAATATCATCAATGTTTCTATTTTTAATGAATGAAGTCTGCAAAAAATGCAATGGAACGGGTATTGTAAAAGATAAAGACGGAAGTGTTCATGTTTGCTGGGATTGCTTAAGGGAAGGAAAATTAGATGTTCACACAGAGCATCTGCCTGACAGCAAGATTAAACTTTAATTTATAAATCAATAACAATTATTGAAAATAAGAGGTTTATTCATAAAATGAGTAATCATCTGACTAAAATTGTTGGAGAATGTCCTTTTTGTAACAAAGGTAATGAAGATAAACGAAATGTTAAAAAAATCTTAAGAAATGGTAAATCAGAATATAGGTGTGGTGTTGGAAAATCCTGCATTGTTGTAAAATTATATGGGTTTGTTGACGAATTTCAAGGGCATAAAGATAGTGAGTGTTTTTATTGATTTTTTAACCGAAAAATCTGAAGTCTGTTGTTGCGGGTGCAGAATTTTAAAATAGGTCTGATTAGTTAAATGGAGGATTAATCCTTCATCTCAATTTTTATGTTGACTGATTTTGGAACCTGAAGACGCATGATGTGGTGGAGAACTTTTTCGTTTGCTGGAAGATCAATAAGCCTTTTGTGGATTCTCATTTCATAATTATCAAAAGTTGCTGTTCCGTTTCCACAGGGAGATTTTCTTGTTGTTATTTTTAATTTTTTTGTCGGCAGTGGAACTGGTCCAGAGATTGGAATTCCTGCTTTTTTTGCAATTTCTTGGATAGAATTGCAAATATGATTGAGAGTTTCTATATCTGTGCTGTTTAGTTTAACCCTTACAGTTGCCATGAGAATAGAATCTTAGATTAGTTTAAAAAGCTTGCTATGAAAAAAAGAACAACAGGTATTTAAATCTGAAAATATTTGAGATTTTACTTTGGATTTTCAGATACTCAAGATTCAAAACAATACATCAAGAATCCTGATATCTAAGAATAATTCCTGAGGTGTTAAAAGAGACAAAATGGCAGGATTTACAACATTATTAGATATTTTCTTGCATCTTGATAAATACTTAAGCGGTATTATAGCCCAGTATGGACTATTCACTTATTTTATATTATTTTTTGTTATATTCTTAGAAACAGGAATTGTTATATTCCCTTTTCTTCCAGGAGATTCCTTGCTTTTTGTAGCCGGAGCAATTGCAGCAATAGACTCCTTGAATATAATCCTGCTTTTCATAATTCTTTGTTTAGCTGCAATTTTAGGAGATACAGTAAACTACTGGGTCGGCTATTTCATAGGAGAAAAAACTTTTAAGAGAGAGACCAGATTTATAAAAAAAGAATATTTGTATAGAACGCAGAACTTCTATGACAAACATGGAGGAAAAACAATTGTTATTGCAAGATTTGTTCCAATAATAAGAACATTTGCACCGTTTATTGCTGGTGTTGGAAGAATGAATTACAAAAGATTTCTAAGCTACAATGTTTTTGGAGGAGTTCTTTGGGTTGCATTATTTGTGTTCTCTGGATATTGGTTTGGAAACATACCGGCAGTTAAAGATAATTTTGGTTTTGCAATTTTAGCGATTATAGTAATATCTTTACTTCCCCTAATAATCGAGGTGATGAAAAGCCGAAGAAAGAATAAATCCTAAACCTTTTTATACCTTGCTCAATATTTATATGTATAAAAAGAGGGGTAAATTGGCTACTGAAATCTTCGTTCAACTTGGAATTGTCTTGTTTATAGCTTTTTTCATTTCATTAATAGCTCGTCTTTTTAAACAGCCGATAATTGTGGGTTATATTCTTGCAGGAGTAGTAATTAGTCCGTTTATATTTAATCTTACCATATCAAACGAGATTATTCAGGTTTTTTCGCATTTCGGGATTGCCTTTTTGCTGTTTATTGTTGGGTTGCATCTTAATCCAAAAATTGTAAAAGAAATCGGGGCTCAATCAGTAGTTATTGGAATAATCCAGATGGCCCTGACTTTTGTTGCTGGTTTTTTTGCCGCTAAATTTCTTGGATTCGGTGGCTTACCATCTGCTTATGTTGGTATTGCCATGATGTTCTCTTCTACAATTATTGTTATGAAGCTCCTCTCTGATAAAAAGCATCTTGATACATTGTATGGAAAAATATCAATTGGTATTTTAATTGTTCAGGATTTAGTCGCCGTTATTGTTTTAATGTTTATTTCATCTGTTGGAGCTGTAGAATTTTCTTGGATTTCCTTTGCATTTAAAAATTTGATTATTGGTGGAGCAGCAGTTATTATTCTGTTTTTAATTGGTTTTTTGATAATACCTTTTGTTACAAAGAGCATAGCAAAATCCCAGGAACTTTTGTTTTTGTTTTCTGTTTGCTGGTGCTTTTTGATTGCTGCCTTATTCTCTATTTTAGGATTTTCAATTGAGATTGGTGCTCTGATTGCAGGTATTGTCCTATCTATAAGCCCTTATAGTATAGAGATAAGCTCTAAGGTGAGGCCGCTGAGAGATTTCTTTTTGATTATATTTTTTATAATTCTTGGTTTGAATATCCAATTTAACAATTTTAATTCAGTTCTTTTAAAGGCTGCTATTTTTTCTCTGATTGTCCTAATTGTCAAGCCAATAATTTTTATGAGCTTAATGGCATTGTTTGGACATGCAAAAAGAAATAATTTTTTGGTTGGAACGACTCTCGCACAAATTTCTGAATTTTCCTTTATTATTCTTGCATTGGGAGTGAGTTTTGGCCAGATTGATTCAGAGCTTTTGTCTATGATAACCATAACCGGATTGATTACAATCACTCTATCAACTTATATGATTACTTTCTCACAGGGCTTTTACAGCAAAATGTTTTTCTTTGCTAATCTCTTTGAGAAAAAGAAAACAATAGATAAAAAAGAAATCAGGAAGAATTATTCTGCTATTTTATTCGGATATAATAGAATTGGTTTTGGTATTTTGAGAGCATTAAAAAAAATAAAAAAAGATTATCTTGTTGTTGATTATAACCCGGAGATTATTTCTAATTTGAAGAAATTAAGAATGCCGGTTTTATATGGAGATGCTTATGATACTGATTTCTTAAACGAACTCCCTTTAGACAAGATTGAGTTGGCTGTTTCAACTGTTCCTGATTTTGAAACCAATGAACTTTTGCTTGGGACAATCAGATCTGTTAACAAAAATGCAATAATAATTAGTCGTGCACATCAGATAGATGACGCCCTTAAGTTATATAATTTAGGTTCGAGTTATGTTCTTACGCCGCACTTTTTAGGTGGAGAGTATATTTCGAATATGATAAGAGATTTTAAGACAAATGGAAAAAATTATGCAGAAGAAAGAGGGAAACATATAAAGATGCTCAAGGAGAGATTAGAAAAAGGCCAAAAACATCCAGAAGTTGAAAGCTAAAATAATATCATCTCTTATCAACCAGCGAATTATCAGAACTTTCTTCAATTATTTTATGAAGCTCATCCATTACTATTTTAATAACCTCTCTATCGCTTGACATCGGCTTTCTTTCAATAATGCTTGTTGCCTTTGCAGCTGCGGCAAGTATGCTTATTTTAGTTTCACTCTCTTTCTCATTTGAAATAAATTTTGAAACATATCTAAGGATTTCTTCACTGCTTGCAGACGGATGCAATTTTCTGTAAGATAGTACATTTGAAACAGCAGTAATCATTTTTATGCTCTTTTCCATAATACAAATAGAAAAGATGGGTTATATAAAATTATATGTGGTATTTGGCAACATTCCGTTATAAAAAGGGTTGATTAATAACCGGCTCATAATCGACTCTGTCTGATTATTCGCTTAAAAGTTTGTTAATGCACTAATCCTCATTCAGCGAAAAACTTGACAGAGTTCGAACGAGTTCACGAGTTTCGCCTCAATAATTTGTGTGAGTGAGTCCGCGAGTTGAGTGAGCTCGCGAGTTGTTTTGAGCAATCATTCACGAAGTGCTAATGTTAAATGAAAACCTGGATTAATCTTTTGGTAAGTTTTAAATATCCTTTATTCTTTTTGCTTGTATGCTCGATATAAAATTCATCAGAGAAAAACCAGAACTTGTAAAAGAAAATATAAAGAAGAAATTTCAGAATGATAAAATTCCTTTAGTTGATAAAGTCAGGAAATTTGATGAAGAGTGGAGAAAAATAAAATATCATGAGGATAATTTAAGGTCAAAGAGGAACAAGATTTCTGAAGAAATTAACCAGATAAAAAAAGCAGGAAAAGACGCCTCTAAACTGATTAAAGAGGCAGGAGAAATTCCTGATAAAATTAATAGTCTCGAAGAGAAAAGAAAACATCTGGAAGGGGAAATTAGGGAAATAATGCTAAAGCTTCCGAATTTAATATCAAAAGAAACTCCGATTGGCAAAGATGCTTCTAAAAACAAAGAAATAAAAAAATGGGGGAAAATTCCAAAATTTAATTTTCCAATAAAGACACACGTTGAGCTGATTGAAGCTCTTGGAATTGGAGATTTTGAGGAATCAGCAAGAGTAGCCGGTTCAGGATTTTATTATCTGAAAGAAGACTTAGCCCTTTTGAATCAGGCATTAATAAGATTTGCAGTTGATTTTTTAAAAAATAAAGGTTATGAATACATTGAAACTCCCCTGATGCTGAATGAAAAAGCAATTTTTGCATCTATGGATAAAGCTGCGATTGAAAACTCAGTTTATTCCATTAAAGGAGAAGATTTGAATTTAATTGGAACTGCAGAGCAATCTCTTTTGGCAATGCATACAGGAGATACGCTCAATGAAAGCAAACTTCCTAAAAAATATTTTTCTTATTCAATGTGTTTTAGAAGAGAAATAGGAGCTCATGGTATAAATGAGAAGGGACTTTGGAGAACTCATCAATTCAATAAAGTTGAGCAGTTTATATTCTGCAAACCAGAAGACTCAATTAAACTCTACAACGAACTATTAAAAAATTCAGAACAGATTTTGCAGGCATTGAAATTGCCTTATAGAATTTTAGAAATCTGTTCTGGAGATTTAGGTGATTGGAAATATCGGAGTGCAGATTTGGAAGTTTATAGGCCAATTCTCAAAGAATATGGAGAAGTAATGTCCCTGACTAACTGCACAGATTATCAGGCAAGGAAATTGGATATAAAATGCATTGATAAGCACGGAAACAGAAGAGTGCTTCACACATTAAACGATACTGCCTTGGCAACCTCAAGAATTATGGTAGCTATTCTAGAAAATTATCAACAAAAAGATGGGAGCATTAAAATCCCAAGTGTTTTGCAGAAGTATATGGGTGGAAAAAAGGTTATTGGAAAGAAAAATGGGAAAGAAAGAAAGAAAAGAGGAAAATAAAACAAAGGAAAAAACTAAATGGAACAAGATTAAAAGTTTTTTCCAGATTAGCTGGAGGAAGTCACTTATAATTCTTGTAGTATGGATTATTTTTATTGTTCTACATAACCTCTATTACATATATGCTAACTCATCTGATGCCTTAAAAAATGTATTCTCTTTTATTGCTGTCGCAATCATTCCGATTTATTTTTTGATTATATTAATCTATAGTTCAATTCTAGCTGTTAGAAAAAAGAGAAAATTGTCAAAATACACTATAATTGCACTCATTGCCGGGTTTATTGGAGGAATTCTGCTCGCTAATATTACTCGGTTTAATGGAATATTTTCTTTTGTTGTTTTCTTTTTATTAGTGTCTCTAATTACCTATTATCTGGTGAGTTTTTTAAAGATAAAAATATAAAGAGAGTATTGTATTAAATATATTCTTATATGAAAATAGTTATATATGATGCTTTCCTAATTCTTTAATGAGAGTTAAAACAAAGAAAGAGAATTTTGATGGAATTGTTAGGTTAGAGACCTCTGGAGAACTTAAAGATGTCATAATTAATGAAGATTTTATGCATCCCAAAGATGCTTCTATTGCATTATGTTTTAAAGGAAAAAGCAGTTCTGGAATTATAGAGCTCAGCCCTGAGGAGATTGAGGTTATTTATAAGAAAGTGGCTCCAAAGGTTCATCTTTTGAAGAATGTGAAAGTCTTAAAGTTTGAGAAAGATTGAGGATAAAAGTATTTCGAGCCAAGATAAATTACTCGCGACCTCGCTATAATTTTTGAGGCGACATCGCGAAATCGCTCGCTAAGGCTCTCCACTTAAAAGATTGTTAATCCATATCTAAATTAATCGTTTATTATAATCGCGTTTAAAGTCATTATCCATTAACAATGTTCTTAAGCGAAAATCCAAGCGATAGCAGGATTTGAGCCAGAAATATTCGAAGATTTTATAAACCATTTTCGCCCATTCATAAGTATGCCTCGGTAGTTTAGTGGCCAGAACACAACCCTGTCGCGGTTGAGATCCGGGTTCGATTCCCGGTCGGGGCGTATTTTTATTTCTTTGTAGAAAGATTTAAATCTACAATTTACTTTCAGTTAAAATGAGAATACTTACAAGAAAACTTGGTATTTGGTTATGCGTTATAGGTATTGTAATATTTCTACTTAATTTCTTAACCTACACTTTATGGGATATTGATATTGATATTCTTGGTGCGGTGATTTTTGTTCTCGGTTTAGTTATTACCATAGCAGGTGGAAATACTATGAAACATTCATCAAAATTGTTAACAAGAAAGAACGGAATATGGGTGTGTATAATAGGAGTATTGATAATACTCATAACTGGATATATCCCTT
>Ga0209541_10010044_pt1 | contig 15195 bp, 20 predicted proteins | sample RifCSPlowO2_01_FD_184027 | JGI IMG/M metagenome (GOLD analysis project Ga0209541, IMG submission 184027) | Groundwater microbial communities from Rifle, Colorado - Rifle CSP2_plank lowO2_0.1 (SPAdes) (version 2) | ecosystem: Environmental > Aquatic > Deep subsurface > Groundwater | place...
AAGGTATTTCCCGGGAACATGAACCCCGAGGACAACAATAAGAGTATCAGTTTCTTCCAGTATTCTATGGATATTTTTGTAATTTATTGTTAGATTGTATGTTGTAATGTCTGTCTTTTGTGATTGCTTTGTCTCCTTAATAATTCCGTTATGTTTTTTCCACAGCCTTAAATCATCAATCGTTAAATAGCAAACATCTTCATCAAGATAGCCTGCAATGTACCTTGGATAAGTGCCAAGATAAGGCGGCACTCCCAATCCGGCAGGCTCGTCTGTGTAGCAGTCCAAAATGGTGTAAGCCATAGCCAATAGTGTTATTGCAACATTAAAAAACCTTTCTAATATTAATTTTAATATATCCATTACAATATATACAACAATAATGCATTAAAAATCAGAATAAACAACAAAAGATTTAAACCAAGCAAATAAACCATTTAATATGGGGTGGACAACAGCTTTCATAATCGCTTTGGCAGTTTTTGCAATTATTTTCCTGTTAAATTTCTACAGGGACCCGAAAAGAACAATTCCAAAAGGCAACAACATAGTTGCGCCTGCTGACGGGAAAATAATAAGCATAATAGACACCTCTAAAAGCAGCATAAAAATCAAAAAGGGCATTTTTGGGAGGATAAGGGCATTAACAAAGGATGTTGCCAAAGAATGCTACGTCATCTCAATCTTCATGTCGCCATTGGATGTCCATATCAACAGGGCTCCGATAGCAGGCACGATAAAGTCAATAAAGCACACAAGAGGCAGCTTCTTTAAGGCTTATGACCTGGAAAAAAGCCTTGGAAACGAGAAAAACGAAATAATAATCCAAAACAGGAATATAAAAGTCAAAGTCATCCAGATTGCAGGGTTTCTTGCAAGAAGGATAAAATGCTATGTTAAGAAAAATGAAAAAGTTAATAAAGGGGATAAAATTGGCATGATAGCATTATCAAGCCAAACTACGCTTGTAATTCCAAAAGGGGTGGACTTGAAAATTAACTTAAACCAGCATGTTAAAGCTGGAGAAACTATAATTGCAGAGGTAAAAAATCATGGAATCTAAAATGCTGTTTTTTTCAACTTTTGTGAAACACCCAAAACAGATTGGCTCTGTCACGCCAAGCTCAAGGTTTTTGACAAGAGAAATACTTAAAAATATCGACTTTGAAAATGCGAAGTACATTGCAGAATACGGTCCCGGCACAGGGTGTATGACGACCGAAATACTTAAAAGAGCCAGAAAAGATGCAAAGGTTCTATGCTTTGAGACAAACAAAAAATTTTGCAGTTATTTAAAAGAAAATATCAAGGATGAAAGATTGATTATAATCAATGACAGCGCAGAAAACATAAAAAAATACCTGGAAAAATTTAATATATCAAAAATAGATTATATAGTATCTGGTTTGCCATTCTCTACACTATCAAAAAACAAAAAAAATATTATAATCAAAGAGACGAAGAGCACATTAAAGTATGAGGGTAAGTTTGTGGTGTACCAATATTTAAATAATTTCAAAAAATATCTTTATAAATATTTTTCAAATATTTCTACAACATTTGTTCTTGTAAACGTACCATGCGCTTTTGTCTACGTATGCGAGAAGTAGCCAAATGAGATTAAAAATCAGAAAGGAAAGGATTTTTTTCGCAGTTACATGGCTTAGGTGGGTGCTTGCACTGGTTGTAGCAATATCTCTTCTTTTGGACAGAAGAAGCATAGCATTGTTTATTTTTATACTGACTGCATTGGTCGGCTTTTTTGAGAATTTCATCGCGAGAAAATATCCTTCACAATTGCGCTCCATAATAGACGTTTTTGCTGACAAGCTGCTTGTCAACCTGGCATCTATAGCGCTTGCAGTAAAAGGCATTATCCCGATATGGGTTGCCCTTATAATCCTTGGAAGGGATATGCTGACAGTAATAGTAGGAATTATACTTCTTCACAGGGATTCAAGAAAGGAGTTCAAGCCAACAGTTCTCGGCAAAGTCAGCTACTTCTTCCAGCTGATGGCTTTATTGCCGCCAATGATTAATTTGCAGGTAGACTGGTATGTGATGGCAGCTGCATTAGTGCTCACAGTTGCCTCGGGAATTTATGCGCTTGTCAAATCAGAGTTCAGGCTTGCAAGGAGAAAAACAGAGCTTGACGAGTTCAGGATTTCAAGGCTTTTGAAGTTTGCTGACTTGTTTACATTAGTGAATGCTGGGCTTGGCATTGTAAGCATAGTATTCTCTATCAATAATAATTTTGATTATGCAGCCTATACGCTTGTCATAGCAGTTGTTTTTGACTATCTCGACGGCAAGATTGCAAAAACAATGCGGCAGCAGAGCGTCTTTGGCAGAGAGCTTGACAGCCTGGCAGACACCGTTTCCTTTGGTGTTTCGCCTGCCATATTCGGGTTCAGCCTGATGCAGTTTTCCTCTAATGTAAAACAATTTCAGATTACATTCGGGATAATTGCATTCACAATATTCATTTTCTGCGGCATCCTCAGGCTTGCACGATACAACATAATGGACTTAAAAGGGGCTTTTCAGGGAATGCCCATAACATTGAACGGCATAATAATTCCATTGGCTTATTTTTTAAAAACCCCCATCAAGTTTTACCCATACATCTATCTCGTGCTTGGAATCTTGATGGTTTCCTCGTTAAGAATCAAGAAGCTGTCTTAGCTGTTTTCTTTTTTGCAATGGTATTTTTTGGCAGGTTAAAAGTTTTGATTGCGTATATAACCATTGACAGGTAAGTCATCAAAACAGCCGCTATAAGCAAATAGAATTCGTACCTGAAATTGATTAAAATTGAAAGTATAGTTATATAAGTCAAGCCAACGCTCAATCTTGCAATAAAAGTGACAGGCACCACCTTCAGCCTCTTTGCATATGTCATCTTCATCACTCCGCTGATTATGGATGGAATTACCAGCAGTACAACCCAAAATGCGCTGATATAATCTTTCACTACAAAAAGCATGAATGTCACAAAGATGACTGTCCAATCAGTAAACGAGTCCAATCCCGAGCCAAGCTCTGTTTTCTGGTTCATAAGCCTTGCCGAGATGCCGTCAAGCTTGTCGCTTAGGGTTATTATGGCAAAAATCAACAATGAAATTTGTATTTCCAGATTTAGAAAATAATACGCAAAAGGTATGATAAGCAAAAACCTTCCCAGTGTTATTAAGTTTGGGAGATTAACCACTTTATTCCCAGTCATCTGCTTTATTCTAAACAGGTATTCCAAGCCTGAAATTACTGTCAGCAGCACAGCAGCAAGCATGACATAATAGCTAAAAGGCAGGCTTAAAAGGACAAAAACAATTGCAATGCTCTGCACAACTGTCTTTGCCTTTCCAAAGTTGCTTGCTGGCACAACTATTTTGCTGGGGAGCAGGTAAATCCTTATAGCTGTCAGGATTATTTCCCTTGAAATTATGGCAACTGCCATCCACAACTTAATTCCTCCATAGCCCTGCATTAATAAAAATATCAATGCTGTAGAAATCAGCAGCTTGTCTGCAATGGGGTCTATAAGCTTGCCGAATTCCGTAACCTGCTTCTTTTTTCTCGCAAAATAGCCGTCGAGAAAATCTGAGACAGAAAGCATTGCAAAAATAAAGGCGGACAGGATATTCTTGTATGGGATGTCAACCAAAAGAATTACGGCAAATAAAGGTATCAGGCTTACCCTTATGATTGTTATTTTGTTGGGGATGTTGAATTTGAACTTCATAATTCAAAAACTATTTAAATCTATATTTAAAAATTTCCATTATGCCAGAGTCTCTTGCGGTATTTGCATTGAAATGCTTCTATTTGATGCTCCCGGCCTATTTCGCAAACATGGTTCCCGTAATGGTTAAAAGAATTGATTTATTCAGGGTTCCGATTGACTTTAACAGAAAAATAAGCAATAAGCCGGTTTTAGGCAGCCACAAGACTTTCAGGGGCCTGATTTTTGGCGTTATTTTTGCCATTGTAGTTGCTTATATCCAGTTTTTATTATACAGCAATGGATTATTCAGAAACGTGTCATTTATTGACTATAAAAACTGGCTTTTGTTTGGGTTTTTGATGGGGCTTGGGGCATTAACAGGCGACTCAGTCAAAAGCTTCTTCAAGAGAAGGGTTGGAATTGCACCCGGAGAAAAATTCATACCATTCGACCAAATCGATTTTGTCATTGGGGCTTTGCTTTTTATCGCGCCGATTTTTGACCTGACATTCAAGATAGCGGCTGCATCGCTAATCCTGAGCTTTGCATTGGACATAGCCGTCAACCATATTGCTTTTTACCTGAAAATAAGAAATGAGAGATGGTAGTCACAAAAAGAACAGCAGATTTGCAATTACAACAAACCCAATGTTGTAAAAAATAACCTTATAATGGTTTTTTTCTTTTTTATTGTACATCAGGGAGGCTGCAGGCATTCCGTGCAGCAGAATAAGGCTTGACTCTATTGTGAAAAGATTCGTGTTTTTTGAGCTTAGAAAGAATAATATTCCCAATAAGATGTAGGTTATTATTGATTTCTTCAATAAGCCATTTATTTTGTATTCAACAAGCAATAAAAATATGAGATATGCGGATAGCACCAGCAGATTGAGGTGATTATTGAAATAAAAGAACATCAAAAAGATAAAAATCAGGAATAATAACGCTTTTTTTGCCAGAACAAAATATTTTTGCAATGGCTTTTGCTCCTCGGGAGCTATTCTTGCCAGCGTCATGCCTATCAGCAGGCCGGAAAATGATATTAGGGAGGCAAAAAAATAATTTATGAATTGCATTTTATGCTTTGTCAATTTTTTTTATTCTTCTTATGTGCCTTGCCTCATTGCTGAAATCATTTTTCAGCCATAGTCTCACAGCCTCTATTGCTTCCTTTTTAGCCAGAAATCTTGCTCCAAGCGAGAGGATATTGGTATTGTTGTGCGTTCTGGAAAGCCTTATAATTTCCATATTGCCGCCGTAATAAAGCGCGGCTCTTACGCCTTTTATTTTATTTGCGGCAATCGCCTCTCCCTGGCCTGATGCGCCGAATATTATGCCCTTGTTTGCAGGATTTCCTGCAACTTTCTTGGCTACCGGTATGATAAAATCCGGGTAATCGTCTTTTGGCTCAAGCTTATGCGCACCCATGTCTTTTACTTCAAAACCCAGATTGAGAAGGTATTTTTTTATTTCCTCTTTTAGTTCAAATCCCGCATGGTCCGAGCCAAGAAATATTTTGCCTTTCATATGAGCTAAATCAATCCAAGTACTTTTAAATCTTTCTCCAAGCCCGGAACTGTTTTATATTTTTTTATATCCTTGTGGCTTATCCATTCAAAGTCAACATTTTCGCGGTCGAGCTTTACGTTTCTTGAAGCAGCTTCGCAAAGAAATGGCATGATAACCCAGGTTACGCCCTTGCCTGCATCGTTAACCTTCATGAGCTTGCCTTTTTTTGAGATTCTTGCTTTCAAGCCTGTTTCTTCCCTTATCTCCCTCAGCACGCTTTCTTCCGCTGATTCAAACTCCTTGACATAGCCTGAGCAAAAGCTCCATTTGTTCGGGTAATTGTAGTCATTTGGCGATTTTTTCAGAATAAGCACCTTGCCTTTGCTCTTGACAATTCCTGCGACCGTGAAATATGTTTTCATCATTGCTTGGAATAAGCTGCTTTATTTAAATCTTAATGCCAGCTGCCTCTCCAGGTGGAGTGCCCCCACTGGACCAGCAGGTCAACTCCAAGCCTTTCAACCTGCAAAGGAACATCACAAGCGCCAAAGCACGAGCCCATCCATATGACGACGTCTGCATTTGTGTTTTTCTCTATTGACTGCTGTATCTCCCTTGCCCTTGGCTTCAGCCCATCAGGCAATTGAATGCATATCATCTTTGCTTTGTCGTTTTTGATTCTTTCAACGACTTTGCTTAATTCTAGATCATAGTTGTCCATAGAATATAGAATAGCTGCTTAATTTAAAAATTATTTGGTTTTTTTGGCTTGGATTTCTTTTAGCATCTTTTTTGATTCTAGTGCGATGTAACTTTCTGGCGCAAGTTCAATTATTTTTTGGAAATATTCTTTAGCTTCTTTTAAACTGAATCTAGAGTCAGTAGCTGCATTATCGCGGTGAAGAAACCCAAGAAGCAAAAGCGCATCTACTTTTGTGTTTATGTTACTTGCAAGTTCATAAGCTTTTTTTATTTTTTCAGCACCCCCATAATAATTTTGAGGTTCCTTGATGCAACAAATTATTTTGCCTAAATTGAGATAGGCTTCCGGCACATATGGATTTTTCTGATGATTTTTAATGACACCAGCATAAAAATTTCTTGCATCTTCAATTAGCTTTTTGCCTGCATCTCTGTCAATAACTAATTTTTTATAATTATCCCCAATCTTTTTAATAGCATCTTCTTTTGGGCCGCCGCTTAAATTTTCTTTAGAAGCCTGCGCATTAACCGCCGGATTTCTATCTTGATTTTGTAGAATGTATTGATCAGAGGGCAGACTGGGTTGCGCTGAAAATAATTTTGTTGCAAGAACTAATGTTTCCAGTAGCATTTTAAGACACAACTTATTTTGATTTATAATGCCTTTTTATTAATAGTAGGAACACCAACTAAATAGTGATTCCCGAGGTAAACTTTATTTCCTTTTGGGAATTTGCTGAATTTAAAAACCATGTCTCCGCCTTTTTGCGCCAACTCTTCCAAGTCACCTTTTGCTTGATTGAGGTGATTGAATAAATTTTCTGCATCATTATTCAGGATGCCCCTCCCAATTTCATTTTGTTCACACTTCTGGCTAGCCCTCGAAACAAGCCTGATTGGGTAATCACCGCTAAAAGCCTGCAATTTGTAGATGTCATACACATTACCATTAAATTCTGCATACCCAATAAGCTCACATCCCTGTGGCGCAGATATATTTTTGTAGGAAGGATTTTTATAATCTAAAATATGTACACGAACCTCGTCTTCTGCCCCTAATTTATTGATTCCCGAGGTCATTGCTTCGTAACCCAATAGTCCCGCAAGAAGGGCAGTAGCACCTATTCCAGCAACTTTTTTTTGGTTAACCATTTTTCTTCCTTACAAAAACAGCTCATCCATCTCAAACTCAGACAAATCTTTTTTGTTTATTAGCTTTTCGAAATCCTTGTCCTTCATCTTCTTCCTTTCGCTTCTCATCACTTCAATCTGCTCCATGTCCTCGTCAAAAAATAATTCTTCTGTTTCCATTTTATTCGCTTTGTTTAATTTATATTAATTTATGCATTGATGGAAAGCGCATTGAACGGGGCAATGATAATCTTTGTTCTAATTTCAACTCTCCGTCTTGTATAGCGGCTTCCTTTCCCTTCTCATGCGCTTCCTTGATTCTTCTTATATTGGCATAATTTATATCTACATTATCTGAAAAGAGCGAACGTATGCGGGCTCCTACAGAGCCTTTTAATGGAATGCCCGAATAACCACCTACAAAAGCAAGCATCTCAGCAAATATTGGATGTGTATACCCCCTTACCGCTATCAATGTGTGTAAATCACCATTAAATAGAGGAAAAGATTCGCCATGTGTTTTAAACTTCCACTTATAAACAAATTCTTTATCGCTTCCAGAAGGTTTGTACATCCTATCAAAAGCGTCAAGCCCTTTATCCCATTTTACTGAATATTGTTTTTCCATTTTTCTTAGTAAGTCTGGCTTGAGTAATCCTGATTAACTGAATAATCCATTTGCTTCTCATTTTTAGTATAAGCGTTTTCAGCTATCGAACATGCCAAGCACATTTTTACCCCCAACTTTATGTGTTATTTGTTACTTGGTAGTGATACAACTTATATATAAAGCTTTCGCTTGATAGTATGAAAATAGGTTATTTTCAATATTGAAAAAAATTGAATACTATGTTGTTGGATGTATAGGCGAGGCATTTCGATGTGGCAGTCGGAGAAATGCCGAGCACAAGATTATGCGAACGAAGTGAGCAAATTGAATTAATAAATAAAATATCAAATTTTTATTTCACAGGATGCCTCATGAAATGCCTGCATCCAAAGCAATAATAAATAATCCTGTGCTTGTGGATTCTAACCCTGCAGTTGATGCCTGGAACCAAATAAGCATGGCAGTTCTTGCAGAATCTTTTCTTCAGTTCAGAAGGAAGCCTTATCTTGTGTTTCATTGCTATTCTTCTTGCCATCTTTACGTATTTGTCTGAAAGCTTGCTGTCTTCCCTGAAATGCTCTTTTGCGAGCCTGAAAAGAAGGCTTATCCTCTTTTTCGCTATTTTCTGCACTTTATTTGATTTCTTATAGTATTTTTTTGGCATTTTACTATGTTTTTTCAAAAATGATTTCTTCAATTTCTTTTAATCTTTGTATATTTAGCTGATAAGCATCACCATATTTTGTTCTTCCGTAATGGATTACCAAACCTTCCTTAATAAGGTCATCAAGAACCTGACTGACGAATCCTGCAAGATGAGGCGGCAATCCTGAAGTTAATCTTTCGTATAGCAAATGCCCTTTGCTGAATGCCTTATTTGCATATAGCCTCTTGATGATGTTTTTCCTTATTCTTAAGTAATCTGCACTTGAGAGCTTCTTTCCCATTTGTAAAGAGAACTTTGAAAAATTTATTATTTTTACCATTTTCATTCAAAGTTCTCTTAGAGAATTTTGACAAAATTGATATATTTCAAAATTCTCTAAAGAAAATAAAACTTTGTATTTAATCTTTCTCATTTTGATGTTAATAAATAGCCCATATTGGCTATAAATAGAAATATTTATATAGTTAATAATCAAACAATACTTGCAATGGAGACAAAAACAGCATTTTTGCAGATATTTGGAGACAGCCCGATGTTGAAAATAATGGACTTTCTCATAGTTAATGAGGATTTTGATTACAGCATGACAGACATAGCATCCCATTCCGGAGTAGGCTACTCAACGCTCAAGCTGTTTTGGAAAAAGCTTGAAGAAAGCAAAATTGTAAAGCAAACAAGAGTGGTTGGAAAAGCCAAGATGTACAGGCTTAATTTCGGCAATCCTGCAGTCAAAAAATTCAGGGATTTCTACTGGGAAACCACAAAACAGGCAGTGCATGAAGAGGTTAAGGAGAAGAGGTTGGTGGATGTTTGATACATATCAAAAAAGTTATCGATTTTGAGAAATTAAACTTTATTTCTGGCAAAGCAAAAATAGAGTATTTGCCTGTTGAGGTTGTTGGAAGTGCATTATAACCACAAAAAGCAAGAGGAGAAACCCAATTTTCGAGTTGAAAATTAATTTTCTGGGCAAACTTTACTTAAATTTATTTTTGTCTGGGATTTCACTAGAAAAATAACCATTCATTACCAACCAATTCAGATAATTTTTAGCACGCTTTGGATTTGGATAACGACCTCCAGTTTCATAACGACTTAATACTGCTTGATTGCTACCTATAGCATCTGCTAATTGTTGCAGAGTCAGTCCTTTTGCTTTTCTTACTTGAATAGCTCTCTGAGGGTCAAAAATTAGGCTGGAGCCAGCAGGTAGTTTGGTTGGTATACCACCTAATGCTATTTCTACGTCATCAATAATTTGTTCTAATCCCTCTAGCATGGACCTTTTTGTCTGATTATTTGCAGCAGAGAATTCTGCCCTAACTCTTTCTTTGTAACTTTCAGTAATACCATTAATTTTATTAAAATAACCTTCTAGAAGGTTTGTATATCCTTCAGCAATTCTTTCATTAGGTTCTTGAGTCATTTTAGTTGGCTTTGATCCTTAACGCTATATTTTTCTTTTATGACGGCATTATCCAAAGCAACTACTAAATTCTTATAAAAAATAGCATTAATAGTTCCCAAGTTATGCCTATGCCATAAGTTAGGACATTTAATTTCCTTTTTTCCAAGTAAATAATCCCCCACATCTGTCATTTTATACTCACTCATTATTTCTGGAGTGAAGATTACTTCTTTAGGAACATTAAAAGATGGCGCCGCACCTCCGGACCTTATTGAAATTCCTTGGTCGCCATATTCATCATAAGGATTAATCCCTTCTTTTCCAACATAAAAGTGACTAACTATCGGAACATAATGTATTTTTATACCTAAATCGTCTTGTTTAACAACTTGCGGCTCAAATAAGATTCTTCCAGTTTTTTCATCTTTAACTACACCACGAAGAATTGCTTGAACATCTATTCTTTTATCAGCAATTTCCTCCAAGTCTTTTACAGTCGCCTCTATAGCCTCGTAAAGTAAATCTTGGACTAATTTAAAGTTAATTCTGTCTTTTGCCATAGAAGGATGATAAGGCGGAATTTCAATTCTTCCAAAATCCCAAAATCTTTCTTCCCTATATCTAGTGGTTTCATGTAAAAGCACAGGAAAATGTTCTCTTGTAAACATTAATTTATCGAGATTTACCATGCCAAATGGTATGAATTATTGATATTTAAATCTTTCGTTTTTTACCACTTAGAAATAGTTAAACAAACAGCGGCACCAAAACAAGTGTTATTGTACTAAGCAGTTTAATCAAAACATGCAGTGAAGGCCCTGCAGTGTCCTTGAAAGGATCTCCGATTGTGTCGCCGGTGACAGCAGCCTTGTGAGCCTCTGAGCCTTTGCCTCCATGCGCGCCTTCTTCAATCAGCTTCTTTGCATTGTCCCATGCCCCTCCTCCTGTGTTGAGCAGTAAAGCCATTAAAATTCCGGATATTGTGGCAACCATCAAAAATGCGGCAGCTGCCTCGTATCCCAATACAACTCCGACAACCACAGTCACAACAACAACCAAAATGCCTGGCAAGATCATTTCTTTTAACGATGCCTTGACGCAAATGTCAACAACCCTTGCATAATCTGGCTTTTCCTTTCCAGTCATAATTCCCTTTTTTGTTTTCCACTGCCTTCTTACCTCATTCACAATCGAGAAAGCGGCATCTCCGACTGCCCTTATCGCAAATGCGCTGAACAGGAAAATAAGCATTGCTCCTATTAAAGCGCCTACAAAAACATGTATTTTTGACAGGTCAACTGTTATTGCTGCCATCTCAATGCCTTTTTTTGCAAGATGCGCTTTGACATCATCAAGGTAAGCGTTAAACAGCAGGAATGCTGCCAATGCAGCGCTTCCGATTGCATAGCCTTTTGTCAAGGCCTTTGTTGTGTTGCCAACCGCATCAAGCTTATCAGTTCTTCTCCTTATTTCGGCTCCGGACTTGCTCATGGCTGCGATTCCGCCTGCATTGTCCGTTATTGGCCCGAAATTGTCCATTGCAAGCACGTAAGCGGCTGTTGCAAGCATGCCCATTGTAGCGACAGCTGTCCCGTACAAGCCGCCGTGCTCAACGCCGCTCATTTTTCCAAAGTAGAATGAAACTATCAGGGCAACTGAAAGGACAATCACAGGCAATACAGTTGCCTCCATCGCAACTGCAAACCCGCTTATTATATTGGTTGCGTGGCCTGTCAGAGATGCTTTTGCAATTTTTCTCACAGGACTGTTTTTAAAAAAGAATGGGTCTGATTCTGTGTAGTAAACCGTGATCCATACAATTAAAATGCTGGTTATCAATCCAACCAAGCCAGCAAAGAAAAACCAGTTTCCCGTGCCCGGAAGAAGCCATTTTGTAGTGAAGTAGAAAACAATCGCTGCCAGTATGCTTGTAATGTAGTAGCCCCTGTTAAGCGCGGCCATGGGATTTTCATTGTCATTTTTCAGCTTTACCGTCATAATCCCTATTACAGTTGCTATTAATCCAAAAGCCCTTGCAACAAGCGGGAACATAACCCCGTTAATGCCGAATGGGATGTACAATGCAACTCCAAGTATCATTGCTCCGATGTTTTCAGCTGCTGTGCTTTCAAACAAATCTGCGCCTCTTCCTGCGCAGTCTCCCACATTGTCGCCAACCAGGTCTGCAATTACAGCAGGGTTTCTTGGGTCGTCTTCCGGAATTCCTTTCTCAACCTTGCCGACCAAATCAGAGCCGACATCAGCTGCTTTTGTATAGATTCCGCCGCCAAGCTGCGCAAATAAAGCTACAAATGATGCTCCAAATCCGTACCCCACAATTAAGAAAGGAACATTTTTGGCTGCCTGCTCAGCGCTTAGGCCAAGGCTGAACAAGTAGTATATCACCCCAACGCCAAGCAGCGACATCGCGACAATGACAATTCCTGAAACTGCCCCCCCCCTGAATGCAACTATAAAAGCGTCGTTCATGCTTTTTCGTGCAGCGCTTGCTGTCCTTACATTGCTTCTCACGGAAATCCACATTCCGAAGATGCCTGCAAACGCAGAGCTTGCCGCTCCAAACAGGAAAGCAAGCCCAGTCCTCCACCCAAGGGTGAAATTTTTGCCAAAGTATGCATAAGCTGCAAATATAATTAAAGAAACAGCGATTGAAAGAACCGCAATTGTCGTGTACTGCCTTTTTACAAAAGCCTCTGCGCCAACCTTGATTGCATTCGACACTTCCTGCATTGCCGCTGTCCCTGCATCCTTGCTAAGAACTTGCCGTGTCAGGTATGCTGCAAAAAGCAAGGCCAAGACGCTTATCGCAATGACTATGCCCAGTAAAGATAAAACCATAGCCCTTTCGGGAAATTACATGCATTTATAAACCTTTTTGTAAATGCTGTTTTTAGCCCTTTAAAATAGTAAAAATTATATGCTCTAAGCCTTTAAGTGCTGTAAAATGCTTAATTTTTTAAAGAAGATATTTCAAAACGAAGAGCAGGAAGTTAAAAAAGCAACAGAAATAAGCCTTCAAAACCTCGAGGAATGGCTTAATGAAAAGTCAAAGCCTTTGATGGAGGGGGTGCAGCAGCAGGCAGAAGAAATATTGATGAGGTTAAGCGAGGAGCTTCAAAGGGCAAGGATTAATGTTGAAACCCTTGAAAATGCAAAGCTGCAAAACCCCAACATACCTTTCAAGGCAAAGCAGTACATGGAAGGCAACAGGAAAGCATACATAAGAGCCATAACTTCTTTCATTGGGCACATGGAAATCAACAACAAGGATTATTTTTACCTTCTTGGATTCTGCAGGACTTTTGACGAATTGATCAATAATTTAAACAAGTCAACCTTAAGGAGTTTTACCATACTGCAGGAGTTCTTCGCCAATGAAACAAATAAGATAGCGCAGAGCATAAAAAAGTTTGTCAGCCTGTTCATGGAATTGAAGTCCGCCCTGAACAGCGAAATGGTAGTTTCTGCCAACGGGGCAAAGGAAAAAGTTCGGAGCCTGAAGGCAAAGATAATGCAGAAAATCAGCTTGAATATTGACTTCAAGAATGCCGAGGCTGACTTGAAGCTTGCCAACAATGAAAAAGACACCATAATGGCTGATATAGAAAAATTCAATAAAAGCGAGGCGCACAGCAATTTTTTAAGGCTGAATGATGAAAGGAAGGACAAAGCAGCTGCTTTTCATAATGATGAAAGCCAGATACTGCAGTCATTCTCTGTTTTGGAAAGGGCTTTGAGAAAATACTCGCATGTAGCTTTTGAGCACGAGGAGATTGTCATGGACTATCTGAAGCAGCCGCTTGATACGCTTGCAGATGACAAAAACCTGGTGATTTTGGATGTGCTTAAAAACCTGGAAAAGATGCTGAATGAAAATAAATTGCAGGTTGACGAGAGGAAAAGGGAAAAGTCATTGGAAGAGATAAAAAAGCTCGATAAGGTGTTTTTGGGGCAGTTCGTCAGGAAATATTTCTCGTTCAAGTCCGAAATTGAGGAGATAGAAAGCCGGATTAAAGCCACCAATGTGCCTGAAAAGTTCAGGAATTTCAACAAGCAGCTTGAAGACATCAACCTGAGGATTGAAAAAAACAATGCTGAGTTTGAAAAATTGGGGAATGATGTCATAAAACTGAATGAGAATATAGCAGATTTGAAGAATGAGGTTGTTAATTCCGTGAAGGAGATTTTTGGAGAGGAGATTGTGGTTGTTGTGTGAAGGTTATTTATCTATGGACATCCCAAGTTCCTGTTTTCAATATTCGCTTGTAACCATCTAAACCATTAGTTTGCACAATCGACCAAACTCTAAGCAAATTAAGTTCGTCTCTTGTCCATTCTCTATTTGGTGCATCAATTGTTGCAAATTCATGTGAAAAGCATTCGTCTGTATTCGGAGTTATGTATTTTTTAAGTTCTGTAAAATGAGGTGCACCGGGCAGTGGCGTGAAAATAAAAGGGTTGATGTAGGTAGCTCCTGCCCGCTTTAGAAATTTTCCATACTCTATGGTTTTTTCTATATTTTTTCTAGGTTCAACGTATAAACTTCCATTAGGGTTAATAAATCCCAGCATTAAGCCGCATGTTGTCCTGATTTCATTTTCATGAAATAACTTGACAACTTTTTGTGTATATAATTCTTGAGTGTTTAATGTTGGTTTGTGTGATGTGTATAAAGAATCATCATTTGCAGATTCTACAGCTAAATAAATGCTATAGCATCCGCTTTCTTTCATTCTTCTGATTAAATCTTGAGTTGTTATACCTTTTCTTTTCGCAGCAAGAGTTTTGCTGAAAACAGCAGGATTTTCAATGCTTGATTTTATGAATTTTTCATCGACTTCAGGCAATAATGCTATAAGATTAAACAATCCAACTCCGCCTTCTTCCACCCATGGCAATTTATATTCTTCCAATTTTTTGAATACAGTCAAAGCCCATTCTGGGTCGTGAAATAGATGATCATCCTCAATTAGCACTTCTGTAACACCAGATTTTGCGGTATAGTTAAGTAATTCATCTAAGCTCTTTTCCCTCATAGAAACCCACGGACCTTGTGCAGGAGGTATGGCACAAAAAGTGCATTTGGTATTGCACCCAATTGAGGTAAACATATAAAGAAGCTTTCCATAATCTAATTGCCTTTCTCCTGCCGAATGGAATCTTCCGCTGTATAAATCTAGATTAACTAAAGATAGGTCAGGAATTGATATCTCATCAATATCTGACATGAAGGCTCGCCTTTGGGTGTATTCCACGCCACCATTTTTCCTAAGTGCTATCCCTTTTACCTCCTCAATATTTTTTTGCGATTTTCCTGTCAGAACATCCAGCAATTCTGAAAATGCCCTATCTGCCTGTCTCAAAACAACATAATCTGTAGGAGAATCTAATAAAACATCCTGTGGAAGTCCATTTGCATGAGT
>Ga0209541_10010046_pt1 | contig 15193 bp, 16 predicted proteins | sample RifCSPlowO2_01_FD_184027 | JGI IMG/M metagenome (GOLD analysis project Ga0209541, IMG submission 184027) | Groundwater microbial communities from Rifle, Colorado - Rifle CSP2_plank lowO2_0.1 (SPAdes) (version 2) | ecosystem: Environmental > Aquatic > Deep subsurface > Groundwater | place...
ACTTCCTAAGGGGACGTGGCGACAACGAAATAATGAAACCGCCCGGGCGCGCGTTGGCGCCCGGGCGGGTGGGGATGATGGCGGCGTCAGTCCCTCGGACCGACATCCCAGTCCGCGGAAATGCGCTGCATGCCAGCGAACTTGATTTTTGCGGCCGATGCGAAAGCGCGGTCAAGCGCGCGCCGCGGGGTCGCGCCGAATCCGGTAACATTGAGTACGCGACCGCCGCTGACGAAGATTTTGCCGTCGCGCTCATCGGATCCGGCGCGATAGACGATGGTATCCGGCTCGGCCTCGGCTTCCTCAATGCCGAAGATCTCGGCGCCGGGAACGGGCGACTCCGGATATCCTTCGGCCGCAAGCACGACCGTTGCCGCGGCGCGGGGATCCCAGCGAAGCGTAGGCGGGAATTTGCCGAGGGTTGCGCCAGCCAACAGGACCGGCGCGAGGTTATCGAGGAGCCGTGGCAGAATGACCTGGGCCTCGGGGTCGCCAAGACGGCAGTTGTACTCAAGGAGAAGGGGCTCGTCGTTGACGACGATAATCCCGAAATAGAGGAACCCGCAGTAGCAGTAGCCCTCCGCGATGAGACCCTTGATGGTCGGGCGGACGATGCGTTCGAGGATCTTCGCTTCGAGTTCGGGCGTGAGCCGTGGCTCGGGCGAGATCGCGGCCATACCGCCCGACATCTTGCCGTTGAAGACCTTGTAGTCGCGGGAAGACGCGAGCGGCAGGAACGACGCGCCCGCGACAAGGCAGGTGTAGGTCATCTCCCGCCCCTCAAGGCAGCGCTCGATGACGTAGCCATGGCCCCGGCTCGCAAGTTTTTCGGCTGCGGCCAAGGCATCTTCGGGAGTCGGCGCGATCGTAACGCCCTTGCCGCCCGCGAGCTGGTCGTCCTTCACGACAATTTTGTGCGCTTTTTTTACTGTCGTGAGGAACTTTACGTATATCTTGGGGTTGTCGCCCGGCGAAAAGCACCGGAACGGCGCCGCGGTCGGGATACCCGAGCGTTCCATGAAACGCTTTGCCGCGCACTTCGAGCCCTCGGTGAGCATCGCCACGCCGGCGCTCGGACCGAAGACGTTGAAACCGGCTCGCCGGGCCATGTCTGCGAACCCGGCGACAAGCTGCGTCTCGGGTCCGGGGACGATAAGTTCAATCCGGTTTTCTTGGGCGAGCTCGATGAGACCGTTCGTGTCGCTAGCCGGGATCGGCACGTTCGCGATCTTCTTGAGCGGTTTGAGGCGCTTGCGGCCGGGGGCCACGATGACCCCGGTGACAATCTTAGATTCCGCAAGTGCCCGAGAGAGCGCGTCCTCGCGCCCTCCGCTGCCAATGACCATGACGCGCATAACTGGCTCCTCTTCTGGGGAACTCGGGTTCTGAGCTTTTTGCGGTTTTGGCAATGGGCTTTCCATTCGCTGCAGGATAACAGTAGCAGAAGGAGGGAAAAAGAAAAAGCCCGAGAGGCATACAGGATGATGTATACCTCGGGCTGGTGAACCGCGTTCGGCAATCCATGAATCCGTACATGTATGACGACCGTACTTCCTATAACAAGCTATAGCTTGTTATAGGAAGTACGGTCGGAGGCGGGAGTTCGGGAAGTATTATCGGGAACCTCGGCAGACCGCCGAGAGGTCTCAGGGCATGCGGCTATGCTCGGAGTGGCGTTTGCGATATACTTTCAGGTATGCGCATCAACCCCCACATCTTCAGAAACTACGACATCCGCGGTATCGCGGGCGCGGATTTGGACGCGGAGAAAGTGGAAGCGATCGGCAAGGCCTACGGCACGTTTCTGCGCAAGCGGAAAATCGGGCAGGCCGTGGCCGGGCGCGATTGCCGCATTTCGGGCGAAGAATACCTCGGCGCCTTCGTGCGGGGGCTCGCGGCAACGGGCGTGGACGTCATCGTGCTCGGCGAGGTGATGACCCAGATGGTTTACTTCGCGCAGTACCGTTTCCAGACGAACGGCGGAGTCATGATCACCGCATCGCACAACCCCTGGAATTTCAACGGGTTCAAGCTCGCCACTGGATTTTCGCGCACCACGGGCATTGACGAAGTACAGGAAATACGCGCCATCGCCGAGAGCGAATCGTTCGTTCGAGCGGACGCCCCGGGCAGCATCGTAAAACTCGGAGGAGCGGAGCGCGCCGCGTTTGTTGAGGACTATACCCGCGACGTGCTGAAACGCGTCCGGCTCAAGAGAACATTCCGCGTGGTGCTCGACACGGGCAGGGGAACCACGGGGCTTTTCAATCCCGAGATTTTCCGCCGCGCCGGATGCGAGGTCATTGGCCAGAATCTCGAAGTTGACGGGCACTTTCCCGTTGGCACGCCGGATCCCACGGCCACGGCGGTGATGGAGCGGGTTCGCGCCCGGGTCTTGCAGGAGAGCGCTGATTTCGGGGTTGCGTTCGACGGGGACGGCGACCGCATTGGCACGGTTGACGAGAAGGGGAACGTGCTCTGGAACGACGTCCTCGTCGCGATATTTGCCAAGGAAATTCTCGAGCGTTTTCCCGGATCGAAAATCGTATACAACACCCTTTGCTCGCAGCTTACGGGCAAGGTCATTGCCGAAAACGGCGGGACGCCGGTGATGTGGCGCACGGGGCACGCCTTTATCAAGGAAAAAATCGCGGAGGAGAACGCCGCCTTCGGCGGAGAACTCTCGGGACACTTTTTTTTCGCCGATAACGCCTACGGCCACGATGACGGCACCTACGCGGTGTTGCGGGTGCTCGAGTACCTCTCGGACAAGCAGACGTCGTTGAGCCAGCTCTACAGCGGATTCCCCAAATACGTTTCCTCGCCCGAAATAAAAATCGGATGCCCGGATGAGCGGAAGGTCGCGGTGGTGAAGGATATTTCAGCCCGATTCAAACGCGATTTTCCCGGGGCGCGCATCACCGACGATACGGTGATTCCGAACGACGACGGCACCCGCGCCGACTTCGCGGATGGGATGATGATATTTCGCTCATCCCAGAACGGACCGTACGTTACCGTCAAATTCGAGGCGCAGGATCAAGGCACCTACAACGAACGGAAAAAATATATCAAGACAATGCTCAAGAGTTACCCGGAAATCATCTGGGAGGACGAGCTCACGGTGAACGTGAGTTCGCTTGATTAGGAACGGAACGAGCGGATAACGCAGGACGCATATCGGCCTCGTATTTTTTTGCTTTCCCCTTGACGCAGTTTGAAAAGTAGGGCACTAATTTGGACGGCAGTCCAATCTTCGCTTGAGGAGGGAGATATGCGAGCAACGAATATAGAAGGTGCGCTGGCGCGGATACAGCGCTCGGCGCGGCGGGCAGTGCTTCAGTGGGTCCGCAGGCTTCCGTTCGAGCAGCTTGTTCTACTCATGGAGGTCGCGAAGCCGGGCGGCCTCGGGATGAGAGGCGACGTCGCGGGAGCGGCCCGGTCCAGTCGGGGGGTGATCCGGCAGCTGGAGCGGCGGCTCACCCCGGAGGAGGCGGAGATGGTCCGCCAGCGGCTCGGCAACCTCCGGCCCGGCATGCCGGGCTACAAGCAGGCGCGCGACCGTGTCTGCCGCCAGATGCGGGCGACTCCGCGTCAGGTGGCGATGTGCGTCGCCAACGCGAAGCGGCGCGGGTCCGCCATGCGCCCCGGGAAGAAGGCGCGGAGCCGCCCCGCGGACGCCGCGGAGAAGCGCAGGTAAGGTCCCCGCGGAGGCGCCTCTCGGGAACTCGGTCCCCATCGGCTCTGCCGGTGGGGGCTTTCTATTTCTCGTTTTCAGACCAGTGCGCTACGATGTGCGTACCTATGGCACTTGATTCCATTATCCTTATCGCGGTGGTGGTTGCCGGTTTCATCGGCATTTTTTTCATGCTGCGGCGGAGCGCGGCCAAGCCGCCGGAGAACGACCGCGGGCTGCTGATGCTCCAGAACCAGCTGAACGAGGTAACGCGCACGCTTGATGCAAAGCTCGGCGAATCCACGCGCCTCCTGCAGACACAGTTTGGCGAGAGCGCGAAGATCATCCGCGATGTCACCGAACGCCTCACCAAACTCGATGAGACGAACCGTCAGGTGGTGGGGTTCGCTGACCAGCTCAAAAATTTGCAGGACATTTTGAAGAACCCGAAGCAGCGCGGCATCCTCGGCGAATACTATTTGGAGACCGTGCTGAAGAACGTGCTGCCGCCCGGGACGTATGCGATGCAATACCGGCTTGGCGTGGACGAGGACACGGGCAAAGAGCTCATCCCGGACGCGGCCATTTTCGTGAAGGAGAAGATCATCCCGATTGACGCGAAGTTCTCGCTCGAGAACTATAACCGCATCATCCATGAACACGACCCTTCCGAGCGCGAGCGGCTCGAGCGCGCGTTCAAGCAGGACTTGAAGAACCGCATTGACGAAACCGCGAAGTACGTCAAGCCCGAGCAGGGGACTATGGATTTTGCGTTCATGTTCATCCCGGCCGAGGCCATTTACTACGACCTCCTCGTGAACGAGATCGGCGCCGTAAAAACGAACACGCGCGACCTCATCGAGTATGCGTTTGGCGAAAAGCACGTCATCATTGTTTCGCCGACCTCGTTCCATGCCTACCTCCAGACCGTGCTCCAGGGGTTGCGCGCCCTCCAGATCGAAGAATCGGCAAAGGAAATACGGAAGCGCGTCGAGGACCTTGGCCGGCACCTTTCCTCGTACGAGGGGTACATGCAGAAGCTCGGAAATCACCTCGGAACCTCGGTGAGCGCATACAACGCCGCGTACAAGGAGCTCGGGAAAGTGGATAAGGATGTTTTGAAAATCACCGGCGCGTCGCCGGAGCTTGAACCAATCGCTCTCGATCGGCCGCGAACGGAAGGGGAAGAGAAATAGCGCTTGCCCGCGGGGGAGTTCCCTGCTACCCTGCGGCTAGACAAGGAGTACACTCGACCGACCAAGGAGGCCGCTTATGGCGGATGGGATTTTTGGGACGGATGAGGGAATGCCAATCGTCTATGACGATGAGCTGCCGGTAGTGCGTCGTTTCCGGCTCATGAGACAGTTGGAGATTCCTCGCTTCGAGCCGAATTCGGCCGTCGATGCGCTCGAGGATGCGCATCACTACTTCCGCATGAAAGCGGCGCAGGTTCTCGAGTCCGAGGCTGCGGTTGGGCTTCTTGCGGAGTTGCGGACGCAACGCTGTTGCTCGGGCGACGCCCTGGATCGCTTCGGGGATCGCGAGCGGGCGCTCGCGCTCGCAATGCTCACAGCCGCGGGTTTCTGCGACGTGGTTGCGGATGCGGTCAGCATCACCGTTCCGGGCGAGGTGTTTCTCTCCTGGATCGAGAGCGGAGGGGGGGAAGGCCATGGGCAAGCAGCGGGTGATTCCGCGTAGGCGTAAGGGCGTAAAGAAAGATAGATCGGGCCGTCGCGATGCGCGCCCGGAGCCGGCGGCTCCGCCGCCGCCTACCGAAGTCGCGGAGCCGTTGTGGACGGCGCCTGCTCGCGAAACCATGCTCTTTGGGATTAGGCCTAGCCCGAGTAGGATTCGCGCTTTGATAAAGCGCGCTTTGAAAGATCGGCGATAAGTGATGGCGGGCAAAAGCCCTCCGGCGGCCCGGGACCTCGAAGTCCCGGGCCGATTCAAAAACGGCATTTGCGCTTGACAAGGGCCATGCAAACAGGTATGGCTATTTTAGTATTACGAGATCCTTGAATTCCTAACTTCGCCTCCGGGCGACATTTGAAAGGAGGCCTCTTATGGGGCGCAGGAACCGAAACGGAAACGGAAAAGGCGTTCCCGCTCCCGGGATCGGAGCTCCGGGCCAGAAGCACTACTTTGCGGTTGTAGACGGCAAAGTATGCCGCGTCAGGATCGTCAGGAAGCAAGAGGCCCCGGATATGTGGCTTGTCATGCTCAAGAACGGGGATTGCCTGGAAGTCGCCACGAAAACTCTCTCCACTACCAGGGAGCAGGCCGCCGGGTACAAGCGTACTAATCACGCCGTAGAAACGGCTCCCGCAGAGATCTCGTTGTCGGTCGCGCCTCTCCCGACGGCGGAGGAGGCGGTCTCGGACTTGCCTGAGCCGGACGCGATTCTGCCCGGTCCGCCTCCGGCGGATGAGGCGGTTGTGGCGCTGCCTGCTCCGGAGCGCGGTGCGCCAAGCGGCGCGCTGACGCATGAGATCCGGTCGTCGCATCGCGCGGTGATTGTGAACGCTGCTCCCGCGGGGCTGCCCTCGGCGCAGCGATCGGAACCGCCGCGGCTTCGCATCAGGACGTTCTTCTTCCCAGGGAGCCGCCCCGGGGTGGAGTTCAGATAGTTTGGCAGGGGTCGAGGCCGCGCGGTCTCGACCCTTTTCCCATTGTTCGCTTGTCGCCATTTTCAATTTCTGATAGCATCGGTACCATGTTCGCCGTCATCAAAACCCCGCACCAATCGCTTCGCGATAGGTACGGGGCAAGCCGGGCTGGAATCCCATGAAAACATTCGCGGTCATCAAGACAGGCGGCAAGCAGTATAGAGTGTCGCCCGGCCAAAGAATCCGTATTGAAAAGTTGGACGCCGCTGAAGGCGCCGCGGTCCGTTTCGACGAGGTGCTGCTTGTCGCGGACGGCGACCGGACGGATATCGGCATGCCGACCGTGAAGGGCGCTTCGGTCGAGGCGAAGGTCCTCAGCCAGGGCCGCGACCGGAAGAAAATCGTTTTCAAGTACCATCGCAAGACCCGCTACCGTAAAAAGAAAGGCCATCGCCAGCCGTTCACGGAAGTGGAAATTCAGGAAATAGGAAAATAAAAGCGGAAATATAGAAAGCGGCGCGCGAGCCCCAAGCTCGCGCGCCGGTGTCATCCCAGGCCTTTCCTATGCCTTGGACGCAGTTGCGGGGCGGACCCGCGATGGGCGCTCCTGCTTCTCCAGCGCGCAGAGCTGCTCTTCGAGCAGTTGGTACTCTGCGTCCAGACGAGCTGCCGCGTGGCGCAGGTTATGCGAGGCAGCGTGGACGAGGGAACGAACCACATGGAGCTGTCCCCACCGTTTGAGGCGTCCCCGCCGGGTGAGCTGATCAGGCGGCGTTGCGGTGAAGTCGCTCTCGAGGAACGCTCCGGCGTCGAGGTGGAGCTCGTCCGCGGCGCCGACGATGGCTCCCACGTACATGATGAGCCGTTGGATCTTCGCTGGGGCGATTTGCAGAATCGCGGGGTCGCGGCGGGGGAGAATAGTTGAAGCAGCTGGCGCTCCGTCCATGGGCACCTCCTTGAGGTTGGCTTGTTCGTCTATTCGTACCAGCCCTACTTCCTATTCTGCAAGGCGTTCGTGATGGTCATCTCGTCCGAGTATTCGAGCTCGGAGCCGGTGGTGAGCCCCCGGCCGAGGCGCGAGACGCGAAAGGAGGGATGCGCGCCCCGGAGCGGCGCGAACACGCGCTCGAGGTAAAGCGCGGTCGCGTCGCCCTCGGTCGTGGGATTCGTGCCGAGGATGAGCTCGAGCGGCCCCCCGGCGTTGGCGAGCGCCTGCATCCGGGCGAAAAGCTCTTTCAGGTGAAGGCGCGCGGGAGCGGACGAGTCGAGCGGGTCAATGATGCCGCCGAGAACGTGGTAGAGGCCCTCGTACGTGCGGCTGCGTTCGACGTTCTCGAGGTCGGCTTCTTTTTCAATAACCAAGACCTGGCGGGCATTGCGCTTCGGGTTCCGGCAGAGCTCGCAGAGTGCCGTTCCATTCGAGCCGCCTGCGTCGGGCGTAGCCGCTCCGTTCGCGTCAAACGTCTTATAGCACTGGCCGCAGAGCCGGACTTCGTCTTGGATTTTCGCGATTGCCTCGGCGAGCGCGCGCACCGCGGCGCCATCCTCGCGCAGGAGATAAAACGCGAACCGCGCGGCCTGCTTCGGGCCGACGCCCGGGAACTTCAAAAAGAATTCCGTGAGACGTTGGATGGGTTGGGCAAACATCAGAATGCGGAAAGCGGTTCGTCCGGGAAGTTCTTCGCCACCGAGCGGAAACTCGCCGTCTCCTCGTCGAAGTAGAGCTCGATTTTTCCGGTCGGGCCGTTCCGATGCTTCTCGATCAAGATTTCGGCGATGTTTTTGCGCTCGGTGTTTTTGCGGACTTTGTCCTCGCGATAGATGAAGAGCACGACGTCGCTATCCTGTTCGATGCTGCCACTTTCTCTCAAATCCGACAGCTTGGGAATCGCGTCCGAGCGCATCTCGACCGCACGCGAGAGCTGCGAGAGCGCGAGCACCGGGACGTTCAGCTCCTTGGCGAGCGCCTTCAACGAGCGCGAGATTTCCGAGACCTCCTGCACGCGGTTTTCCGCCATGTCGTGGCCGCGGATGAGCTGGAGGTAGTCCACCACGATAAGCCCGAGGTTTTCGTGTTCGGCAAGCAGCCGCCGCGCCATGGCCCGTATCTGCATCACGGTGGGGGAGGCGACGTCGTCAATGTAGAGCGGGACTTTGGAAAGCGTTTCCATGGCGTCGCGGATGCGGACGAAGTCGTTCTCCGGGCCGTTGTCCGAGAGCTTGCCGGTGCGAAGTTTCCACAAGCTCACGTCCGCTTGCGCGGCAACGAGGCGATCCACCACCTGTTCGCGGGACATCTCGAGCGAGAAAAAGCCGACCGGGAGATTCTCCTTCAAAGCGACACTTCGCGCGATATCGAGCGAGAGCGAGGTCTTGCCGAGGGACGGCCGCGCGGCGAGCACGATGAGGTCCGAGCGCTGGAGCCCGGCGAGGATGTTGTCGAGATCCGGAAATCCGGTCGAAACGCCCCGCAATGCGCCGTCGCCCGCGTGCAGCTTCTCGATCCGCTGCCAGGCCTCGTCAAGGGCTTTGCGCACCGGCACGAACTCCTGCCCGAGCGAACTTTGCGAAACCGAGAAAATGGTTTTTTCCGCGTCGTCGAGAATGGTCTCGATGTCCTCTTCCTCTTTGTAGCCGAGCTCGGAGATGCGGTGGGACGCTTCGATGAGATCGCGGTGGATGCGTTTCTTGTGGACGGTTCTTGCGTAGTAGGCGGCGTTCGACGCGGTGGGCACGGTATTTACAAGACCGGTGAGATATGCCGTGCCGCCGATTTCCTCGAGAATGCCTTTGTCTTTGAGCTTGTTCGAGAGCGAGACGAGGTCAATCGCCTCGCGGTGCGCCGCCATGTCCGCGACCGCCTCGTAGATCATGCGGTGCGTCGCCTTGTAAAAATCCTTGGCCTCGAGGAAATCCACTACGCGCCAGATCGCTTCGCCGTCAAGGAGCAGGGAACCCAAGAGCGCCCCCTCGGCTTCGAGGGATTGGGGCGGGATGCGGAGCGCGTCGGTTTTTTTGAAGGATTCGGCCATGGAAGGCGAGGGGATAGGGGGCGGGGTTTAGGGAATAGGGCGGCAGACGAGTCATTATACTTTTGAGTTATTGGTCAGTGTGCGAATCACTGGCGCTATTCGCACCAGAACCCAATGACCAATGATTCGTATGTTCCATGGTACCAAACCCGAATAGGGGAGCAACGGGCGGGCAAGCGGGACTGCTTCATAACGTGTGCATAAGCGCGAAAAAAATTGACAAATCCGTCGCGCCGCGGTATCTATTGCTCACGGCGGTTTCGCCGGGGAGGTCTTTCCCAAACATCCTGAGCCGCAGTCCCGCTGGAAACGGGATGAACGGCAGGGAGGCAAGGATGGCAAGGAATACGCTGACCATAACGGTGAAGTACGACTCTCCGATTTGGAATAACCCCGATTTCGGTCGTGAGTTGACCGGGATTCTTGGGGAACTGCAGGGGAAGGTTTCCGAGGCCATTTCCGTTCGGTTCGTTCGGTTCGGGGGTGCCGCCCATCCGACCAACGGATTCGTGGTCGCGGAGGTGGCATACGCGAACGAGCTGTTCGCGTCGGTTATTCGGATCGGCGGGAAAACCGATATCTTGAGCAGGGTTCCGGGGTTCGAATCGTACATGGGTGGCTTTGGCGAGATCTCGTGGGAAAGCATCCAGACCCGCCTTACCACCTGTCTCTGGCGGCGCTTGCGCCGCCGTGCTGAAACCGCGGACGCGCTGATGACGCAACGGCGACGCGAATTGGAGGCGATCTCCGAAGAGAACCGTCGCGCAGGCGAAACCCCAAACCCCGCCGCATGAGCGGGCGATTCGTGGAGGCGGCAATGGCAACGGAAACGGCAACGCGGATTCTCGTTGATGTGCGGGAACAGCCGGTCGCGGAGGCGGAGCGGGAGTTCGTCGCGACGGTCTCGGCTGCCGTGGAGACACTCGATCGTGTCCTCACGGCGCGCATGAGCGTCAGTGCCCGCATTGACCTGATGCGCGGCTGCTGCGGGTGTGGCGAGCATCTCGGCGCCTTCGTTTCGTTCACGGCGCACGAGAGCGGAAGAGATCGCATGCGCCACGAGGGCCGGGATGTGCTCGCGTCTCTCGGCGCCATCGAGTTCTCGCGGACGCACCTCCGTTATGACTGATCGAATAGGAAGACGCTGCCGGGTTGCGGTGTCAGGATAGGCACCCGGGCGGTCAGTCATCGCGACCCCCAGCCGATAGTGGATGCCCTGTATGCCCGAGTTGGACCGCTATTTCGCGGTTCTCTCGGATTGCGGTATCAGAGTTCCGCAGTTTCGCGTTCCAGCGACGGCGGTAGCCCGCCTGGGCGGACTGGACAACAGAGCGCGGGCCCGGCGTCGAGAAACGCCGGGCCTTTTCTTTTCTTGGGAGTGCTTTCATCCCGCAGAATGTAAGAACTTCATGCGATAGCATGAAGTTCTTACATTCCCTGGCGTAAGCAGGCGTAGTATCGAGGATCTATGCGTACGAATATGTCCGATACGAATTATCATACGTTCACGAAGCGCGTGCGTGGTTCTATCATTTTCTGACTCGCGCTCCTTCGGGCGTGTCCTCGACGCGCCAGCCGCGCCGTTCGATTTCGGCACGGAGGCGGTCTGATTCCTGCCACTGTTTTTGCTTCCGCGCCTGTTCGCGTTTTGCCACGAGTTTTTGAATGGCGTCGGGAACGGCCTCGGTTCGCGCCTTGTCGAGCCCGAGGCCGAGCACGCGGTCGAACTCCCGGATGGTCGCGAGGAGCATCCGGTTCGTCCGCTCGGAGCAATGCCCCATCCGGCGGATACTGGTTGCGTAGTGCGCGAGTTCGTGGAGCGCCGCAAGGGCTTTGGGGGTGTTGAGGTCGTCTCCGATCGCGTCGCGGAACTCATGCTCCACGTGGGCGACGACCTTCAATGCCTCATTTTCTTCTTTGAGCGTGCTTTTTCCGGTGCAGGTCCGGAGCGCGGCAACCGCCTCGCTGATTCTCTGGCGCGCCGCGCGTGCGGCATCGAGTCCTTTCCAGGTGAAGTTCAACGGCGTCCGATAATGCGCGCCGAGCGCGAAGTAGCGGAAGTCAAGCGGGTCGTATCCCTTCGCCTCAAGGTCACGGAGCGTATGGACGTTTCCGAGGGACTTTGACATTTTCTTCCCGTCCACCATGAGGTGCTCGCCCTCCACGAAATAGTTTACAAAGGGTTTGCCGGTAGCGGCTTCGGATTGGGCTATTTCGTCCTCGTGGTGGGGGAAGAGAAGATCAATGCCGCCCGCGTGGATATCGAAGGTCTTGCCGAGGTATTGCATCGCCATGGCCGAGCACTCGATGTGCCAGCCCGGGCGGCCTTCCCCGAAGGGCGCCTTCCACGAGGGCTCGCCCGGATTTTTGAACTTCCAGAGCGCGAAATCGCGCACGCTCCTTTTGTCGTATTCGTCGGTGGCGACGCGCGCGCCGGCTTTGAGGCCGGATGCCTTTACGCGCGAGAGCTTGCCATAGGGTTTGAATTTTCGGATGGAAAAGTAGATGCCGTCCTCCGCGCGGTAGGCGATTTTTTTTCGGAGGAGCGTTTGGATGAGCGCAATCATGCCCCGGATGTGCTCGGTCGCCTTCGGGTATTTTCCCGCGGGGAGGATGTTCAACGCCGCGACGTCGCGGAAGAACGCGCGAGCGTAATGTTCCGTGAACTCTCCGAGGCTCTTCCCCGCCCTCATCGCATCGCGGATGGTTTTGTCATCCACGTCGGTGAGGTTCATCACGTGTTTTACCCGCCAGCCGTGGAACGCGAGCGCCCGCCGGAGCACGTCCTCGAACACGTAGGTGCGGAGGTTCCCGATGTGGACGAAGTGGTAGACCGTCGGCCCGCAGGTGTAGAGACCAACCCGGCCCCGCCGCAGGGGCCGGAATTCTTCCTTTTTGCGGGTGAGGTAGTTATAGAGTTTCAGCATGAGGATAATGCAAATCTACAAATCGTATGTGAATCTACAAATTTCGATCGCCATTCGTTGCATTCGCATTACATTCGTTGGTTCGGATTTTCTAGAGCCATTTCTTGCGCTTGAAGTAGGCGAACATTCCGAGCGTGGCCGCGGCCATGATGCCGATGATGATCCAGAAATCGTACCGGTTGCCGACTATGGGCGTGGCGAGCGTGTCCATGGAGAAGAGCGCCGCAAAGAGCATGAGCGGGAAGGTGGTGAATGCCATGATGGTGAGGATCTTCACCGCCTCGTTCTGCTTGATGTTGAGCACGCTCACATGATTCTCGTAGAGCGCGTCAATGGCTTCCTTGTTGTTCTCGAGGAGGTTCCAGATTTTCCGGTACTCGGCGAGGAGCCCCTCGAAAAAGGGCTTAAGCGGCCGGCCGAAGAGCGCGGCGCCGTACCCGACGAGCGTTTCGAGTGTCTGCTGCTGCGGCTTCATCGCGCGGCGGAAGTCAATGACATCGCGACGGACCGCCGCAAGTTTCTCCACGAGTTCGCTTTCATGGGGCGCCAGAAAGACCTGTTCCTCGATGCGATTGATATTCTCCTGGATGTGATCGAGCTCGCGGAGCGCGAAGGAATAGAGATCCTTCAACACATGGAAGAAAAGGTGCGCCGGGGTTTTGGAGGCGTAGAACTCCTCGCACGAGCGGTCGGTCGAGCACTTCCGGAACGCATCATCAAGCGGGCCGATGCTCTCGTAGGTCACGGTGACGAGCTCCTTTTTCGCGATGATGAAATCCACTTCTGCCGAGTGGGTTTTCCGCGTTGCTTCGTCGAAGAGGGGCAGGTGCAGGACCACGTAGAGGTACTCGTCAAAGGTCTCCACCCGCGGTCGCGCGGTCGGGGTCGCCAATTCCTCGAGGACGAGCTGATGGAATGCGTAGTGGTTCTTGAGCCACGACACGTCCGCCGCCGTCGGCCGGACAAAGTGGTGCCAGGAAAGGGTTTTGGTCTTGAAGGTTTGCATGAATTTTCTCGTTACGGTATATATATCGTAGCATAGATGGCGCATCCGCCAAATCTAGGGGAGGGGACGATGGCAATAAGGGGAGCAGTCATAGCCGGCGATTTTTCGGTTATCCGTTTGCCGGGATATGGTGAGGGCGGCTGGAGAGTCGCATGTCCGGTTCGACTGGAGGACAACGGCACACTTCATGTCTGCGTTTTTGAGCCAGACCGGGAATACAGATCCACCGAATCTGACGCAATATATCTGTTAGTCCGTTCGGTGCCGGGAAAGGACTACGTACTTGCTGTCAGAGATGAGAGCCGAATCCAATTCCTTACCCCGCATCCGCTCCGGTTCCGCCTGGCCGTAGGGCTAGCAAGCCCGAGCCGCCCGCCCTCCACCGGCGGGCGTTTTTCTTTTCACCCTAATCCCTAACTCCCCGCGTTTAGCACTCTCTTGACATGACTGCTAATGCGGCTATACTGGGGCCGACCATGCATCCGAATATCACCAAACGCCAGCAACATATCCTGGGGACGCTCGTTCGCGAGTACGTCGCGAGCGCGGAACCCGTGGCTTCCGGCGACCTTGTCCAGAAATACCGCCTGCCGTACAGTCCCGCCACGGTGCGGAGCGAGCTCGTGGCGCTGGACGGGGCGGGGTATCTTACCCAGCCGCATACGTCGGCCGGCCGAATTCCCACCGATCGGGGATACCGGTTTTTCATCAATCACGTCCTTGAGCCGAGAGAGCCGGCGGTCGAGAACCGCGACGAGCGGGCGTTTGAGGCCTTGGCCGAGGTCGAAAGCCCGGCCGAGTTCCTGAAGCAGGCGAGCCGCCTCGTGGCGCACCTCACCCAGAACGCCGTTCTCGCCGGATTCCCTAATGAGGATTTATTCTATAAATCGGGAATGAGCGAAGTGGCGCAGGCGCCCGAGTTCATCGAGGCGCCGACCATGCGGGAGTTCGCCGCGCTCCTTGATGTGCTCGACGATGAGATGGAAGGGCTTTGGAAAACGCTCGATGCGCGCGAGCCGCTTGTGTTCATCGGCCGGGAAAATCCCATTGCATCAGCCCGCCATTACGGCATGATCGTCTCGGCGCTCGAAACGCCGTTCCATAGAGAAGGCGTCATTGCGCTCCTCGGCCCCAAGCGCATGGATTACGCCCGGAACGTCGCCATCATGCGGCGGCTCTCGGAAGCGCTGGCGGACTGACGAGCCACTGTTCACTGTTCACTAGTCATTGGAGATTGGTTATGGATTATTGAATTCCATGGACACGCAAAAATCAGACGATATTCAAATGGTGCCGGATGATGAGGCCGGGAACGGCGCGGATCCTCAAGCGAAACTCGCCAAAGCGAAAGAAGAACTCAAGCGCGTCGAGGCCGAGCGGCGCGAATACCTCGACGGATGGCAGCGCGCGAAAGCCGACCTCGCCAATTACAAGCGCGACGAAGGCAAGCGCTTCGAGGAGTTTGCGAAGTTTGCCAATGCCGACCTTATCGCCGATATCGTTCAGGCGCTTGACAGTTTTGACCTCGCGCTCGGGCACGAGATGCCGAAGGATGTCGAACGCGGCATCATCCTTATCCGTTCGCAACTGGAGGACATGCTCCGGAAGCGCGGCCTCGAGGTCATCCACGCAAAAGGCGAGCGGTTTGACCCCGCGCTCCACGAATCCGTGGGCGAGGTGGAGACCGAGGAGCCCGAAGGCATGGTCGTTGAGGAACTCCAGAAAGGGTATCGGCTCGGCGGAAAGGTCATCCGGCCGGCACGGGTGAAAATCGCGAAATAACCCATGAGAGGTCAAGGGCGCAATGATTCCGCGTGCAAGTGAAAAGTGTTACGGGAAATAACATTCTAACATTCTGCAGAATGTTAGAATGTTATTCGGGCAAGAAACGCAGCCATTATCAGCTAACGCATATAATATTCTATGCCAAAAATCCTCGGAATCGA